>ERZ1036455.202-NODE-202-length-23059-cov-3.987263_pt1 | contig 23059 bp, 19 predicted proteins | sample MGYA00514228_ERZ1036455 | MGnify/ENA primary metagenome ERZ1036455 (study PRJEB33795, sample SAMN09464920) | human gut metagenome | host: Homo sapiens | place: USA: Stanford, California | collected 2016-07 | study: EMG produced TPA metagenomics assembly of the... | reverse complement strand
GTCGTGGCGGGCGTAAGGCGCAGGATTAGCCCAGCCCTCACCGGCCTCGACACTGTGATACCAACGCCAGGGGGCACCTGTACGTGCGACAGGCAGTGTCGAAGGTGAGTCAAAGCCAGCGAAGGCCCATGATGAGGTCTTCGTTGAACGATTTCCTGCCAGCAACATATGACCAAAGAACAGAGTCACGCCGCTGACCTGGGAACTTCCAGCAGCGCGTAATGCGCCCGTCACATTCGCGGAGGCGTCGGTGCCGACGACGCCCAGCGGATACTGCGAACCCGTTAAAACAATGGGTTTTGTGAAATCAGCCAGCGCGTACGACAGCGCCGCAGCGCTATAGGCCATGGTGTCGGTCCCATGGAGCACCAAGAAAGCATCAGCTTCATCGCCGTGAGCGCGGATATCGTCGATGATCATCTGCCAGTGGGTCGGTGTTGTTTCCGAAGAATCGACCAGCGGTGAGAGCTGAGACATCGACACGTGCCCCGAAAGCTCGATTCCGTCGAATTGGGTGTTGAGCCATGACGCCATATCGGCGCCCGGTCGCAAACCATCAGGAGAATCAACCATCCCGATTGTTCCACCTGCATATGTCACATGAATCCTCATAGTGCGTCCTCTTCCATCATTGGATAGCGAAAAGAAACGAGAGCAGAGGGGTGGTTATTCGCCTAAGTGGCGCGTGGCCTCGTCATTTGAAGAAAACTTACCCCGAATTGCATACCAACCACAAACCATTGCCACGACCACTACTCCGAAGAGCGCGAGAGTCCAACGGCCATTGGTGCTGGTGACATTTGAAGCGACGACAATCGCAAAGAAAGCTAGCGAGATGTAGTTCGTGAAAGGTGCACACGGCATGCGGTATGAGGGGCGCTCCTCCTCTCCGGCGCGTACACGCTTGAGGAATGCGTTGAGCAGTACCCCCAGCAGTCCCAGCGAGGCGGTGATAATAATCCCGCCGTAGGGGACGTGGTGCTTATTAAGTCGCAAGGAAGCTGGGGTAGCGATGTACCCCAGCTTCCTTGCTGAAAGTTAAATTCAGTGCCTCTATCAGTCTTCCGAGACGGAATTACCCGTACCGGAATCGCTGATGTCGGGGTCACCTGAAGTGTAGTGTACGACGTTCTGTGAACCCGTAAAGGTAATAGTCTTTGCGGATTCCAGGTTGACAGAGTTGTTTGATCCGTCGATGACCAGACTTGTGAGCGCGTGTGTGGATGTGAGCTTCACATTGGAGGACTGAATGTGTACGTTCTCGGCGTCACTCGGGACGGTGACAACGGTGTTGGAATCGGAGACTGTGAAAGTCTTTCCTGTTGTGCCCTTGGCAAGGTTCTTGGCCTGATCAGCGGCTTCGGATGCTCCTGCACTCGCATAGCTAGCAGCTGAAGAAGCGGCAGCCTTGCCTTGTTCAGCGGCATCAGAGGCGATGCTTTGGGCCGTCGCCTTTGCTGAATTTGCAACATCTGAAGGAGATTGGGTGATTGTCTGGCTACAAGCTGCAATACCCATAGTCGCAGCGAGTCCCAGAGTTGCAAAGAGGGCAAGCGTGGTGCGCGATGAAGTTGTGTGGGTCATTGATCAATCTTTCGTGTGGAAGGAAAGCGAAGTGGCTGGAGCGCACGGAAAAGGTGCGCCCCAGCCACTTGCTGTCAGAATGCGGGAATGAAGATCTCCACTCGGCGGTTTGCCTGGCGGCCGGCCGGGTTATCTGAACCATCGGAGTTCGTGTTGGGTGCAACCGGCTTGCTCTCGCCGAAGCCCTGAGAATCCAAGGTTGTAGTGACGCCGTCCTTCTTCAGTTCGTTGACGACGGAGGCAGCGCGTTCCTCAGACAGGGTCTGGTTGGAAGCGTCGTCGCCAATCGAATCGGTGTGGCCGTACACGTGTGCAGCCGGAACCTTCGCATTCGTGAGGACCTCAGCAAGCTTCTTTAGGGTTGCTGCTGCCTCGGGACGAATATCGGACTTGCCGAAGTCGAAGAGAACGCCGTCTTCCAGGGTGATGGTCGTGCCGCAGCTCTCGACAGGCTTGAGGCTATCGACCTTGGGGAACTTACCAACCTTGCCAACGGTCGGGGCCTTGTCAGCCTTCACCTGCTGGCCGTTCACCATTGCGGTGCCATCGCCGTTGTTGATGATGTTCAAGTTTGGGCCGTTGTAGACACCGCCGCCCTTGCCATCAAGGTTGTAGTTCACCGAAGTCTTGCTGTTGCTGTAGTTGCCGGAGCCGTCGGAGCTAATCACGATGTTTTCACCGGTCTCAGAGTTGTTGTAGACGCCGGAACCGTCAGGGCTGATCGTGATGTTCAGGGTGCTTGAGGTGTAGGTACCGGAGCCATCCGCACTGATCGTGATGTTCAGTCCGTTGGATGAATCGCTGTAGACGCCACCGCCAGTGCCATCGACAACAATGCTCACAGGTCCTTCGTTAATAACGCCGGAGCCGTCACCATTGTTGACGACCTGCTTGTCACCGTTATTGGAGACACCTGATCCATCGCCGCCAAGGACAGTATTTCCGCCGTTGGTCACCAAGCCGGAGCCGTCACACACAGCAGGGGCAACGGTTACACCGGGAACGGAGGAAATCTTAGCGGTCGCGTCAATGACAGCCTTGTCGGCATTTGAGGCGAATACGCCGATTGGTGGAACTTTAAAAAGTGGAACTGGCGGAATCTCGCCGGGCTTGTAGCCCGCGACAGCGGGAACCGCGGAGGTGGCTGAAGCCGTTGCCTCGGGGGTTGCCTCGCTCGTCGAGGAGGTCGATGCGGAAGGCACGCTCTGAGAGCATGCACTCAGTGAAACGAGTGCCGCCAAGGTGGACAATGCGGTCGCCGTACGGAAAAAGTGGCGCTTTGATGTTGTGTCACTCATGCGCAAAGTTTAAAAGGATCATGCTGGGCACTTCCTGTATGGCCTCTACCGACTCACTGATCGAAGTTGATTTGGTTGCGATTATTTGATGCTTGCGCGAGTGCTGGGGTGTTGCAGACAGGGCGCGTTCAGGATGTCGCTATTTTTGTTTTTATCTCAGCGAAACAGGGGAATAAAGCCACACGCGTGACGCAGGTCCCGTGACACATATGCGAAAAGAATGAAAGAATATGTGCATGACCTACAAACTGGTGCTGCTCCGCCACGGCGAGAGCGAATGGAATGCAAAGAACCTCTTCACCGGTTGGGTGGATGTTCCGCTGTCGGACAAGGGCCGCGCGGAAGCAACCCACGGTGGTGAGCTCCTTAAGGAATCCGGTGTTCTGCCGGACCTCCTGTTCACGTCGATGCTGCGTCGTGCGATTATGACCGCGAACCTGGCACTTGACGCTGCTGATCGTCACTGGATCCCTGTTGAGCGCAACTGGCGCCTCAATGAGCGTCACTACGGTGCGCTCCAGGGCAAGAACAAGAAGGAAATCCGCGACGAGTACGGCGAAGAGCAGTTCATGCTGTGGCGCCGTTCCTTCGATGTGGCTCCGCCCGCAATCGAAGCAGGTTCTGAGTTCTCGCAGGATCAGGATCCCCGCTACGCCGGTGAACCCGTTCCCATGAGCGAGTGCCTCAAGGACGTCATCGCACGTCTGCTGCCCTACTGGGATGAGACCATCGTTCCCGCGATCAAGACCGGCAAGACCGTCATGATCGCCGCGCACGGCAACTCCCTGCGCGCCATCGTTAAGCACCTGGATGAGATCTCCGATGAGGACATCGCCGGCGTCAACATCCCTACCGGTATTCCGCTGGTGTACGAGCTTGACGAGGAAACCCTCAAGCCCATCAAGAAGGGTGGCACCTACCTGGACCCCGAGGCCGAGGCGAAGATCGCTGCGGTCGCCAACCAAGGTAAGTAATTTCTGCAATAAACGCGGCGGTTTCGAATTTCGGGACCGCCGCGTTTGTGTTACGCGCGTCCTTGCACAGCTGTTCACCATTCAAAGGCGCAGAAAGTACGTGAACTGATAGAATAAAGACCGCAGTTCAGCTGAAGCGCAGGAGTTTCTTCTATGTCATTTGAGATCGGACAGACCGTTGTTTATCCTCACCACGGCGCCGCGAAGATTGAGGAAATTTCCACGCGCGTTATTCGCGGCGAAGAGAAGACGTACTTGACTCTGCGCGTAAGCCAGGGTGACCTCACCATTCAGGTGCCCGCTGAAAACGTTGATCTTGTCGGCGTGCGCGACGTTGTTGACGAAGACGGTTTAGAAACGGTGCTCTCGGTCTTGCGCGCTCCCTACATTGAAGAGCCCACAAACTGGTCGCGTCGTTTCAAAGCCAACCAAGAGAAGATCGCGACGGGCGATATCGTCAAGGTTGCTGAGGTTGTTCGAGATCTTACTCGCCGTGATGATCAGAAGAAGCTCTCCACCGGAGAGAAGCGCATGCTGACGAAGGCGCGCCAGATTCTCAGCTCTGAACTTGCACTTGCTCGCGATATCGATAAGACCGCTGCGGCTGCGCGCCTCGATGAGGTCTTGGCTGAGGGCTACGATGAGTCCCTCGCAATCGCGGATGATCTCCCGGAAGAAGACACGGAACAAGAGTGACATCAACATCCCCGGCTCAGGTTTTCGCGGTCATTACTGCGGCCGGATCGGGTACGCGCTTGGGCTCAGATCGCCCGAAAGCTTTGGTTGACCTCGATGGAATGCCTTTGGTTGAGCACGCGCTTAGGAACCTTCATTCCGGCGGCGTCGATTGTGCTGTTGTGACAGCGCCTCCAGATCGTTTTGATGAATTCCAAGCACTTCTGGATACTGCTGAATTTCGCGATATTGTGCGCGTTGTACCCGGTTCGCCCCTGTCCAGGCAGGCTTCCGTCGCGGCTGGACTTGAGGCGCTTGCAACGACAGCGGGCACTCTGAATGATGACAGCCCCGTCTTGATTCACGATGCAGCCCGACCTTTGGTCTCCCCTCAGCTGGTTTCTCGCGTGATTGCTGCTCTTCGTGCAGGTGAGCAGGCGGTGATCCCTTGCGTCGCGGTCGCGGATACGCTGAAGAGCTTCCGTGAAGTTCCCGAGGCCTCGGCAGGGCAAGCGCAGGACGCGCGCTATGTTGAGGCGACAGTTGACCGCGCGGGTTTGGTTGCCGTTCAGACTCCGCAGGGTTTCCCCTGGAAAGTGATCCGTGAGCTGCATCGGCGTGCCGAGGCCTCGGCAAATAGCGAAGCCACAGCGCTTACTGACGATGCCGGGCTTGCTCAGCAGGCGGGAATTCCCGTCCGCATTGTTGCCGGTGAAGGTCGAGCATTGAAGATTACGACGCCAATCGATCTGGTTTTTGCGCGCGCAATCATTGCTGAAGACGCTCGGGCGTGACGACCCTTACTTGTATTTTTTCTTTTTCGTTGCTTCTCCGTGATAGTTTCACTGGTAGGCCTACGGTGGTAGGCATATAAGGAGTGAACATGAGTGAATCGACGACCCCCCAACCGGTGGCACCTTCGGAGAAGAAGAAAACATCGATTCTGACGAAGCCGGTCATTGAATGGGCTTTGTGGGACTGGGGTTCGGCAGCATTCAATGCTGTTGCAACGACTTTCGTCTTCTCGGTCTATCTGACCAGTGATGGGACTTTCACCGATAAGGGAACCGCTAGTGATTACCTTTCGTGGGGTCTTTTTGCTGCAGGCATCATCATTGCGCTTCTCGCACCGATTACCGGTCAACGCGCTGATCGCCGCGGAAAAGGCGGTCTTGCCCTGACAGTGTTCACGATCTTGGTCGTTATTTGTCTGGCGCTGATGTTCTTTGTCGCTCCGGAAGGACCTTTGGGGCCGCGCGGAGGCCTCTTCCTTGGCATTACGCTTTTGGGCATTGGCAATATTTTCTTCGAATTTGCATCGGTCAATTACAACGCGATGCTTAACCACCTCTCAACCAAAGAGAACATGGGTCGTATTTCCGGTCTGGGATGGGGATCGGGCTACGTCGGCGGCATTGTTTTGCTGCTGATTCTCTACGTTGGGCTGATCAGTCCCGAGGTCGGATGGTTTGGCATTACCCACGCGAATGGATTGCATATTCGCGTCTCGATGGTGATTGCTGCAGCGTGGATGCTGCTGTCTGCACTGCCTTTGATGCTTCACCCCGTCAAGCCTCGGCATATTGACGAGCACCACGGTGAGCATGAAACTCTGTGGGATTCTTACCGAAAGCTCTGGAGCACGGTGAAGTCCCTGGCGAAGGAATCGCCGCACACGCTGTTCTTCCTTGCGGCCTCTGCTGTGTTCAGGGATGGCCTTGCGGGTGTGTTTACCTTCGGTGCGATCCTAGCGGGAACTGCTTTTGGCTTCTCATCTGGCGAGGTGATTATCTTTGCGATTGCTGCAAATGTTGTCGCAGGAATCGCCACTATCGCCATGGGTGCCTTGGACGACATCATCGGACCGAAGCGCCTCATTGTGATCTCGCTGAGCTGCATGGTGATTGCAGGCATGAGCGTCTTCTTCTTGCACAATGGCGGAAAGATTATTTTCTGGACTTTTGGTCTTGCCCTCTGTGTTTTCGTCGGCCCGACTCAGTCTGCATCGCGATCTTTCCTTGGACGCATGATCCCCGAGGGGCGTGAAGGTGAGGTCTTCGGGTTGTATGCGACGACCGGTCGCGCGGTGTCCTTCCTTGCGCCAGCAATGTACGGCATCTTCTTGGCGTTTGGTCGCAATTGGACGCCTGCCGGTGCGGACTACACCTACTGGGGAATCCTTGGCATCATCTTGATCCTTGCCTTGGGATTGGTGATGACTCTCTTCGTTCACCCGGCAAAGGCAAAGATTCTCTGAAGTAGCTTTAGAGCATGCGTGAGGAGAGCTCAGGCTCCGCATTGTTTGTGCACGTGAAACTCACGTGAAGTGCGCTGTCACTTTCGATAGATCAGAGCCGTAGCGCTTGCAGCGATACCTTCACCCCTACCAGTGAACCCGAGGCCGTCAGTTGTTGTTGCTGAAACAGAGACGGGGGCCCCAAGAATCTGGCTCATCGCCTGCGAGGCTTCTTCGAGGCGTTTCATCATGCGCGGACGCTTTGCAATGACTTGAACCGTGACGTTCCCAATGAGCCAACCGGCATCTGCCAGCATTCGGCGGACTTCTTCAAGAAATGCCCTCCCTGACGCTCCTGCCCATTCGGGGCGATCGGTTCCAAAATTTGTTCCGAGATCTCCCAGTCCTGCGGCGGCCAAGAGTGCATCGCAGGTGGCGTGTGCGGCAGCATCGCCATCCGAATGCCCTTCAAGAGGGATTTCTCCCGGCCATTCAAGGCATGCAAGCCACAGCGTTTTCTCCCCGAAATCTGACTGTGGATCTGCAAATGCATGGACATCAATTGCTTGCCCAACCCGGTAGGGGAAAGGAAGCGAAGACATTTCACTCATGCCAGTAGCCTAAATCCCCTGGCGGGCATTTGCGTCTACTTTCTGGTTCTCTGCCCAAAGCGTCTCACATGAAACGGTTCATCCTTCCCCGGCCACCCGCTCACGGTAGGGTGAGAACGTGCGTTACATTTCGACCAGAGATCCCCAGGCCGCTTCCGCCTCCTTCTGCGATATTTTGCTCGCAGGTCTTGCGCCGGACGGTGGGCTCTACCTGCCCGAAACATACCCTCAGCTCAGCGCTGAGCAGCTGAATCGTTGGCAGGATGTGCTTACTCAGCACGGCTACGCCGCGCTTGCTGCTGAGGTACTGTCGCTCTTCATCGATGACATTCCGCGTGAGGATCTTGAAGGTATCTGTGCTCGCGCCTACCGCACCCCCGTATTTTCAGACCCCGAAATCGTGCCGGTTACGTGTGTAAGCGCAGAAGAAAACCTCTGGCTTGCCCACCTGTCTAATGGCCCTACGGCTGCGTTTAAAGACATGGCAATGCAGCTTCTTGGTGAGCTATTCGAATATGAGCTGGGACGACGCGGTGATTGGCTGACCATTGTTGGCGCAACCTCGGGTGACACCGGAAGCGCTGCGGAATACGCGCTCCGAGGCCGCTTAGGGCTCAGCGTCGTCATGCTCACCCCCGCCGGACGCATGACTCCCTTCCAGCGCGCACAGATGTTCTCCCTCCTTGACGACAACATCGTCAATGTCGCAGTCGACGGTGTCTTTGATGACTGTCAAGATCTTGTTAAAGCTGTCAACATCGATGCCGATTTCAAACAGCAGTGGCATATCGGTGCGGTTAACTCCATCAATTGGGCCCGTTTGCTGGCACAGGTTGTGTATTACATTGCGTCTTGGCTGCGCATTCGCCTTCAGACAGGCAAGGCTGACCTGCGCCTCAATGTCGTCGTTCCCAGTGGTAATTTCGGCAATATCTGTGCGGCGCATATTGCCCGCCAAATGGGGCTTCCCCTGGAATCTCTGGTCGTTGCGACAAACGAAAATAACGTTCTTGAGGAGTTCTTCCGAACGGGCGTCTACCGGGTTCGAAGCAGTGAAGATACTCTTGCGACCTCCTCGCCTTCGATGGATATCTCGAAAGCCTCGAACTTCGAACGTTTTATTTTCGATCTCCTTGGGCGGGATGCGGTCCGCACGCGCGATCTTTTCAACCAGGTTGCCGCGCAGGGTTATTTCGACCTTTCTGGAACCGAAGAATTCGCAAAACTTCAGCAGAACTTCGGCTTCTGCGCGGCCTCGTCCACGCACGCAGATCGGCTGGCCCAAATTCGGCGCACCTGGGAGGAATCGCACTACCTCGTGGATCCACACACCGCCGATGGGGTGCAGGTTGCTCGCCAATTGCGCGAAAAACTTGATGGCCCTGTTGTGGTGATGGAGACTGCGCTTCCCGTAAAGTTCGAAGAAACCATTGCCGAGGCCGTTGGCTTCGTCCCACCGGTACCGCCCCGTTTCGCGGATATTGAAGGGCACGAACAGAGGGTTGTTGAATTGCCTCGCGACGTTGATGCTTTGAAAGAGCTTATTCGTAGCAAGGTCAAGTCAGAGCGCTAATTTCTTCGTTACACGGTCCCGGAAGTCGAACCGGTCTTCAAATGAAGGTGGCACCCTTTACCATGAAGGTATGAGCCTTCACCTGTACGATTCGAAAACCGCACGCTTGCAGCCACTGAATCCAGTGGTGCCCGGACATGTGGGAATTTACCTGTGTGGTGCAACCGTTCAGGGTTCTCCCCACGTTGGGCATTTGCGTTCTGCGGTTGCCTTCGATTCCTTGATTCGCTGGCTCAAGCGCAGTGGTCTTGAGGTGACCTACATCCGTAATGTCACGGATATTGATGACAAGATCCTTCGTAAGTCAACAGAAGCCGGCGTGCCCTGGTGGGCATGGGCACAGCGCTATGAGCGCGAATTTACTGAGGCTTATCACAAGCTCGGTGTGCTTGACCCCACCTATGAACCGCGTGCGACCGGACACATCCCAGAACAGATTGCTCTGATCCAACGCTTGGTCGATCGCGGTCACGCGTACAGCGATGGCGCGGGAAACGTCTACTTCTCGGTGGCTTCGCAAAAGGACTATGGCTCGCTGACTCACCAGCGCCTTGAAGACATGCGTACGACCGAAGACGAATCGCAGATCGATTCCGCGACCGAGGCCGGGAAGAAGGATCCGCGTGACTTTGCCTTGTGGAAGGCCGCAAAACCAGAGGAACCCGTAACCGCATCATGGGATTCGCCCTGGGGGAGGGGACGTCCAGGTTGGCACCTCGAATGCTCTGCAATGTCCTACCGCTACTTGGGTGAAGCCTTTGATATTCACGGTGGCGGCATCGATTTGCGCTTCCCTCACCACGAAAACGAACAGGCCCAATCGCACGCTGCGGGATGGGATTTCGCGCAGTTGTGGGTCCATAACGCCTGGGTGACCACCAAGGGCGAAAAGATGTCGAAGTCTTTGGGAAATGTCCTTTCAATTGAGACTTTGACACAGGATTTCCCCGCGGCTGCAGTGCGTTGGGCGCTTTCAACGGTGCATTACCGCAGTGCCATTGAGTGGGGACCCGACACTCTTCCGGATGCAAATGCTGCATGGGAGAAGTTCTCAGCCTTCGTTACCCGATCAATCGAGGCCGTTGGTGCAGCAAGCTTGGAAGAACTTCAGCTGACTCCGGCTGAGCTCCCCGAAGCCTTCACCAATGCCATGGATGATGATCTCAATGTTGCCGGTGCATTGGCGGCGGTTCATGAGCAGCTCAAACTGGGCAATATTGCCTTGGCTGAAGGGGATACTCAAGCGATTAAGCGCCAGCAAATCCTGGTCCGCTCCATGCTCGATGTGCTCGGGCTGGACCCGGCATCACCCCAGTGGGCAAATGCTGGAGCGGGGGTGTCGGCCTCGGGAGAAGCGGCCGAGGATCCGCAAAAGCATGCGCTTGATGTGCTTGTTGGGGCATTGCTTGAGCAGCGTGCTCAGGCGCGTGCTGATAAGGATTGGGCTACTGCCGATCAAATCCGTGATCGACTGGCCGAAGCCGGTGTTCAGGTTGCCGATGGAAAAGACGGAGCAACCTGGAGCCTTGGATAATTCGGCCGGTTCGCGGAGGTGACGAGCATGTGGGTGCGAAACCGATTAGCGCGCGCCCTAGCCGCCCCGATGCGTACCTGACACCGTATGCTTGTGTCAGTTCACGAAGAAACAAGGAGACACGGATGGCTGGAAATGATGGACGTCGCGGCGCCGTAAGGAAGCCTGGCTCGAAGAAGGGCCCGAAGGTCGGCACCGGTGGTCACTCGCGCCGTCGCCTCGAAGGTAAGGGCCCAACCCCCAAGGCCGAAGACCGCACCTACCATCCCGCGTTTAAGCGTAAGAAAGCACGTGAAGTTCGCGAGGCCCAGGAAGCCGCAATCGCACGCGCTCGCGCGAAATCCTCCATCAAGATCGCCGAGGGGCATGAACTCATCGCCGGTCGTAATCCTGTTGCCGAGGCCGCGCGTGCGGGAGTGCCTATCGAACGTGTTTTTGTCCTCGATAACGTTAAAGACGATCGCGTTGAGGAAGTTGTCCGCCTGGCCTCGGGACTGGGCGCACCCGTCTACGAAGTGACGCGCCGCGACCTCGATGTTGCCACCGATGGCGCAGTGCACCAGGGCGTTGCTATCGAAGTGCGCGGTTACGAATACCGCGATGTTGAGGACCTCATTGCAGATTCTTTGCAGCAGCTGGGTATTCCGCTTTTGGTAGCACTGGATCAGGTCACCGATCCGCATAACCTGGGCGCTGTCTTGCGTAGTTCCGGTGCATTCGGCGCTGATGGTGTGATCATCCCAGAGCGTCGCAGTGCGGGTGTGAATACCACTGCGTGGAAGGTCTCGGCCGGTGCCGCTGCTCGCGTGCCCGTTGCGCGTGCTACAAACCTTGTGCGAGCACTCGAGGACTGCAAGAAAGCCGGGTTCTTCGTCGTTGGCCTCGATGGCGGCGGCGATACTGAACTGCGCGACCTGAAGCTGGCGGATGGACCGCTCGTCGTCGTCACGGGTGCTGAAGGCAATGGCCTTTCTCGCCTCGTTCGCCAAACCTGCGATCAAATCGTCTCAATTCCGATTGCTTCCTCGGTTGAATCGCTGAACGCAGCAGTTGCAACGGGAATTGCCCTGTACGAGGTCGATTCACTTCGTCGCGCTCGCGCAGAAAAGTAGCGCTCATTGCGAATAATGCCCCCTGCCTACGCAGGGGGCATTTCCTTAAATCTTGCCTTTGCGTCGGCGCTTGACATCCCTGTGGATGCAGTAGATGTTTTGCGTCTCTAAGAAATGGTCTTTCGGCAGGTCGTCGGCGTAGAAATACGTTGCACCCCCGCGCAAGAGACCAGTGCTTTGGTATTCCTCTTCAAACTGGTGCAGTGTCACGTATAAGACATCGTTCAGAATCGAGTCATTATTCGCGATGATGTCGCTTGGCGTGCAGAAAAGCTCTGTAAAGAACTCGCCTTCGGCGGATGCGCGGCGTGCGGCAACCAGAATCCGGTTCCTCCCCAGCATCGAACGCTTGAGTTTTTGCGGGAATAAACGTGGCGCGATGTTCACCCAATCATCAGAAATTCCCCACCATAGGAACTCTTTGAGGTCGGAGCCGATGATGATCTCGGTCCCGGTCCACCCGTGAAGGGCAAGCTCCTCCCTATAGCCGGGAGTTTCGCCGCGCGCACCAAAGCGATTCCAAAAATCAAGGCAGCGTCCCACAGCGTGCTCGGGTGATTCATTGACCGGGTACATCGCTGAATAGCGAGCGACCGACGTTGTCAGAATACCGGGATGCTTATTGGGATCTCGGCGTTTAATGAAACCCATTGTTCACTCCTTTGCGGGGGTACTAGGTCAATCATGCCGTGAAAAATTCTCAATTCAAAAACGCTATGATCCATTCATGAGTCTTACAGCAGTCTTAGTCATCGCAGCCGTCATTCTCTTTGGCGTGATCGGTGCGGTTGTCCAAGTGTGGCCGTCTTCCCCCTTCGTTGGCGGCGCGATTTTGGTGTGGGCATGGATGACCGGGACACGCAGCGCGTGGATTATTTTCGCTATTTCCGCTGCCATCTTGATTCTGGGAACAATCCTGAAATACATCATCCCGGCTCGAGGAATGACAAAGGCAGGAATCCCCCAATCCACCCTGGTGTGGGGAGGAATCGGCGGTTTCGTCGGTTGGTTTGTTGGCCTGCCTCTGGGGCTGATTCTGGGCATGATCGCTGCCATCTTCATTGTGGAATATCTGCGTAACCAGGACACTCAGAAGGCATGGAAGGCCACGGTCGTTGCACTCAAGGCTTTTGGTTGGACCATTGCGATTGAACTGATTGCCGCTCTGAGCGCCGCGACATTGTGGGTTGTCGGCCTGCTGTTCCAGAGTCCCGCTGCTGCCTAAGCAAGGACTGAGGAAAGCGCGGACGAACCGCGACCGCTGCTCAGCGGCCTCGCCCGGAGGTCCCTCTCACCTCGCGCGCTCCTCGGCTAAACTTGAATCCGTTGCGCCCTGCGCACGCAACAACTTCATACCCGCAATGCATTGAAAAACGGAGAAAATATGCCCGCCGTCATCGTTCTCGGCGCCCAATGGGGCGACGAAGGCAAGGGAAAAGCTACCGACCAGCTGGGACAACACACCGATTACGTCGTTAAGTTCAACGGCGGTAACAATGCAGGTCACACGGTTGTTATTGACGGTGAAAAGTATGCGCTTCACTTACTTCCCGCGGGAATTCTCTCCGAGGGTGTCACCCCGATCATTGGCAATGGTGTCGTCGTCGACCTCGATGTTCTTTTCGAGGAGCTTGCCGAGATCTCAGGCCGTGGCGTGGACTGCTCGCGACTGCTCATTTCGGCTAACGCACACATCATTCCCGCGTATAACCGCCTGATGGATCAGGCGAATGAGCGCGCTCGCGGCAACAATCAGATCGGTACGACAGGTCGCGGTATTGGCCCGACCTATGCCGACAAGATGAACCGCATCGGCATCCGTATTCAGGATCTTTTCCACCCCGAGACCCTTCGCGCCAAGGTCGAAGCCGCTCTGGCTCCCAAGAACACGATTTTCGAGGCCGTGGGCCTGCCCACCCTGGACCCCGCCGAAGTGACCGATCACCTTCTGTTTTTCGCAGACCGCATCGAACCGATGATGTGCGATGTGTCATTGGTCGTGAATGATGCACTCGACCGCGGCGAAACCGTTCTTTTCGAGGGTGGTCAGGCGACCATGCTCGATATCGACCACGGAACCTACCCCTTTGTCACCTCCTCCAACCCGACCGCTGGTGGTGCGCTCGCGGGTGCAGGTGTTGGCCCGACTCGCATCGATTGCGTCGTTGGCGTGGCGAAGGCCTACACGACTCGCGTGGGCGAGGGGCCCTTCCCGACCGAGCTTGATGATGAAGTCGGCGAGGATTTGCGTTCGCGCGGTGGTGAGTTTGGCGTCACAACCGGCCGTCCGCGCCGCACCGGTTGGTTCGATGCCGTTGTCGTGCGCTATGCGGCACGCGTGAATGGTTTGACCGACCTGTGCCTGACCAAGCTGGATGTCCTTACTGGTTACAAGGAAATTCCCGTGTGTGTGGGGTATGAACTTGACGGCATTGTCGTCGATGAAATGCCACCGGACCAGGTTGATTTCGCACGCGCAGTCCCCGTTTATGAAATGGTTCCCGGCTGGAGCGAAGACATCACCGGATGCCGGAGTTTCGATGAGCTTCCCGAGGCCGCGCAGGCCTACATCCTGCGCCTTGAGGAGCTGGTGGGCTGCCGAATTTCCTCGATTGGGGTTGGCCCTGGCCGCGAGGCGACCATTATCCGTTTCCCGCTGTTGGGGGAGTAACCCTCTGCTCAGTGAGTGATTTTTCGAGGCCGACGCCGCGTTCCCATTGTGTGGGGCGCGGCGTTGGTGCATTTCGGGCATAAAAAAGCGCGCACCGAGCCGAAAGCGCCTGTCGGCGCGAAGGCCGCTCGTAGCGGCAGAGGTTGGAGCCCGGGGCTTAACAACTCGGTACGCACCACCGAGCATAGAACACAGCACTGGTCGACGCATTCCGTGCTGCTGAGGCCTCAATTGCAGCCATGTGGGACCATAGAGGAATGGAGCATCTTGAGCCTTCCCCTGCGAAACTGCCCTCGCGCCGCGAGCGTCAACGGCAACGCGCAGCAGCACAAGCGCAGGAAAGCGCTCAAAGTACAGGTGAGAAGCCGCTATCTACGGGTCGCCACTCACATGAGCAAGATGCTTCTCATCGGACTGCAGCGCATGAAGCCAAAGAATATGACCCCACGCGCGAGCATGTGAGCACTCACACGGGGATTATTCGCATCCGACATGGAGTTCGACATGCTCCGGACACCACGCGCGTGCCCTATGCGATGAGTGAGAGTGAATCAATTAACCCCGCTCTGCGTCGAGGGCTTCACACCTCAGCGCTTACCGTTGCAGCTCTTTCGCTGGCGACTTTTATTCTGTGGTTCACTCCGTGGGAATCATGGGCCTGCTCTTTGGTTGTCGCAGTGGCCTCGTGCTTGCTTGCCGCAGGCTGGCCCTCTCTGACGAATACGAAGGTGACGGTTCCGGCTCAAGTGACCGTCGGCCTCGCCGGCTGCATTGCGGCCTTGGTTGTGACGATCAGCGCTGACTTGATGGCGGCCAGTGCGGTCATGGGCTTGGGGACGGTTGCGGTTGTCGCGGTGGAAGTCTTCACCGCCTCAACACCGCGCGATTACTCTTCCAGCGGTCACGGTTCTTGGGCGACGCGCTCAACGACGGCCTCGTTAATGAGCTCGATTACTGCGCTGCTTGTCGTGGTTTCGGGATCCTCGTGGGTGACGCTTGCATCTTCGCAGGGCTGGAGGATTGCGGTTCCCATCGCCTGTGTGATTGTTTCGTGTACCGTGTGGGGCGACCAGATTGGAGCGGGTTTCCGTTCGCAATCCCTAGGCGCTCTGGGTGCGGCGCTGCTTTCTGGAGTGATCGCCTCGGTAGCGGTGTGGAAACTGGGTCAAAGCGCAGATCTCAGTCCGATCGTTTTGCCCGGGCTTGCGGCCTATTCGGGACTGACAACCGCTGTTGCAATTCTCGGTATTTTTACGGGAATTGCTGTTGCTTTGGTTGTGATTGTTCTGGATGGTTTGATGGGCGATACCGAATGGGCGCGGCCGACGATTGGTGCGATTGCGCGGGGGAGTGCGAAGTTCCTCATGGCCTCGCTACCGGTGTACATCATGTTCCGAATCGGTGGAATTTAATCCACACTCAGTTCGCAGATGGGGGTGTGGCCGCTTAGGCTGGAGTCATGTTCTCCATTCCAGAAAACCTGCCCCTAGAAATCGCTCCTTTGGCTTGGATGCTTGGCCCGTGGAAGGGCTGGGGAATGCTCAGCATCGACGAAGGTGATGACCAGCCCATTTATGAAGAGGCAGAAGGGGCGATCTGCGGTAAGCAGATGAAGCTCGTCACGCGAATCTACTCTGCCACTGCCCGCGAAAGTATTGATCCGATTTGGGATGCGGCTCGCGGTATTGCGGCGCTGGAAGTCGGAGAAGTGATGCGTGAAGAAACTTTGTACGTCTCATTGCTTCCCGGTTCCGGCGTGCTGCCAGAACCCGGCCAGTATGAAACCCGTGAAATGGTCGCGCAGGGTGCTCAAAGTGATGGTTACAGCGCTCGTTGGGTTGGCCGTTCAATGGGACCGCGGATTCAGATGGAGACTGATCTGCTAATTCGTGACCCAGAGGCCCCAGAGTTTGAGCGTTTTTCGCGAATGTATGGCCTAGTTGCGGGCGAAATGCTCTGGGCGAATGAACGCCAGGGAAATGACCATGAAAGTCATGTTGAGCTTTCTGGACGACTCATGCGCGTCGATGCCCTTGACGAAACTGAGCAGAAGGATGGCGAGTAAGTGACACAGAGCGAAACGCAGTGGAAGTCTCCTCTGGCGACGCTTCCGGGCGCGGTCGCCCTTGAAGACGTGGAAGGCGATGTCGCTTGTGGTGTAACTGCTCACTACGGTGATCCTTCTGGGGAACAGTGGGCCCTAGAGGCAGGTCGAGCGATTACCGACCGTCCTGACCTTGCGGTTGTCGAAGTATCTGGTCCTGATCGACTGACGTGGCTGACCTCAATTTCAAGCCAGGTTTTAACGGGAATGGCTCCCGGAGAATCACGCGAACTGCTGATTATGAACCCCCAGGGGCATATCGAGCACGCGTGCGGAGCTATCGATGATGGTGAAATTCTCTACCTCATAACCGAGGCTTCTGACGCCCAAGCGTTGGCTGATTGGCTCAATTCCATGCGTTTTGCGCTTCGTGTCGAAATTAGGATTTCACAGCGCTGGTGGTTGGTTGGAAGCATTGGGGATAGTGGAGTTTCCCAGTGCGATCAGGTCGCGCTGACATGGAATGATCCTTGGCCGGGAGTTGTCGATGGGGGAGCGGCGTATTACCAGGGGAAGCACCCGGGCGAATCACTTGCTTTCCATATACACCTTGTCCCAAGGGAGCAAGCCCCCGAATTTTGGCGCGCGTGGAGTGAAGCTGCGACAAAGCGTCGGGCAGCGGGAATAGCAGCATGGGAAGCAACGCGGATCGCTGCGTGGCGCCCACGTCTGGGACATGAGACTGACGCGCGCTCGATGCCTGCCGAACTGGACTGGTTGCGTACTGCGGTTCACACGAATAAGGGGTGCTACCGAGGACAAGAAGCTGTTGCTCGGATCTTGAACCTCGGGCGTCCTGCAAGGCGCTTGGTCTTCCTGCAATTGGATGGTTCCAGGGGAGATCTTCCAAATCCGGGACAATTCATCGAAGTGGGTGGACGTCGCGTGGGTGTGGTGACATCGGTTGCTCGCCATGCCGATATGGGGCCGATTGCTCTTGCTGTGGTTTCGCGCGCTCTCTCTCCTGATGTCGTTCTGGACTTGGATGGAATTGCAGCAGCGCAAGAACTTATTGTCCCGATCGATGGGAAGTCCTCGGTGTCGCCGAAGGAACGTCCGGGGGCAGAACTGCACAATCCAGATCTGCGTCGGCCAGATGTTCCCGCACTCGGCGGAAAATCAATCGGCGGACGGTAACAGACTCACTCATCTGCGGAATAATCTGCGGACGAACTGGCGGACGGGCCAGCGGACACAACACTTAGGAGCCAAGGAGCACGTCCATGCGTGGAATTTTGCAGCGCGTCACTCGCGCCTCGGTATCGGTTGATGGTGAGGTAATCGGCGAATGCCCGGGGCCGGGAGCTCTTGTCCTTGTCGGTGTCACTCACGAGGACACCCTCGAGCAGGCAAAAACTCTTGCACGAAAGATTGCAGAATTGCGGATCTTTGAGGACGAAACGTCTATTCAGGATCGCGCAGAGGAAGCCAGCGTCCTGGTTGTTTCGCAATTTACGCTCTACGGAGATGTGCGTAAAGGGCGGCGTCCCTCGTGGTCGAAGGCGGCGCCGGGACCCGTCGCAGAGCCTCTGGTCGATGCCGTTGTTGAGGAACTGCGGAACCGTGGAATCCACGTCGAAACCGGGCGTTTCGGTGCAATGATGTCCGTGGAACTAGTAAATGACGGCCCCTACACCCTGGTTATTGAGGTTTAGAGAATAGGTCAGATGCATATCTGGGAAGACGCGGAGTTTCGTCAATGGGCGCTCGCGGAACTCGCGTCAACCGATCGCATCTGCCCTTGGTGAACAAACGCGCGCACGGCCTCGCTACCCCGTAGTGTGGGACTCAGTGAAAAGCAGGTCGCGTGCTTGAGACTGCGACCTGAATCAGAGGGAGAAACGATGTTTGAACGCTTTACGGACCGAGCCCGACGGGTCGTCGTCCTCGCGCAAGATGAAGCGCGCAGCCTCAATCACAACTACATCGGTACCGAGCATCTTCTGCTCGGCCTGATTACCGAGGGTGAAGGCGTGGCCGCGAAGGCCTTGGAAAGCCTTGACATCAATAAGGATGCGGTTCGCGCAGCAGTCATCGACATTATCGGTGAAGGCGAGAAGCCGGTCGAAGGACACATTCCCTTCACCCCTCGCGCCAAGCGCGTTTTTGAGCTGAGCCTGCGTGAGGCACTGCAGCTCGGCCACAACTACATTGGCACCGAGCACCTTCTCCTCGGCCTGCTCAAGGAAGGCGAAGGCGTTGCCTCTCAGGTCCTCATCAAGCTGGGTGCTGATCTGGGCAAGGTTCGCCAGACCGTCATCGAGCTTCTCTCCGGCTACCAGCGCAATAGCGATGATGGTCGCGAAAGCGTCGGTGTTGGCGCTTCCTCCACTGGTTCAGGTCAGACGAACTCGGCGATTCTCGAACAGTTTGGTCGCAACCTCACCCAAGCTGCCCGCGAAAACAAGCTCGATCCGGTGATTGGTCGCCGCACTGAAATGCAGCGCGTCATGCAGATCCTCTCGCGCCGCACGAAGAACAACCCGGTTCTGGTTGGTGAGCCAGGTGTTGGTAAGACCGCCGTTGTTGAGGGCCTTGCCCAAGCGATCGTTGCCGGTGACGTGCCCGAAACCATCAAGGACAAGCAGATCTACAGCCTCGATATGGGCGCGCTGGTCGCTGGCTCGCGCTACCGCGGTGACTTCGAAGAGCGCCTCAAGAAGATCCTCAAGGAAATTCGTACTCGCGGCGACATCATCCTCTTCATCGACGAGATCCACACCCTGGTCGGTGCAGGTGCCGCGGAAGGTTCCATCGACGCCTCGCAAATGCTCAAGCCCATGCTTGCGCGCGGCGAGCTGCAGACCATCGGCGCAACCACCAGCGACGAGTACCGCAAGTACATCGAAAAGGATGCGGCTCTTGAACGTCGTTTCCAACCGGTGAAGGTTGACGAGCCCAGCGTCGAAGAGACCGTGGGCATCCTCAAGGGTCTGCGCGATCGCTACGAGGCCCACCACCGCGTCATCATTACCGACGCTGCGATCCAGGCCGCCGCCGAGCTGGCCGACCGCTACGTCTCTGATCGTTTCCTTCCGGATAAGGCTATTGACCTGATGGACGAGGCCGGCGCTCGCCTGCGTATTTCCCGCATGACCGCGCCGCCGGAGTTGCGCGAGCTGGACGAGAAGATCGCCGAAGTGAAGCGCAATAAGGAGTCGGCGATCGACGATCAGGACTTCGAGAAGGCCGCTGCTCTTCGCGACGAGGAGCAGAAGCTGACCGAAGAGCGCAAGCAGAAGGAATCCAGCTGGCGTGATGGCTCGCGCGAGGCAATTGCCGAGGTTGGCGAGGACGATATCGCCGAGGTTTTGGCGATGTCGACGGGTATTCCGGTCTTCAAGCTGACCCAGACCGAGTCCGCGAAACTGCTCAAGATGGAAGACGAGCTGCACAAGCGCGTCATCGGTCAAGATGCCGCGGTCAAGGCTTTGGCTCAGTCGATCCGTCGTACTCGAAGCGGCCTGAAGGACCCGAAGCGTCCCGGTGGCTCCTTCATCTTTGCCGGCCCGACCGGTGTTGGTAAGACAGAGCTTGCGAAGGCTCTGGCCGAATTCCTCTTCGGTGATGAGGATGCGCTGATCCAGCTCGATATGTCCGAGTTCTCTGAGAAGCACACCTCCTCACGTCTCTTCGGTGCTCCTCCCGGCTACGTCGGTTACGATGAAGGTGGCGAGCTCACCGAAAAGGTTCGTCGTCGTCCCTTCTCTGTCGTCCTCTTCGATGAGGTCGAGAAGGCTCACCCGGATATCTTCAACTCCCTGTTGCAGATTCTGGAAGAAGGTCGCCTGACCGATTCGCAGGGCCGCAAGGTTGACTTCAAGAACACCGTGATCATCATGACGACGAACCTGGGTACGCGAGACATCAACAAGGGTGTCCTCACCGGCTTCCAGTCCACCGAGAACATCACTCACGACTACTCACGCATGAAGGCCAAGGTCAACGAAGAGCTCAAGCAGCACTTCCGCCCTGAGTTCCTCAACCGCGTGGACGAGGTCGTTGTCTTCCCGCCGCTCGACAAGGAGCAGATCAAGCAGATCGTGGATCTGATGATCGCCAACCTTGCCAAGCGCATGGAGGCTCAGGATATGAAGCTTCAGATCACCGACGAGGCGCGCGAGCTGCTTGCCGACCGCGGTTTCGATCCGGTTCTGGGTGCTCGTCCGCTGCGTCGCGCAATTCAGCGTGATATCGAAGATGCGCTTTCCGAGCGTATTCTCTTCGGCGATATCCTTCCGGGACAGGTTGTCACTGTCGGCGTGAAGGGCGAAGGGGCAGAACGCGAGTTCACCTTCAACGGTCAGTAAGACCAATAGCAGTGGTGCTCCTTGGGTAGTCCCCCTTGAGTTCGCCGTGACTTGTTGTACGAGGCCGGGCGGGGGTCTGCGAGAATTGTTGCGCAGGCCCCCGCCCGATTTCTGTTTGATTCGAACTTGGCGTTCAGTACATACATGAATGTAATTTGTAGGATTTTTTCCGCGAAATATTGCGGAAAAACTGAAAATAGTTAATGTGATCTTTGACTTGAGTTCTTCAAATGAGCGTGCCTCGTGGGACACTAAAAGATGCGAAATAGAAGAATAACTCCCCCTACCCATCAGCAAGAGTGGTGAAAAATATATGAAGCAGCAGCCTGGTGCACCCGCATCGCGCGTTAATCGACGCCGTCTTCCGGCTGCGTTGGTTGCTGCTTTTACTGTTACCGTCTCGACTCTTGCCATCCTTCACCAGGGCGTAACGACCGCTGAAGTCGATGTCGATGATGGCGGCATTTGGGTGACAAACTCTTCGAAACGACTTGTTGGTCACCTGAACTACGATTCTCGGATTCTTGATGGTGCCCTGCGCACAAAAACAACCGAATTCGATATCGGTCAATCGGGCAATGACGTCAGCTTTACGGATAAAACAAGCCACTCCGTTGCCCCCATTGACGTTGCTCAAGTTTCTGTAGGAGCTGCGACCTCTCTGCCTGAAAATGTGAAGGTAGTCCAAGGTGGATCACGACTTGCTGTCATGGATCCTTCCCAAGGTCAGGTCTGGCTCGCTCAAGTATCCAGTCCTTCCGGTACTGCCTATACAGATGAGGGTGCGCTGGCAAGCGATATGGAGCAGGGCGCTGTTGCTGTTTCCCAGAAGGGCACTCTTTTTGCGATTTCAGCCCAGGGTGGCCGCCGGATTACCGTCACCCGCGAAGGCCAATTGGACCGCCTGAAATCGCAAGATGTTGAGGGGCTTTCAGGCAACGCTGAACTGGTCATGACTGCAGTGGGAGAGCAGCCCGTTGCTTTAGATAAGCGAAATCGTATTCTGGTTCTTCCCGATGGAAAGCTTCGCAACCTTGCCGATGATGGCATCAGCGGAAATATCACTCTGCAAGAATCTGGTCCCGAATCGTCTTCCGTGCTTCTTGCGACCGACCGTGAGTTGATCTCCATCCCTCTTAAGGGCGGAGCCGCCACGAAGATTCCGGCGTCAAATGATGGTGCATCGGGTACACCTTCGCGCCCCGTTTTCCATAAGGGGTGCGCCTACGCCGCATGGTCAAAGTCTGGTGCATACCTTCGAAACTGCACTGATCCCAGTCTCAATAAACAGATGACAGTTGACTCACTGAAGTCAGCGCAATCAATTGTTTTTAGAACAAACCGCACTCGTATTGTCCTCAATGACACCACATCGGGATCGGTGTGGATGCCCGAACACGACATGGTCTTGATGAACGATTGGGACCAGATCGAATCTCAGCTTGAAAAGAAGGAAAAGCAAGAGGACTCTCCTCAGGTCACGGATCAGATCGCAGACCCAGAGCGAAAAGAGCAGAACACTCCTCCCGATGCGGTTAATGACGACTTCGGCATTCGCCCCGGTCGAACTACTACGCTTCCGGTCCTGAACAATGATTCTGATGCGGATGGAGATGTCCTGACCGCTCGTCCAGTCACCGACCCTCAGTTTGGGAAGGTCACGCGTACCCGCGGCGGGCGAGCTCTTCAAATTACGGATGTTCCCGATAAACAGACCGGTAGTACCTCCTTCACCTATGAGGCATCCGACGGCAAGGCGGTTGCAACCGCTCGCGTGAATGTGACCGTTCACCCGTGGGAGATGAATTCGGGGCCAAAGCAGCTTCGTGATCCCGGTGTTACTCTGGGTAACCGTGCTCAAATTGAGTACAACGTGTTGACCGACTGGCAAGACCCAGATGGTGACCCCATCTTCTTGGCGAATGCTCACGCGCCAGAGGGCATTGAGCTTCAGTTCCGCGAAGAAGGAACACTTCAAATTCGAGATCTCGGTGCCAGCGTGGGTGCACACACGATCACCCTTGAGGTCTCAGATGGTCGTCAGAGCACTACGGGTACCCTCACCGTTAATGTTCAGAACCCCGGGAACTTGCCTCCTGTAGCGAACGCAGACTTCTATGTCGCACGTGCCGGTGAAGTGGCGACAATTTCTCCTCTTGCGAATGACACCGACCCCAACGGTGACAACCTGTCTCTAGTTGCCCTTTCGGTTGCACCCGCGGGTAGCCAAATTACTCCCGATCTTGAACTGGGAACGGTAAATTTCGTTGCCCAAGCTCCGGGTTCCTACCAATTCACCTATACCGTTTCTGACGGTCCTTCGACCGCTTTGGGTGTTATTCGCGTTGATGTTGTCGAGGCCGATCAGCAGGCAGTC
>ERZ1036455.197-NODE-197-length-23960-cov-19.809287_pt1 | contig 23960 bp, 14 predicted proteins | sample MGYA00514228_ERZ1036455 | MGnify/ENA primary metagenome ERZ1036455 (study PRJEB33795, sample SAMN09464920) | human gut metagenome | host: Homo sapiens | place: USA: Stanford, California | collected 2016-07 | study: EMG produced TPA metagenomics assembly of the... | reverse complement strand
CTCGATCAGAAACTCTTTGCGCGTCTCCTCTGTTGTATAGCGCTTGAAGTCCCGCCGGTTGCTTGAATATCGGATTTCCATATTTCATTTTCCTTTCTACCGAAAAATTCATAACGTTTTATACTTTCACAGATAAAAGCTTTCGAAAACTTTCGGACTCGTACCTTTGTAAATAATCTATCCTGAACAATAGAAAAGCCACATGTTACAAGCCATAGAAGCACATTTGAGGTATAACAGGTGCAAAGAAAACAACAAAAATTGAAAAAGCCTTGCATTCAGAGGAGAGTTATGTATTGCTACAGCGATGGATAAATCAACCTGGAAGATTTCAAGCAGCCAGTCGGCATGAATCTAAAAGAGAGCGACTGGTGTGTGAAAAAAGCACAAACAATCCCGTGGCTGAAGACAGAGACGCGGTACACCGCTCTGTTTATCAAACGCAAGGGCAATATAGCGAAACCGTTGCACCTGGGCCCTAGGTTCCCGCATCATCTAGGCTGAGTATGGATTCCGATGAGGAAACTGCACTTCAGATTCAGGAGAGCCCATACCTGCAGTACCTCTACGGTATGGCAACTATGATGACGAAAAGCCTCCCTTTGAGCCAATCCTGATTGGTGTACTTTCGTAAGTGTTTGACACTGGAAGTGTTGGGCGAAATCAATGAAATGATTGTGTGAGTTCCAAAGGAACACCAGGCAAAAAAGCCTAAAACCACAATACGGATAACACTTGTTTTAATCTGCAATCGTGCTACACTGTGCTGCAAATTGTACGTTTGCCAATTTCCTGGCAAACGACAAAATGCAGCAGTACACTTTCATGATCGCCGTAAAGGTCTTCTTGACGATAACCTGCATTCATCAGCATCTCGCCGGAGTAGATTTTGTCGGTACCCTCCAACCGATAACGCGCATTAGGAATCAGCCCTTCCAATCGAAAAATGGTAGGCACCCAAACCATTTCATGACCGGGCTGCACATAAGTAACGAGGCATTCTGTTTTGTCCTCACTTACCACCTGCCAGCAGTCATACTGCTGGTTTTCGCGGTAGGAGGCAATACGGTAATACTCACCCTCGCGGTAAATATCATTGTATTTGTGATACAGCTTATTCATCTGAACCACTTCTTGCTCTTCTTTCTCGGTAAGCGTTGTTACATCCAACTCATAGCCAAAGGTTCCGCACATTGCCACGTTGGCGCGGGTCTTCAACGGGGTAATGCGGCCCGTGTGGTGGTTCTTACTGCAGCAGATATGTGCGCCTATTGTGCTTAAGGGGTATGTCATGGCCGTCCCCTCTTGAATTTGCAGCCGCTGCACCGGGTCCATATTGTCAGAGGCCCAGATTTGCGGACTGTAATACAGCATACCCGCATCAAAGCGTCCACCGCCGCCACAACAGTTTTCCAGCAACAGAGCGGGGAATTCTTGCAGCATACGCTCTTGCAAACGGTACAAGGCCAGCACATAGCGGTGGTAAAATTCTCCGGCGTGTTCGCAGTCCAGTGCGGCGCTGCCAACGTTTGCTAAACTGCGGTTCATATCCCACTTGACATAGGCAATATTGGCGCTGTGCAGCACGCGGGATATGCAGCCGTAGACGTACTCCTCGACCTCCGGGCGGGTAATATCCAGCACATACTGGCAACGTGACAGGCCGATATGCCGCCCCGATATCTGAATAGGCCAGTCCGGGTGCGCACGATACAACTCCGAATCCGGCGAGATCATTTCGGGTTCCAGCCAAATGCCGAACTTCATACCCACGACATTGATGCGCTCCACCAAAGACTTTAAGCCGCCCTTGATTTTCCCATCGTTGACAGTCCAATCGCCCAGGCTGGACTCATCATTGTTGCGCTTGCCGAACCAACCGTCATCCATGACCAGCATTTCAATACCTAGTTCGTGGGCTTTTTTTGCGATAGCTACCAATTTTTCATCGGTAAAGTCATAATAGGTAGCTTCCCAATTGTTGATGAGAATGGGTCGCTGCCGATGCAGATAGGGGCTGCGGATCAGATGCTTTCGGTACAAGTTGTGGAAACGGCGGCTCATCGTGCCAATACCGCTGTCCGAGTAAACCAGTACTGCCTCCGGCGTATCAAAGTAGGCATTTGGTTCCAACTTCCAACAGAAACTCTGCGGGTTGATACCTATGCTCAATCGCAGACGTCCCATGACATCTGCTTCGGCCTCTGCCAAGAAGTTTCCGGAATACACAAGCTGCATAGCGTACACTTCGCCATATTTTTGGCTCGCACCCGGTCTAGCCGCCATAATGAACGGCTGTGCCTCATGGCTGGTTTTGCCACAGATGGAACCCGCCGCATATTTACCCGCCGTAAGTTGCTGGGTAATAATATTACGCTCATGGTTCGGACCGCCCTGCAGGGTAGTAATGGTAAAATTCAGTCCTTGCATATCCAAACAAGCACTGGGAACACGTTCCAGATACAACGTGCGGTCACTCTCATTGATGAATCGCACCGAGCGCATGATGGAATCACAGTCGCCAAAAACACTATACCGCAGCAATACCGTCAAATACAGCACCGGATCCCGGAGGGTGATTTCCAGTGTCTGCACGTCCTGCTCATTCTGCGCAAAGGTGGCGGGCAGCCCATCCAGCGCGGGCTTACCGTTCAAGATGCAGTAGCTTTCATAATACAACTGGCAGGTATCATGCCCATCCATATCACGCACACAAAAGGTGTTGTCACGGTAGTCTCCAGTACCAAAGGCAGGGTACTCAAAAGCGGATGTTGTGTAAAAGGGAATCTCTTCCCGCTCCAGATGGCGCAGATCACCTTCGGATTCATCTCTGCCAAATAGGTATGTACAATCGGTGTCATCCATGCGGGAACCATAATACAAGTGTATCAAGTGCTTACCCGCGTATATGCCGCATATGTAGGTTGTGTTTGGCGTGTGGATCGCAAAGGTTTTTCTCTTTTTATTGTAGATAATTGCCATAGAAATTTCTCCTAAGATTCAATAGAATTGCCTCATACAGGTTTTCAATCAGAAACTCTTTGCACGTCTCCTCTATTGTATAACGTTTGAATTCCCGCTGGTTGCATGAATATCAGCTCCCTATTGTTCCTGCTCCTTAGCACTTATTGTTCTGCAGCTTCTGTTCCCCATGCCTCAAATTGTGTGAGTGCCGGGAATGGAGAGGGATCATCCGCTTTTTTCAGATGCCTGAGCGTCAGCCATTCCACTGTACGTGCTTTGATGTCAAACATCTGTGGATGACTATCTTTTTTCAACTCCAACGATTCTTCGCTGCCGTCCGAAAACGCGACGACAGCGCTTTCCCACCAGCTGTCATGGGGGAAGTCCGCCCGCAGTGTCAACCGCAACTCATCAATACGCACGGGTCTGCCAAAAGAAAGCGTCCATTCCGCATTCGGATCCCGGTTGATGCCCCAACTCTGGTAAGGCCATTCGCCGTGAGAGCCGTTTTCGTAAATACCATCGATTGCATTATAGGCCGCGAACACAGCCTCTCCGCGTGTTTCCACATTGGCCTGCGCGTGCGGGTAAATACCCGTATCGCCGTGCCGGTCGTAGGGATTAAACGCCAAGTTCCGCCGTGTAGCAACCTCTTCCGGGCGGGCGATGCGCGTACGGATAAGGTGACGGCGACCAGAAAAGCTCTTGGGTGAAAAGGCAATGCGGTCATCGCCATGCGGAATCCTGTATTCTACCTCTGGTCGTGTAACATATACCAGAGCCGGCGCCAGTGTATCATCTAATTGCAGTACATAATATTCACCCGCTTTGCCTACTGAAAGCATAATGCGATCGCCCGGCTCGTATTCTCCCGCATATATAAAACTCAGCCTTTCTCCTGCCTCTGAGGCAGCTTTTTCACAACCACAGGTATCTATAATTTTCAATTGAATTGTTTTCACCTTCACAACTTCCTTCAATAGTTATGTATATGGTCATTGCGCTGTGCTTTTTACTGTTGCAAAGTGAACAGATTTGAAGTTCATATCACAGCAAACAAAAAATTTGTAGATATGCGTTGTCTCAACCTTGCATTGCATGAGAGGAACGGCTCTTATCTGGCAGCGCATCCCTCATCCACCCTTCACTCCGGATGGAACACTTTCCTCAACGTCGGCTGTGAGCCGGCCACAGAGTTCATCCCCAGCTACAAAATGTCTCCATGTATCGATTCCAGCGCAATCCGGCAAGCTCGTCCCGTCTCTGAGCTTGGGCTAAGGCTACACCTTTTCCGCATTCGTAATAACCAAACAGTCTGCCTTCCTCGGCAAAAATGGTATAATTGCAGATGTCTGACCGTTTTAAAACCTCTTTCATTTCCGGCCCAGGTTCCTTATGTCGGCGGATGTGTTCTTCCTTGTGCCCTAGTCTGATATGCCTTGTCCATGCTATACGTTCTATGAGGTTCCCCCTTCTGTCCATCTATTCTTTCTCTATATTCTTTGCCGCAGATATTGCGACACGTTTTTCGATACTCATTTTACAGGTGAAGATGTGGCCACCGTGATACAGCGGTATTCTGTGGTTTCTCTGTCTGTCACTGTTGGATCTTGATTTTTTGCGTGATCCCCGGGTCTACCTGGCCGGACAGCACAATAGAAATGATATAAGCAACCGTCCTTTTCAATAACGCTAGGCTTATGTGCGTGAAGTGCATCTATGCTGTTTTCATTGCCGTATCGCAGCAATGGATCTGCCAATTTTGTCCAATGAAATAGATCTTCGGAATATGCTACACCATCCTGAGCATGGTATCCGTCGTAGCCGTAATAGAACATCAGCCATCTATTGCCTTCCTGCACAATACAGGGATCAGCGCAAAATGCTGCGTCCCATCCATTTTCAGAGTTCGCAATAACTGGACCATCAAAAACACGTTGCCAGTGTAGCAGATCGTCGGATACTGCCATGCCAATCTGCTCATGCCACAGCCATTGCTCACATTCCTTTGCGTTGTAGAACAGGTAAAAACGCCCGGCATCTTCTACAAGGCAGCCTTTGTAGAGACCACCTTGCTCCCATGCGCCGCCATCCTCCCAATGTAAGATAGGAGTCGGCATGCGTGTCCAATTCTGCAGCGTCTCATCCTCTGTGTACGCCAGACCAATATTAGCCGGGCCAGCCTCATAGCCCGCATAGGGATAGCTGTGGTAAATCATCCAGTATTTTCCCTGCCATTTTTTCAAAGCTGGCAAGCCGTGCAAATGATTCTCCCGCAAAAGCCACACACCAGCAACCCCTCCTTTATCCCAGCCGGAAAGCTGTTTTCGTGGAAACAGCGGGGGATATTTTTTCCAATGTAGCAAATCGTTACTGCGTGCAATAGACGTTTGATAGCCTACGCCGTCAAAACCTACATGCATCATGTGGTATTCTCCCCTATGCCAAAAAACAAAAGGGCTATCCACAGCCTTTTCATCATATTGTCCAGCCATACCGGAGGGTCCCAGTACCTCGCGTCCATACTTGAAAGGTGTTGTACAACAGGCTTTCTGAAATTTCATTTTTCACCAACCTCATTTTCAAAAAGGGTACCGGCGGCTCTACCGCCAGCCGATACCCTTTTCTTCTTACTACAATTTGCTTATTCTGATTTTTTTCTATTGTACACAATCAGTACCAGACAACTGCACAACGCCAAAGAGAGAATGAGTCCCAAGCTCCCGAAAAGCAACGGAGAATTATCACCCATGCGCGGAGAAGAAACCTTACTCTCCCCACTCTGAGTTCCGGTGTTACTGTTCGGGCCTCCGTTGTTGCCACTTGAGTTTCCACTGTCGCTGCCCGAGTTTCCACTGTCGCTGCCCGAGTTTCCACTGTCGCTGCCCGAGTTTCCACTGTCGCCGCCCGAGTTTCCACTGTCGCCGCCCGAGTTTTCACTGTCGCCGCCGCTCAGCGCCTTTTTATCAACGTAAGAAGCCAGTTCGATTACATTGTTCCACGCATTAACTGAGTTGCCCTTTCCCATGTAGCGCACATAGCGGGCGTTCACACTTTCGTCCAGCAAAATCACTTCGATATCCTCTGTGTTGCCACAGGAGGTATAGTCCTTGACCACGGGTGTAAAGTTTACTCCATCATTCGATACCTCTACATCAAAATAGAACTCCCGCTGTGCCCCCATCCATAGTGCGACACCAAATGCATCAATGCGCTTTTCCTCGCCCAAATCATGCACACACCACTCGCCAACGCCTTCTGCACTCCATCTGGTAGACATATCACCGTCATAGCTATACTCCGGGATATTACCAATATCCGTCTGATAGCTGCTGGCCTGTACCCCGACAACCGCATAACGACTGTATTGCGACGGCGAATAGGGATCATACGGCTTAATTTCAATGATGTAGGTCGTATAATGACTGCTGCTCATGGCCGAATCGTAGACGCGAATTTCTTTCATATCATGCCCGTTCAGCATTGTATGGCTAAGAATTTCTGTCCTGGTGTTGGCCTGTGCGGTCACATTTGCCTCGTTTTCATCTTTTCCAAGGCTGTAAGTATAGTGGAAAATTTCCGGCTTGAACGTTTCAAGGTTTTCACCGTTGATTTTAATTCCCAGCAAGCGCTGTGTGCAACCTGTGGCGGAAGGTTGAACGGTATCATCCCCAACTGTTGTCCAATTCGCAATCGCTGTTGTTTCCGGGGCGGCATTACTTGCATCTTCACCAACCAGAGACATTTTAACGGTTATATTTACTTTTCCACTGGCCTCGAGTTTGAGTGCCACCTTTTGCACACCAATATTTTCGCTTTCTTCAAATTGAGCAGAAGTCGGCAGCTTTTCGGCGGGCATAACAGAAAGTTCGCTTTCAGCTGCATCCGTTACGAATTGCAGTTTCAGCTGTTTTCCGTCTTGCAGAATATAGGCTGTGTTGTTATCCTCAATCACGACCTGTCCTTCGGTGTGCATAAACCAATACAATTCCGAATTATCTTGTTTCAGGTCAATCTCGTCACGTACAGTCAATGCACTGCGTCCATCTGAAACCAGATAACCTCTCAGGTAAGAATTTGCATTCTTATTGTATACATCAGAGAGATCAACAACGGCATAGCTTCGCCCTAATCCAAATTCAGTCTTTACGATTTTGGCATCGTATGCTTGATCCATTTCCAGTCCGCTGTCCGGATTGATAACGACCACATTATGGCCCTCCCCCTTACGGCGATAGAAATAGTAGCTATTTAGACCTGCTTTAATTGCAGGGTTTTGATCGTCCGGCACATAGCTGTATGGCTCTTTTGCCAAATCAACAGCCCAGCGAACACCACCCAAATTCATTACAAATGTTCCTGCATCAATATGGTCGTGCGCTGTGTTGATAGATCCGCCATGTGCGGAAACCCACAGGGCATTTTCATTGTTCCATTCTTGACGCATCGTAACCAGTTCGGTTTCACGGTAATAACAATCAAGCGCAAGCTCCGCGGAATCTGTACTGTTTGCGGCATTTACGTCGTACCACAGCAAATCATACACTGTCGGGGTCTGATTTTGGCTGGTGATAAAGGATGCGCGATAGTTCATCAGTGCGGGCTGGTCAAATTTCTTTGCCAGATAGAACATACCAAAGCAGCCAATGGGGCCCTCGTCACTATCATGAAAGTTATTCACATTACCACTGGGATCGCTAAAATACATCTGATATTGGGCGAAGCCGTCCATGCCCTTGAAGCTGACAACATCGTCCGTTTCGCCAAACGCACTTTCGTATCCGGCCATTTCATAGCTTAGCGACTGGAACAAATACGACCAGTAGCCGGGACCCTCATACCACGCACCATCCGGCGCAATGCGGTAAATCGTTGCCTCCATGCCACGCTTGGCATTTGCCACGATGTCCATTGCATAGTCAGGGTCTTTTTCTGCAATAGCAATCGCCAGATTCATAAAACCAGCATTGACCACGCCGCCCCAGTTCGTCTCGGTGTTTGTCCACCATGTCGGGAAATCCGCTGTTCCGTAGTAGGCGGCACGGGCAGTTTTCAGTCCAACATTGTACAAGCGGTCTGCAAAGGTCGTGCGTTGCTCCGCCGTCATTCCATCATAGCCCCAGTCATAACCAATGGCTGCGGCCATAGCCATTGTACCCGTATCCAACGTATGCTCCGGATGCCAATCTGCAAACTGACTGATAGCATCCAACTCTTGAATGAGCCTGTCCGCATATTTCTGTTCGCGGGTGATTTGCCAACTCATGCCCAAAATTTCCATGCGGGTCAGTGCTGAGTTTGCAACATCCAGTAGCCGTCCGTTAGAAATTACATACGTCAGCGGTTCCTGTGTGAGCAAATTGTCTGCACGACGCTGAATATCCGAATACCACTCAGACTTATAGCTATTGGTCTGCACTTCACTGCGCAGCACTTCAAAATCATCCGCATTTGCGAAAAGGCGCGGATGCGTTGTCAAGTCATTGTTTGTATTTGCGAGCAACATATTTTTGAGTTGCTCCGGGGTCTTACGCGCAAAGAACAGATACTGGTTCGCTTCCTTTGTAGGGCTGGTTGCTGCATCAAATGCGCTTTTCGAAACCACAAACATACCGTGGTTATCATCGTAGTAGCAGCCCTTTGTCACGGCATTTTGACCATAAGCCGCAATGGGAAGCCACAAGGCATTATTTTCATGCTTGGGTGCTGCTGCCAATGTTACCGATGCACCGTTGATTATCACCGTCTTGCTGCCCACAGTGAAGGTCGCATTGTCTGCAGTCACAGTATCGCCGTTCTCGACAACCGAAACACCAAACAGCTTTTCAAACACATCAGCAGTTACAAAAGCATCATCACCCGCAGTCTGCACCGCTTCCTTAACATCAACCTTGGCATTGTTATAATACAAAGTGCCGCCATAGGTGTGCAGGGCTGTTTTGTCCCGCAAAAAGGCAAGCGCTTTTTCATCGCTGAACACAGGGTGTTCCGTGGGTGCCTCGCTATCCAAATCGCGAGGCTCAGTGCCATCGTAGATACGCATATTGTCAATACCAATAGCGCCGCAGGGGCTCCACCCGTAACCCAGTACACGCCAGACAAACGGATTTTGCAAATCAGTGCGTAAACTCATATTTTGGAACTGCGCAAGAGGTTCACCGTTTAAGTAAATATCATAGCGGAAATTTTCAAAGTCTACCACCGCCGTCACGCGATTCCACTTTCCGATTTCCAGCGGCACGCAGGTTTCGCCATACTTCAGTTTGCCCGAGACGACCTCGATCAGCGTTGCTGTAATTTGGGTTGCACCGACATCTTGGCGCAACCAGAACAGTGCACCTGCAAATTGCTCATCTTTCGGCATAACATCAACATCATACACAATATGCTTCGAGGTAAGCACCGCATCATTGATGTCCATCAGCATCTGGTTTGCGTTGGCAACTTGCGTACATTTATCAAACAGCACATACCCGTTGCCGTCATCATCCTTTTGCCATTCGATTTTATTCCCATTGGTCTGCTGCCAGTTAATACCCAGATTTGCCGAGTTCTCAAACTTCAAATTCTTATATATGTTTTTCTCGCCATCCAGCATACGGGGCTTTGTGCCATCGTAGATACGCATATTGTCGTAATGTACGACGCTATTCAGCGTGGAACTTTCGTAGATCAATGTGCGCCAATAGCAAAGCAGAGCGACATCCTCATTGAAAGACAGATTTTCATAGACAATTTTCCCATCGAGATAAATCTCATAGGTATGAGTGGAAAAATGCACCGCTGCACTGATTCGATGCCATTCACCTGTGGAAATCGATGTGGTTTGCTCATCGTATTTCAAACTGTTTCCAACGATTTCAACCAAAGTTGCTGTCTTGTCAACACCCTCCACGTTTTTGTTATCGCCGAGGTAGAACAACAGCATATCCGGGTGAGATTCTTCCAAATATACATCCTGTTCCAAGATAAGGTCTTGTCCGCTTACCACAGTTCCATTGTTGGCATTTTGTAACTCACCAACATCAAAATACTTTTGTGAAGAAGTATTTTGGGTCACCGTCAGAGCATGACCGCCATTTCGGCCATTTTCGGACTGATTTAACCAGGTGTTGTCCGGTGCTTTGTATGGATTTCTCCAAGTGTAACCAAGGCTGTCCGCTTTTTCAAAATCAAGATCACGATAAACTGTATAATTCTTCGAGTTAGCGCCTAGCGATATCTGCGCCGTAATCGCATCTTCTGCCGGTTCTGCTTCTAGCTGCATTTCGGCCAAAGGTTTCTTCTCTTGTTCGTCTTCAAGTCCACTTTCAGTCACATTTTCCTCTGTAGCCGATGTCTCAGATGTATCTCCGGCGGGATTCTCCTTTGATTCAACTTCCGCTGTGGCCGGTTTCTCAGACGTATCTTCGGCGGGATTCTCCTTCGATTCAACTTCTGCTGTGGCCGGTTTCTCAGACGTATCTTCGGCGGGATTCTCCTTCGATTCAACTTCTGCGGCATCATTCTCGGCAGAAGATGTTGCAGATGAGTTTTCAGCGGGTTCCATCTCTGCTCCCGCATTATTCTGCGTAGATGTTGCTTCGATGGTATCTTCGCCAGGATCTGCTGATTCGGAATCGTCCATTTCAACCTGTTCCGCAGCTGTTTCAGCTACGATAGGCTTTGTTTCCAAAGCCAGTGCCGTTGTCGCAGGTAAGGCATTCAGCGTTAACAACAATACAATCGCCAATACCAACGCCCCTACACGTCTTCCTATGTAATTCACCGCTAATACATCCTCCTTGTTTTGAGAATACGATTCTACATCGCGGCCCCACACCTGAACTTGCGTCGGTGCGTGAAACGGGATGGTTCATCTGCCTTTTTCAGTTCGTCTAAAGACAGCCATTCAATTTTCGCCCCATGCAAACCCAATTGCTGGGCTTGCTGTTTTTTGCAGTTACAGGTACAGAACTGACTCATCAGAAAAACTCAGCCGAACCGTCTCCCATCATACATCGTGCGGGAAATCCGCTCGCAGATACACTATCAATGTACCAATCCGCCCCGCAGCATTTTCGATGCGGATTTCTGCGTTTTCCATACTCTCACCTGTAAAACAAAGAGCTTTTACGCCCCACTCCAACAGAATAGGAGCGTAAAAGCTCTTTCCCGTTACTTAACCTTTAAGAAATGTACGGACTTGCGCTAAAATCAAGCTTGATTCCAGCGGTCATAGGCTGCCTGATACACGTCCAGAACGTCCTGCACGCCCATCTGATCCAGAGTCTGGCAGTAGGTATCCCAGCCAGATTCGATATCGACAACGCCGGTGATGAACTTGCCTTCCATCTCCTTGTAGTAGGTCTGGATGTCAGTCAGCCTGTTGTCCAACACATACTGCTCGTCCTCAGTGAATTTTAGCATACTTGCCGGAAAGTAGATGTCGGACTGATAAGGAATGACATTGTTGACAAACCCCAACTGGCGAGCCTGAGAGTTGCCCGGCGTGGAAGTGACATAACCGGCAAGGGCATCTGCCAAACCGGCACCGTCCCAAATAACTTCTTCGTACTGGTAAGTGGAGAAAGCGCCATCGTAGCTTTCGGGGGCAGTGAGGGTGTAGGTCTTGGCATCTCCCTCGTCGTAATCCCAGTCAACGCCCTTGATGCCGTAGGTGAAAGATTCACCCAGCAGACCAGAACCGGGAACAACTTCCTCAGTGGCATACATAATGTCAAACATGCGGCACAGTTCCGTGATGTACTGGCTTTCCTTGTTGAGGAAGAAACCGCCGTTGCCAAAGTAGCCGGACTTACCAAGGATGGTTTGATCGTCATCGTACTCAGAGGTCAGAGGCGCCATGCAGTCCAGATGAAATTCGCCATCGGGAAAGTCCTCGGCGGCCAGGTTATTGCCCTCACCGCTACCGATGAAAGCGACCTGCCCGGACTTTGCAGCGTCAAAGCGGCTGGTACCATCAAGGGTCAGATATTCCTGATGGATGAGGCCCTCTGCATACAGCTGATGCATATAGGTCAGATAGAGTTTCATCTGCTCGGAGGTGCGGTTGAAGATAACTTTGCCGGTGCCGTCATCATCAAAGTTCAGGTTGGTCTGTTTGCCGAACGCAGCAAACAGCATCGGCCCCCAGTAAGACTCATCGTTGCTGAATTCCGGGATGAAGCTGGCAACACCAAACTTGTCTTTCAGGGTGGCCAGTGCATCGTGGAATTCCTGCGTGGTCTTGGGCATTTCCAAACCAGCAGCTTCCAAAACATCGGTACGCACATAGGGGCGGGCCGAAGAAGTAGTGGCAGAGACTTCGTAGCCGGGCAGGCTGTACATCTCACCGTTAGACTGGGTAGAGGCTTTCTTCATCAGCGGATATTTTTCCATTGCTGCCTGAAGATTGGGCATATAGTCAATATAATCGTTATAATTGACAAAGCGACCGCCCACAACGCCATAGTCGTTTACCAGAGAAGTGGACAGATTATAATGGATAAAGTCCGGCCAATCGCTGCCAGCCAGATAGGTGGCCAGCGCTTCCTCGTCAATGCACTCCCACTCAATGTTGATGCCCGTCACTTCGGAAACTTTGTTCCAAACGATACGGTCAGTGCGGGTATTCGTACTGCGGCCAACGACCAGGCCCTTGACAGTGATGGGATCGCTGACAATAGGATAGGTGCCAACCTCGGATTCCCCTGTCGTTGCGATAGATTCCGTGGCCGCTTCAGAGGAAGCTGCCGCAGAAGCGCTCTCGGAGCTTGCAGCCGAGCTGCCGCAGCCTGCCATAGAGACAGCTATTGCTGCCGCCAGTGATGCAGCAAGGATTCTTGCTTTGAGTTTCATGTGTTTTCCTCCTTGAAATAATTCTATCAACACGCGGAGTGCGTGTGAATACAGTGGGATTTCTGATGATAAGATGCGCTGATCTTCAACCTTTTACCGAGCCGAGCATAACGCCCTTATCAAAATATTTCTGTACAAACGGATAAGCGATCATCAACGGCAAAGACGATACTACAATGGTTGCATAACGAATCAATGCTTCATAGTTTGCCATCTGCTGTGCATACTCACCGGCCTCATCCGCTTTTGCAAGCTGCTGTGCCAGCACAAGAATACGGCGCAGAATCACCTGCAGGGTCTGCATAGAATCATCTTTGATATAAATCATAGCATCAAAGTAAGAGTTCCAGTGCTGCACCGCAAAGTATAGGACCATAACGCCCAACAACGCTTTGGACAGCGGCAGGATGATCCGGAAAAATGTACCGATCACTGAGCAGCCGTCAATAGCAGCGGATTCCTCCAGCTCTTTCGGCATCGAGGAGAAGAACGATCTGCAGATAATGCAGTTGTACATACTGAATGCGCCGAGGATGATCAGCACCAGACGGTTATCGTAGAGACCCATGCCTTTCACCAGCAAAAACGAAGGGATAATACCGCCAGAGAAATACATTGTGAACATGAAGAAGAACTTGAAAAACTTGTGCCCTGGCAGTTGTGTCTTTGTCAGCACATAGCCTGCCGGAACCGTAACAAAGATGTCCAATGCCGTACCCAAAACCATATAAAATACTGAGTTTACAAAACCGACCAGAATGTCTTTGTTTTTCAAGATCTCACGATATCCGGCAAAAGTCACCTTTTTAGGCAACAGAATGATCTGGCCGGTTGACACAAGCTGCGGATCACTGATGGAACTGGATACCACAAGAATCAGCGGATAGGCAACGATGGCAAAGAGTACCACAGCGATAAAATACACGACAACGTCAAAAAACTCAATACGTCTTTTCTTTTTTGTAAGCATGACGGAAAACTCCTCTCCCTATCAGAACAGACTGGTTTCGCTGAACTTTTTGGAAACCGTATTTGCAATCAGTAGCATTACCACATTAATGAGGTTGTTGAACAAGCCTACTGCCGTTGCAAAGCTGTAATTGTTATTGACAAGGCCACGCTTATATACATAAGTGGAAATAACCTCGGACACTGCCAAGTTCAAGTCGTTCTGCATAAGAAACACTTTTTCGTAGCTGACGGTGGCAATACTGCCCATCTGCATGATCAGCATAATGATAATAGTCGGCATGATGCAGGACAGGTTAATATGAATGATGCGCTGTAAGCGGGTAGCACCGTCCAGCTCGGCAGCCTCATGCAAGCTAGGGTCAACACCGGCCAGCGCGGCAATGTAGACAATAGCGTTCCAGCCCATATCCTGCCAGATGCCGGAACCAACATACAGCGGGCGGAACCATTCCGGTGAGCCCATAAAGTAGATGCTGTCAAAGCCAAGGGATTTGAGCAACGTGTTGACGATGCCCATAGAGGGAGAAAACAGAATCGTAATCATGCCGACCAGCACGACGGTTGAGATGAAGTGCGGTGCATATAATACAGTTTGTACAACTCGCTTAAACCTTCCGCCAAGCTCATTTATGATAAGGGCAACAATAATTGGAATTGGGAAGCTGAACAGCAGCATACTGAAAGAAAGGATAAAAGTGTTTTTCAGTAGGGTCGTAAAGTAGTAACTGCCAAAGAAATCTGTGAAATTTCGAAATCCAATCCACTTGCTGTCGAGGATGCCCAACGACATTTTGTAATCTTTGAAAGCAATCTGCAAGCCATACATAGGGCCGTAGCAGAAAATTAGCACATAGATGAACGCTGGAAGCAGCAACAGATAATATTGTCTATACTTATATACTTTTGATGTTTTAAACCTCTCCCAACGCGACCCGCTTTTGGAAGCTATCTGCGCTTTGCCCAACGTATTCATGTGCTACATTCCCTCTCATTTGTAATAAAGTGTTTTTTGGGGGAGAAATACCAACAACCCGTCTGTATCTACAGATATACCACGTCGGCTGGCCTGTCCACAAGGTTACAATTTTGCCCCTGCCACCAAAAGACGCTTTTGCCTGGAAAGTGAAGCAAAACAAAGGCAAACATCAAAACAAAGTTCCACTTTTAGTGCAGACTGCACAAAACATTTTCTCTGCCACAATAAAGCATTCAATATTTCGCCATTATTGCTATATCGCCGATTTGCAAAATATTGAACATTGCGCAGGAATAAAAGGTATGCCATAATCAGAGTAGATATCGGATTTCCTTACGAGGAGGTTGCTATTATGAGGGTCGATATTTCTCACCCGGTACAGGATCCCCTGCGCACCGTGCCAAGCGCGCTCTTTCATTATAAGGACGATATGGAACATATCATCTCCTTTGTGGAACAGGAGCAATTGTTGGATCGCAAACTGTGGAAGCTGTTCGTACAGCAGTATCGTGACCGTGACGACAGCCAAAATTGCGGTTGGCGTGGTGAATACTGGGGTAAGATGATGATGGGTGCCTGTTTCCTGTGCGAGGCAACAGGAAACAACGTCTTGTATACCGTGCTGGAAGAGACCGTTTGCGATATGCTAACAACGCAGGATGATGCCGGACGCATTTCCACCTATGACACCGGACATGAGCTTCACGGCTGGGATATCTGGTGTCGTAAATACGTCATGATCGGCATGGAATATTTTCTCAATATTTGTCGGGATGATTCCCTCAAAGCCACTATCCTTCAAAGCCTCTGCCGCCAGTTGGATGCTTTGCTGGAAAAGCTTGGTCCCGACAAAATTCCTGTAAGTCATACCTCCGATTTATACCGTGGATTGAATTCCTGCTCTATACTGGAAGCAATCGTTCGCCTCTATCGTCTTACAGATAAGAAAGAATACATCGATTTTGCCACAGACATTGCTAAGTCTGGCGGCAGTTCCATCTGCGACCTGTTCACACTGGCCTTGCAGGATGAGCTGATGCCTTATCAATATCCTGTCACAAAAGCCTATGAAATGATCTCCTGCTTTGAAGGATTGTTGGAACTATACCGCGTAACTGGGGATGAAAAGTGCAAAAAGGCTGCGTTAAATTTTACAGATCGTATACTGGAAACCGACTTCACCGTCATTGGTTCCTGCGGTTGCACCCATGAATTCTTGGATCATTCCACAGTGCGTCAGGCAAAAGAAGAAACCGGCCCATTGATGGAGGAGACCTGTGTGACGATCAGCATTATGAAAATGCTGTATCAGGCTGCTCTGCTCACCGGGGAGCCCCGTTATGTGGATGCGTTTGAGCTTTCCTTTTATAATGCTTACTTAGGTGCGTTCAACACAAACCACATCACCCAAAAAATTCTTTTGGATGAGGACCCTGCACTCCATTTGAAACCGCTGCCCTTTGACAGCTATTCCCCTTTGACTTCCGGCTATCGCGGTCGCGGTGTCGGTGGATTTCAAATCATGCGCGAGCATGAATTTTACGGCTGCTGCGCTTGTATCGCTTCTGCGGGCTGTGGACTTTTCCCTAAGTTAGAGTTGCTACAAAGCACCGAATCTCTTGTTCTGAACCTTTATGCCCCCGGAGATATTAACGCCATCACTCCGCAGGGCGTACCGCTAGCGCTATCTATTTCCACGGCATACCCCGCAGATGGCACGGTGCGAATCACCGTTAACCCTGCAGAACCTACACAGTTTTCCTTAAAGCTGCGTGTTCCTACTTGGAGCAATGGTACGCTTCTCTCCGTCAATAACGAAAAAATTCCTGCCCAGCCCGGTTATGTCACGATTAATCGCATGTGGAAGACAGGCGATACCATCCAAGTCATCTTTGATATGAGCGTTCGTTTCCTGCGTCCCATTCCATACGGCTACGATATTTTAATGACAAATATTGCGTGGAAGTATGATTACACGCTACCTTTGTACGACACCGAGTCCCCTGAGACCAGAAACCATATTGCCGTACAACGCGGCCCCGTTACATTGGCTGCACAGCAGTGCATGGGCTGGGATGCAGCGCAGCCCACCTTTTTGCAGTGCGACAAAAACGGCACACCGCTACACACCGTCCTACCCCGACAGACGAGTCGCTTTGCCGCTGTGCAGCTTACGAAGCAGGATGGTACACCGCTGACTTTAGTGGACTATGCCTCTGCCGGAAAAAGCTGGGGCGAAGCTGATAAGCTGGCCGCATGGGTACGCATCAGACTGTAACTGTGATATAAGGAAGTGAGGAAGTACGATGAATGCCATTCCCGAAATCAAAGCTATGATGAAGAAAGTAAACGACTACTGGCTTTGTGAAACGCCGATCCCCGGAAACTGCAGCTGGGAGCGTGCAGCCTATTACCTGGGCAATATGGCCGCCTATGAGGTCCTGCAAGACCCGTCTTATCTGCAGTGCGCTGTGGATTGGGCTAACGAGAACCACTGGAATTTCTACAACAATGCTGGACGTAACACTACCAACGCCGACAATATCAGCTGCGGCGAGACCTATATGGATCTGCTGGTTAAGTACCATGTGCCCGGTGATTGGGCCCCGATGAAAGAAACACTGGTCTTCACTGCTACAGATCCCGCCAACGATTACTGGTGGTGGGTTGACACCATGTACATGGCACTGAACTTCTATAACCGCGCAGGTTTATACTTGAAAGACCGCCGTCTATTGGATAAAGCCTATAAGCTGTTTATGAATTCCAAGGTAGAGCGCCGTTGCTATGACGAAGAAGAGCATCTTTGGTTCCGTGACGAAGATTTTCTACCCGAAAAGGCACGCACCCAAAGCGGTAAAAAAGTATTTTGGGCGCGCGGCAACGGCTGGGTATTGGCAGGTCTTGCCCGAACCCTGCGGACTCTGCCTGTTGATGATTCCTATTACGAGGAATACAGAAAGGTTTTTGTCCCGATGGCAAATGCTATTTGCCGCTGCCAAAGCGGGGACGGCTTTTGGCGCACAAGCCTGTTAGATCCGGAAGAATTCCCCATGCCGGAAACTTCCGGCACCGCTTTGAATGTACTGGGGCTTCTTATTGGTGTAAATTTGGGCTTACTTGGCAAAGAGCATTTGCAGGCTGCTGTTCGCGGCTTTGAGGCACTGAACCGTGAAGCTGTCGAGCCGTCCGGCCGCATCGGCTGGGTGCAGATTGTGGCACTGAAGCCGGGTCCTGTTAAAAAAGAATATACGAACGATTACGCTGTCGGCACCTATTTGTGCCTGTGCCGCGAATTGATTCAGTGGATAAAGGAACATCCCGATGAAACGGTATAAATACTTTTATCGTTTAGCTGCAACCCTGCTGCTCTGCCTGTTTTTGCCGGTGGCCGTCGTTGCTTCTCTGTCATGGTCACGCTGCTTCAAGGAAATTGAACGTAGCAATGAAACTTACTACGCCAAACTTCTTGAATATTTTGCTTCCACCGCTTTTAACGAATTGAAGCAACAAGAAAGCAACGTGTCAACGATCAGTGTGGAAAGCAAACAACCCACAAGCGCCTTTTGGAAAGGCTCGTCCACTTTCAGCTCCAATCCATACTGGTACTACGAGGCTGTCAACGAACTGCGCGCCTTGGCCGCCAAATATGATATGCCCGATGTCTGTGTGTACTATTATGGACTTGACCGTGTAATTACTCGTAACGACTGCCAAACACTGCAAAACTACGTTGCAAACACTGCCGGTATGTCCAATGTTGACCCCGCCTTTTTCGCACAGGACAGTTACGCTCCCTCCATTACGCTGTTTGCAACCACCAATACGGAGGACAGCTTGGACGGACGATTGCTTGTGGGCTATTGCACTAAGATGGGCCGTAGCTCTGACCCGGTTTTAGTTTTCTTCCCGGTCAGTGTTCAGAACAACGACCAACTGGAATCTGTGGTATCTTTGAACAGCGGTATTGATTTCTATATAAAAAGCCGCGATACGGGAAAAATTTTGCTTTCGCTACTGGACACGCCCGCGTCAACAAGCACCACAGGTGTGTATACAAGCGACAGCGACACGTTCCCACTGACCTATGAGATTCGCGTCACCTCTGATTCCTTGCGTGACAGCCTTACCGCTTTTTACTCAACAATGCAGTTCCTGTGGTTTACGACCATTCCGTTTTTGCTGATTCTGACCCTGCTGGCGGTCTTTCTTGCCTACAAGCCGGTGCGATTGCTCGTCAAGGAAATGGAACCCAATGAGAAATCCGGCGGAAGTGAGTTTGATGTCATCCGCAACTCTATCAGTGAGAAAAACACAAAAATCAGTGAACAAGCCGACCAAATGGAAAGTCTGCTTGTTGATCATCTCGTAGATGGCGGCCACAATTCCAAGCACCATTTGGCTGAACTGGGCATCAACACCGAGCAAACGCCTTACTATTGTGTATATCTGATTGAGGGCAGCACATTCCTTGCCGGAGAGATGAAGCAGCTTTCCAAGGCGACGCAGAAATTCTTTGGGCTGCAAATGTTTATCACCGAGACCGAGGATGATACCCGCCGTATTGCCGTTGCTTTTTTGAAAGAAGAAAACAGCGAAGCGGTACGCCTTTGGGCTTTGCAATGGCTGCGCGAGCAATACTCAACCGAGTATACCATTAAAGCGGGAAAAATTGTCACTGATTTGGATGAAATCCGTGCCAGTTTTATTTCCTGCTATCGGCAGAATGACGGCCTTGCCGATATGAACCAAGTCCAAAAAGACCTGAAGTCCTTGGAGCAAAAAGAGAAACGCCGCAAAAAGCAGCAAAAGGATATCCTTAATTATTTGGAAAAGCACTATGCCGACCCGGATTTGAGCCAGCTCCAAGTCGCAGAATCCTTTGAAATGTCTACCAGCACCTTGAGCCGTCTGTTCAAGAACCAAATCGGCATTGGCTTTTCGGAATACGTCAGCGAAAAACGTATTGAACGCGCCAAGGATTTACTGCTGATGACCTCCGCTTCGACCCGTGAAATCGCAGAACAAATCGGTTTGCCCAATTACAACTACTTTCTACGTCTATTCAAAAGTACAGTTGGCGTATCCCCCACTGCTTTCCGCCAAAATGCTAGAAAAGCGGGGGACATCTGTAAAATGTCCGATGAAGGAGAATCCGTATGAAATCCTGCTACATAACCCAAACCCATCCGCAAGCCTTAGCGCAAAACTGTATTGTCGGCTCCCATTACCGCATCACGCTTCTTACGGAAAAACTTGTTCGTTTTGAGTACAATTCACAGGACAGATTTGAAGACCGCCCCACACAAATTGTTATGAACCGCAATTTCCCGGCGGTTTCCTATACGGTAGAACACACGACAAGCGGTATTGTTGTTCGCACAGATCGACTACGCATTGTCTATGACGAAAAGCCGTTTTCTCCCAACGGACTTTCCGTGGCACTTGTCGGCTATGAAAACGCCCACACCGGAAACTGGTACTACGGTGACGCGGTGCACGACTTGAAAGGAACTGCCCGCACACTGGATACCGTGGACGGTGACAATGTTGAACTGGGCCACGGACTGATTTCAACGGAGGGCTACGCAGTACTGGATGACAGCGAAAGCCTTGCCCTGCAGGATGACGGCTGGGTAGAGCTCCGCAACTCGGGCGAGGATTTCTACTTTTTCGGCTATGGACGTGATTATCTGGAAGCAATCCAAGACTTTTACCGTTTGTCCGGCCACGCACCTATGCTGCCGCGCTATGCGCTTGGCAACTGGTGGAGCCGCTTCTATCCCTATACCGAAGAAAGCTATCTCAGCTTGATAGAGCGTTTTCACAACGAAAATCTGCCGTTCTCCGTGGCTGTCATTGACATGGACTGGCATCTTGTCGATATTGATTCCAAATACGGTAATGGTTGGACGGGCTTTACCTGGAATCGCAAGTTATTTCCACAGCCGGAACGTTTTCTCTCTAATCTGCATCAGCGCGGCATGAAAGTCACACTGAACGTCCACCCCGCAGACGGCATCCGCGCCTATGAGGATGCCTATCCCAAAATTGCCAAGGATATGGGTATAGATCCCGAAAGCGGTCTTACCGTAGAATTTGACCCTGCCGACCCCAAATTTCTGCAAAACTATTATGCTGATGTTATTCATCCGCTGGAAGAGCAGGGGGTTGACTTCTGGTGGGTTGATTGGCAGCAGGGTACGCACACCCGTATAGCCGGATTAGACCCGCTATGGATGCTGAACCACTACGGTTTTTTGGACAACGGCCGAGGGAATAAACGCCCGATGGCGTTTTCTCGCTATGGCGGTCCTGGCAGCCATCGGTATCCTGTCGGATTTTCCGGCGACACGATTGTTACATGGGATTCTCTGCGGTTCCAGCCTTATTTCACAGCTACTTCTAGCAACATTGGTTACTGCTGGTGGAGCCACGACATCGGAGGCCATATGCTGGGTATCAAAGATGATGAAATGATGGCACGTTGGACGCAGTATGGTATATTCTCTCCCGTCATGCGGCTACACAGCCAGTACAGCGAATTCTGTGGTAAGGAGCCTTGGCGCTATAAGCAGGAGACTGTCTCCGTGATGAGTGACGCCTTGCGCTTTCGCCATAAAATGCTTCCTTACCTGTACACTATGAATCATCGCTGCTATGCTGAGGGTATCCCCCTTGTATTACCGCTGTATTATGTGGAGCAAAATCGCGCCGAAAGCTACGAGCATCCCAATGAATACTACTTCGGCAGTGAATTGCTGGTTCTCCCTATAACATCCCCGCGTCTTCCGGGTTTGAATGCTGCCAAAGAAAAACTGTACCTTCCTGCGGGCATCTGGTATGACATTTTTACAAAGCGCATATATCACGGTGACCGTGAACTGGATATTTACCGTCCACTGGACAAAATCCCTGTGTTTGCCAAAGCTGGTACGATTCTGCCGCTGACCGATGAAATCGACCCTACCACGATTTCGCAGAATCCCAATCAGCTTCACATCTGTGTGTATTTGGGCGCGGACGGAACGTTTACGCTATATGAAGACGACAATGAAACGACCGCCTACGAGACCCAGCCCGGTGTGCACACGTCTATGCAGCTTTGCGGCGAAAACTTTATCATTTACGCGGCACAGGGGCAAACAGAACTTTTGCCCCCTGCCCGCGATTACATTTTAGAATTTACCGGTTGCAATGATTTGCACGAAAAGATTGTCGTATGCACCAATGGACAGGCCATTCCTTTTACAGCTTCTTATGAACCTGTTGGACATATCTTCACTGTTATCGTTTCGGATATTCCTGTAACCACAGACCTGCAGGTGATGCTCGGCAAGGATTCCGTCTGCATTGACAACGATGTACAGAGCGAGATTTTCGCATTCTTGGATCAAGCTGAAATTCAATTTGTCTGGAAAGATCAGATTTTCAATCTGGTCAAGAATACTGATGATAAGCTCTTGCTACTCAGTAAGCTAGCTGCATTGGAATTGCCCGCTGATCTTTACCGTGCACTGGTCGAACTCATCACCGCGTATTAAAGGGGGCAATCGTATGCAAATCCAAAATCTTTTCCTGAAAGACGGCGCATCTTTGACCGCCTACCTTCATACCCCCAGCGTGGAAATGACTTCTTCTTTTTGCACAGCCCGTCCGGTCGTTATTGTCTGCCCCGGTGGGGCGTACACAGCCTTATCTGACCGTGAGGCCGACCCTCCCGCGCTTGAATTCTTGAATATGGGTTTTCAGTCGTTCATCCTGCGGTATCATGTTGGTGCAGAGGCACGTCATAAACAGCCTCTAAAGGATTTGGCTCAGGCGGTGATGTATCTTCGCACTCATGCAGGGACGCTGCATATTGATGTAGATAAAATTGCTGTTCTCGGATTTTCTGCTGGGGCACATTTGGCTGCTTCTCTCGGTGTCCATTGGAACGATCCTGCCATTGTAGCGGCCTGTGATGTAACGGATTCGAGCCTACTCCGCCCCGATGCTATAATTTTGGGGTATCCCGTCATCACAGCCTATCAATTTGCACATCAAGACAGTATAGAAACCGTAAGCGCTGATTGCAATGAACCTTTGGACTATTGGAGTTTGGAACGTTGCGTCACACCGCAAACACCACCGACTTTTCTTTGGCACACAATGAAAGATTCCTGCGTACCTATGGAGAACAGCTTGCTCTTTGCACAGGCATTACACGCTGCAAGTGTTCCGGCTGAATGTCATATCTTCCCGGATGGGGTGCATGGTATGACAACCTGTACACAAGAGGTCGATGTCCCCTCTATTCATACCCGTCAGTGGCTCGTCTTGTGTGAAATGTGGCTGAAAGAACGATTCGGATACTGATTCTTCATTGAGAAGCTTTACACTGTGCCCCAAAATTTACTCAGTCAGCAAAATATTGCATTGAAGCTGTGCGGTTGTCGTCGAGCCGCACTTCCAGATGTAGATAGTTACCCGTAGCTCGCCCGGTGTGGCCAACGCAACCGATGAGCTAGTCGTTCTCGTCGATGGCTTTTATAGTGGTAGTTTCCGGGTGGGTTGATTAATCCACTGCGTTCATCGCCCACATGGTTTCCCGCAGCTTAACACAATTATGATGCGGCAGACCGTATCACAACATTGAAAGCTACCGAAAATAATTGGATTCGTTATCAAATCTGAGTACATATCGATTACTGCTCTTCCCCCCGTTGGCTCTCCAACGGGGCTGCTTTTGTATGTAACCGGTATTGACCAGATCATCCAGCGCCCGGCGTACCGTGCTCATGGACAGCTTTGTGTCCCTGCTGATCGTGCGGACGGAGGGGAAGCATTTCCCCTCCCTGTCCGCACGGCTGCGCAGATACATGTATACCGTCACAGCCCGGCTGGGCAGGTCATCCGCCCAAATAGTATCGAACCAGCCGCTCACACGTTCTCCTGTCTCAGCCCCAGCTTCTGCCGTTCCGGGAACCGCTCCTGCCCCGGTACAATCTGCTGCCCCGGCGGGATGCCGTACTCTTTCACTATCTTCCTCCTCAACTCTTTGCTCCCCGCATATTTCACTTCCCGCTGCGCATGCTGCTCCAACACATACGGCTCCGCGAATGTAATGCCCCAGTCCAGGAACAGCCGCAGTTTGGACAGCATCGGACGCCTCCCTGTCTTCATCACGATAAACTGCCCTTTCGGCATTGATTTCAGTTCATCCGGC
>ERZ1036455.188-NODE-188-length-24502-cov-16.241870_pt1 | contig 24502 bp, 19 predicted proteins | sample MGYA00514228_ERZ1036455 | MGnify/ENA primary metagenome ERZ1036455 (study PRJEB33795, sample SAMN09464920) | human gut metagenome | host: Homo sapiens | place: USA: Stanford, California | collected 2016-07 | study: EMG produced TPA metagenomics assembly of the... | reverse complement strand
ATTTATACGCCCTTGCCATGGCCGGGCGAAAACTTTCCACAACCTGATATAGGGGCAGTCTGCCCTTTTTCAGGAAATGGGGCGGAAATGCAAAGGAATACTGGCTATTTTCCGACTGAATCGCTTGAACCAAGCAGTAATCGTCTATTTTCTCGCTCGGCGCTGAATGAAGGCTATTTATTCAGAGGTTCCCTAGGCAATGTTTGTCCCAATCCCTGCCTTCTTTTGCATTTATGGATCGTCAAGTCAGCACATGGACTTTACACAGAAATGCTACTGGTTTTGCTATTTATTGGGGCTTTCCCCTCCAGTGATGCCAGATGTAAACTTGGAAAATTTTATCCTGTTATCTTGTAATTCCTATCTTGGTGAAGTACCGGGCTGCGCTGCTATGTGTATTGTATTGAGAAAAGTCTCGTCTGGATAGCAGAGGGGAGGCCCCCCTAAAGGGATGACATGGCTTGAATTTCCTTTGTTTTTTAGTCCTGCAATCGCTCTTGGGAGGATTGTGTGCCAAATCTATTCCGATATTCACGGGGAGTAACCTGCTCTAGCTTTTTAAAAAGATAAGCAAAGTAGGAGAAATTGTGATAGCCTACCTCCGAGGCAATTGTACTGACGGATAGAGAAGAATTAACCAACAGGTCTTTTGCCGTAGAGATGCGGCATTCGATTATATAATCTTTTAGAGGTATACCGGTTTCCTTTTTAAAGATTCTGGTGAGATATTCGGGGTTTAAATGAACAGAATTCGCAATCTCTTTGACGGATAATTCCGAGTTGTAATGATTTATGATATAATTTTTTACCCGGCTGACATAGTCATCTTCAGTACGCTCAGCTTTCTTGCTGTTTTTTGAGACGCCTATGAGAAAATCTACGGTTTGCATAACCGCGTTAATGTTAGAGAAGCTGTCCATACAGTCCTGATAGGTGAAGTCTTTGGAAAAGATTGAACTAACTTCTATGTTGTTTTCGTAGAAATAGATGAGGAAAAGATTGACGATATGTTGGTGAGTTCTCCTTAAAAGTTCCAGACTGTTGGGTTTGTCCAGAATATTTCTGTCCAGATGAAGCTGGATGTCGTTTTTCAGCATGGAGTATTGGCCCGAGCGCAGCATGGAATCCCAGTATTTATAGTTGATAGACTTGCTGGCGTCGGTTGGAACATCGGGAGACTTTGCGGCGGAGGTGTTAAAAATGCCGGGTTTGCCCGAGACATTATTGCCGATGCACTTGTTTGCGCAGTGAATTTCCTCTAGGATGTTCCTATATTTGACAGGATTTGAAAAGTACAGGGTCAAGCTTTCGTTTCCAAACTTTTGTTGCAATGAAAGAAAAAATTTGTTGATGCGTTCTTTCTCCACAGACAGAAGATTACGATTGCTATCAATGATAAAAATAGAAAACATCCGGAAGGGCGTCATAACGATGAAATAGTTTTGGGAATCGGTGTCGACAAGAATGGGAACAAAGTCATTGAGGGTTCTTATCAGATAGCGCTGAGAAGGGTAGTCTGGCTCTTTGCGCGTGTAAGTGTGGACATCTACCCAGAAGAGATGTATCAAACTGTCCATAGTAAAGGAGTATCCGGCCTTGTTCAATAGTTCCATGCTCTCTTCAACTTCGTCGTTGGTTCCTACATAAAGATTTTCCACGGCTTTTGCCAAAAACTCATTGGAGTTGCTTTTGAACAGAGCGCCATATTCTATTAATCTTCTGTTATTGAAATTCAAATTCCATGCTTCTGTGGCCCGCTTAAGAATCTGAGCTATTGCCTCATAGGGAGAGGGTTGCATAATAAAATCAAAGCAGCCCAGCCTAAGGCTGCTTTGGGCGTAGGAAATTTTAGAATGAGAGGTCATCACGATGCGGATAATGGAAGGGAATCGATGCGATAAATATTCGTTCAGTTCAATTCCCGACTGACCCGGCATCTCAATGTCTGTAACCAGCACCATAATAGAATTCTCTTCACAGATTTTGATTGCATCTGCGGCATTTACAGCTGTGTAAACCTTGGTATAGCCCAGCGATTCGAAATCGACCCCATTAAGCATACCTTCTAGCACGCTTGTCTGATCGTCCACCAGCAGCAAATTCATCATAAGTTTCCCTCCTTTTGCTTTAATACGGACAGCTATGAGCAAAATTCAAAAAATATAGAGAAATTGAGGGTTTCCAGGTATAGCTGAACTTGGAAACCACTTCAATATTGTAGAAAGTAGAATTCCTTTTGGACAAATTATATAAACACTTAACTTTCAACCGCACCCTCCCTACTTGTTGTTCAGTATAACCTACTGCCTAACAAATGGGGTGCGATTCATTTTTCGCGTATTGACTATTTCACACTTTTTTCTCTGTTTTGCTAATTTCTTATCAATGGAATAGAAATAGTGGAACAGGCTCCGCCGCCGGGAAGATTATAAAACGCAAAGGAATATTTCTCTCCATATAGGATAGAGAGCCGATGCTTTAAATTATTAATCCCCACATGATTGTCTTCAAAAGAAAAACGAACCCTCTGGTTAATAGCATCTAACACTTCTCCGGGATATCCCTCGCCGTTGTCCTGCATATGGATACACATATAAGCGCTGTCATTTTCCATAGTGGAGTTTACTTTTACGCTAAAAAGCACTACCCCCTTCTTGCCGTCGTTGTACTTAAACGAGTTTTCCAAAAAGCTCTGGATAACTAGTGGTGGCACAAGATACTCTGTCAGCTCCTCTTCTACCTCTATGTTCAGAAGAAAGATTTTTCCAGAATCTAAGGACAGAATCTGATAGTAATCCTCGATCTCTTGTAGTTCAGAGGATAGGGGAACTGTGGAGATATTGTCGTGAAACAAATACCGCAAGTGATTGGAAAAGGCGATAATCATCAGTTTCATCTTGTCAATCTGCGCGCTTTCCAACATGCCGTAAAGACTTTTCAGGCAGTTGAGAAAAAAGTGGGAGCGTGTCTGTAACTGATAATACTGCAAAAGGGCATGGACTTTCTTTTCTTCCTCCGTCCGACGAATAGCTTCTAGTTCGGAAACTGTTTTTGCCAAGGAGACTAAGGCGGCCTGTATATTCTGCATCTCCTTGATTCTGCTGGGTTTGGAAACGGAGTAACTGTGGGTTTGGGTAATCTCTTTCGAGAAATCAGAGATTTTGACAATCGGCGTCAACAATATCCAACTGGTAGTGGTATAGAAAACCACAAATATTAAGACCATCAAGATAAGAAATATGATAGCCATCAGAATGCGATCAAGGACTGACATAAAAAACTCTGAGAAGGGCGTTACAACGGCGATGCCTATATGACAGCCTTCGATATAATAGGAAAAAACCAGGTTGCCATTATACAGGGCTAGGTGTGAAGTGTTCAAAGCGTTTTGCAGGTTGACCAATCCGATGCCGCGGTTTTCCAAAATATCTCGCGATTTGATGACTTTATCCGATGAGAAGATACTCACAACAGAATTATCAGTAAAGGAAGGGATTGGGTATTGGCTGGTGTATTTTTGTAGGCTGAACATGGTGCAAAGGCCCAAGCTGCCCTTTCTGTTCTGGAAGATTAGATAATCGTCATCCGCCACTTTTTCATGAAACCACTGACCTAAAACGGCATTATTCGCGAAACAGCTTTCCCCAATCCGGCGGTATGCAGCCCGATAGGCTTGGGTGTTCTTCACAGGGAAGAGTTTGGAGGAATAGTAGAGTCCATCCAGCTTGTAATCGGAGATCATATTCACGCAACAAGCGTTATCGTGGTAATTGATTATCTGCCGGAGGTTATAAAGGGGAGGAAGGCTCGATGCTCCTGAGACTCCGTTGGTGGAGAGCAGGGCAAAATTGGAATCGGACGCCACAATGACCTGGTTGAAATCGCTTTCGCTCTGGAGAGCGGATGACAGATTGTCCATATAGATTTGCATAGAAATGGAAAATTCGCGCAAGGAAGACTTGGCCGAGTGGTAGGACGTGAAACCTGAATAAGCCAGAGAAGCGGTACCGAATAGAAGAATCACAGTTATAAAACCCCATCGGATATATTTTCGAATAGAAAAAGATTTTTGTATATTAATCTTGACCACCTTCTCAAAAATCTGGACAGAGCAAACAAGTCGGAAACACAATAGTATAAATCGGAAATGAAATAGACTCAGGCAGGCGGATTTGATAAAATCAGAAAATAGAATAGCGGATTTCACAGTATTCTAATTATGATTATAAAGAATACTGTCATCTTGTCAATAAAAGCTTATGGATAGCTCTCACGCAGGAGGAATTGCTTTTGTCTAAGAAAACGGAACAACTCTGGACAGCACAGTATATAGTTGTGCTGCTGAATATGCTTTGCAACGGTATGGCTGGGATGATGACACATCCCATTGTAGCAAAATATTCTTTATCTGTTGGGGCCGACTTGACCACGGCCTCTGCCATTGCAGGCATGATGTCCCTGGTTGCTCTGGCCGTATGCCCTTTCGCCGGCCTTCTTTGCGATAAAGGCAATCGGAAGCATATCCTCATCGCCGCCAATTTCGGCTATGGACTCTCACTGGTCCTGCACTGCGTCTGTGTGACCATCCCCGCCCTAATCGCTGTCCGCTTGGCAACGGGTTTGTTTTTTTCTATCTGCACCGTGGCCAATGTGGCATACGCCTCAGCGTATATCTCCAAAACCAGGACGGGGGAAGGACTGGGCTATGTGGGGCTTTCTACCGTTGTTGCGCAGGCTCTCGGGCCTATGATAGGCATGGAGCTTCAGGAAACAGGAGGATATTCCTTGACCTTTCTAGTGGCGGGAGGCTTTGCTTTCTTGTGTATTGGCTTTCTTGTAATTCTGCCCTATTCGGTAACCTATATCCCTGAAAAAACGCGGAAAGGGCTCCGTTTAAAAGATCTTTTCGCCGCCAGATTTACACTTTATATGCTGATGGCTCTTTTGTTCAGTTCTGCTGGCGGCCTTATCAGTACTTATCTGGCAATCATCGGCGACATGAGGAAGATCGCCGACATTACCATGTATTTTTCCGTTTTCTCTATCCTCTCAATGGCCCTTCGACCCGTTATGGGCCGCATTTTGGACACCAAAGGGATTTCCTGCCTGCTTATTCCAGCTTTCTTAGGGTGTGGGATATGTTTAGTCTTTGTAGGCGTGGGACAGGCGATATTCGTATTTTTGATTGCCGGCGTATTCGGCGCTATTGGCCAGGGGTCCGGGCTCCCGTCCATTCAGGCCCATTGTGTAAAGATGACAGACAAGGCTTCTACCGGTATGGCGACCAGCACCATTATGATTGGCCAGAACATTGGAAATGCCATCGCTCCCGTGATTGGCTCTTTCTTCATTGGTCTTTTTGATTATGAGGCGACTTTTGCAGGCGCAGGCGTATTTATCATCATTGCGGGGGCTTCTTTTCTTCTGTTTCAGTGGAAAATTGACCAAAAGAACAATGGAACGATGTCAGAAAAGCAATAGTTGATGTCAAAAAACGGGTGGTTTTACTCTCTGTGGAGATAATATAATTTAGTTATTCCATACAAGATTATTTAAAATTTTATGGAAAATTATAGAGAAAAAGGTGATAACAAATGAAACGCATCATTTCAGCTCTGCTGGTTTGCCTGCTCGTTCTTTCCCTCGCTGCATGTGGAGGCGGAGCGCAGTCTGGAAATACCGCTAATAGCGGCAACAGCAAGAACGATTCAAGTATCGGAGACACAGCTGGGGATGACGGCAGCTATCCCGTTATCCGTATTAACGAGACGGCTTTTTATGGAGGCCCTCCCGCCAACGGCGACCTGATTGAGGATGCCTTGAATGAGATCCTGCGGGAAAAGGCCCATGCGGAAATCGAGTTCGTCTATGTACAGATGTCTGACATGAAGACTCAGTTGAATCTGTTGCTCACGGGCGGCGATGATTCTCTGGATTTGTTCAGTTCTTTTTTCTACGCAGGTGTAAGCGAGTTGGTTTCCAACGGTCAGGTCATGGCCATTGATGACTTGCTGGCTTCTGACGGCCAGGGGATTCAGGAGATTTTTGCAGACTATCCCGAAATTCTGGATTGTGGCCGCGTAAACGGCAAGCTGTATGGCATCCCTTCTGTTTGTGCTTGGACCTGCGAGAACTGCTACTTGGTCATGGAAGACATTGTTGATGGTGCCGACATTGAGCTCCCTGAAAAGATTTCCAACTTGGATGAGTTGACCCCCTATCTTCTCCAGATGAAAGAGGCAAATCCCGATAAGTATTTTATCGCCGGTTCTTCTGCCCCCTACTGGTATCCCAAGACCATAGACTACTTGGGCGATGCCAACTACCTAGGCGTTATTTTAAATCCCGAAAACAGCACCAAAATCGAGAACTATTACGAGTCTGAATATTTCCTCAACTTCTTGGACAACGTGAAGATTTGGAAAGAGAATGACTTGATCTGCCCCGACCCCATGAGCAATGATAACCAGATACTGGGAAATCTTTCCAACAAAATCACCTATGGCATCACTGGCTATGACTACAACCTGGAGAATACCATCTACGAGGCTGAAATGCAGAATTCGTACGACGGCTCCATTGTAGGTACTCAGATTGGTGAAAAGTATTTGACCACTGCCAACGCTGGCACTTATATGTGGCATATCACTCCGTTCTGTAAAGATCCCGAGGCTGCCATGCGTGTTCTTAACGTGCTTTACACCGATCCCGAGGCCGCTAATATCTTGATGAATGGTCTGGAAGGCGTAACCTATGTGACGGATGAAAACGGCCAGCTGGAGTATCCCGAAGGCGTTACCAATCACCAAGAGGCAGGCTGGTTCGCTATGTACAACGCAGCACGTCCCAATGGCTTCCTGTGCCCCACTTGGAATTATTCTCGACCGGATGCCTACGAACTTTTGCAGGAGGATAATAAAAATGCGATCAAGTCTACTGCTCTGGGCTTTACTCCCGACTTCTCTCCTGTTTCAGATCAATATGCGGCTTGTGCAAACGTGATCGCACAGTATTATGTCCCACTCATTAACGCTGTTGTGGACATCGATGAGACTCTTCCGGTTTTCCAGCAGGCTCTCCGTGATGCTGGCATTGAGGATATCATTGCCGAGGAGCAGAGACAGTTTGACGAGTGGCTTGCTGCCAAGTAATTGATTGTGGAACTGAGAGGGGACGGAATTGTTCCCTCTCATATATTTTTTAAGAGTTATTATGGTAAAAGAAGATGTCATTTGAAAAGCTAACGCAGTATTTGGAATCGCTGAAAAACAGTGATGATATCAAAGGTCTTGACCTCATCATCAAGAAAAAGCACAAAGTTATTTACCGTCACAAACAGGGATATAATGACTACAACTGCACTAGGCCAGTTTCTGAAAACGACTTGTACTACCTCTATTCTTGCACCAAAATCGCTACCGTAACAGCCTGCATACAGCAGGTAGAGGCAGGAAAGATCAAGTTGGATGCCGCTGTATCCGATTATCTTCCTGAATTTGCTCACATGAAGGTGGCTGACAATTTTGTACTGGGGGATTTTGGGAATATGCCGGATCAAGCCTCTCCGACGCATCCGGCCCAAACCTCCATACGTATTCGGGACCTGCTTGCCATGACTGCCGGGCTCTCTTATAACACAACTGCAGAACCCATTCTAGAGTTGAAAAAGAAAAGCGGTAATAAGGCGTCCACCCGGGAAGTGGTAAGAGCTATCGCTCAGATGCCTCTGCTTTACGAGCCCGGTACCAGGCATGCCTATAGCTTGGGCCACGACGTGATTGCTGCGGTGATCGAAGTGGTTACCGGACAGAGGTTTAGCGATTATATAATTGAGCATGTTTTCCATCCCCTAGGCGTACATGACGTATACTTCCATCTGCGGGAGGAGGATAAAGGAAGATTGGCTGACCAGTACTCCTGCGATTTTAAAACCGGAAAGAAATTCCGGCACCAGGGAAATACCTTTGAACTGACCGATTGCTATGACAGTGGTGGTGCTGGCCTTATCGCTACGGTGGATGGTTATTCTGCACTATTGGATGCACTAGCCTGTGGTGGTGTGGGGGCAAACGGAAACAGGCTACTTACCCAGAAAAGTATCGACACGATGAGAACGCCACAGCTGAACACTGTACAACGGGATGATTTCACCTTGAAGGGCATGTTTCGGCCAGGTTACAGTTATGGTTTAGGTGTGCGTGTCTTGGTGGATGACACCAAAGCCAAGAGCCCAGCAGGGGAGTTCGGCTGGGATGGCGCTGCTGGCGCCTATGCCCTTGTTGACCCCAAGAACGGTATCAGCCTGTTTTATGCGCAGGCCATCCTAGGTCTTCGGGGAATTTATTCTGATGTCCATCCCCAAATTAGGGATTTAGTTTACGAGTGTCTGGAATTATAATCCATAGCTTTCCACTAGATCTGGGATGCGACAGCGAACCCTCGGAAGAGGGCCATAGCGTCCAGGATAGCCCAAAATAAAATAAAGGAGGAAGAATATGGACAAGTTTTATGTTCAGATGGATAGTTTTTCCCGCCAGTTGGTTCATGACTATGAAGGCGTAATGACCAAGATAGCCCAACTGGGCTATAACGGTGTAGAGATCTTCTATGGTCTGCATGGCGGTTACACGGCCGAAGGACTGAAGAAATTTTTCAATTCCATCAATCTGGAGGTCATCAGTTCTCATGTGGAGACCGAGGACACCGAAGAGAACTTGAAATACCTTCCTAGAACTGGATGTAAGTATATAATCAATCCCGGTCTGGCTGTCACGAACGTGAAAGAAGCCTACGAGACGGCGAAGTTCTTGAATGATATGGGACGGAAAGCAAAGAACGCTGGAATGAAGTATGGCTATCATAACCATTCCAACGATTTCTTGAAATTGGGCGACAAGATGATCTGCGATATCCTCATTGAGGAAACGGATCCGGAGTTGGTGGCTTTTGAACTCGATATTGCTTGGGCATACAGAGCTGATGTGGATGCCGCTGAATATATCCGGAAGTATCCTGGCAGATTCGAGCTAATTCATGTAAAGGAAACTAAAGAATTTCCCATGAAGCTGGATTTTATGAAGCCTATCCCCAAGGATAAGCAGGGTGAGAAAGATATTTCTGGCTGGCCCAAGCTGGATCCAGAGGCAGCTAAGAAGCTGGACGAGGGCCTTTCCATCAACTGTGAGCTGGGCAAGGGGATTGTGGACATGAGAGCAGTGAAGATGTCTGCCGATGCCCAGCCTTGCACTCCCCTTTACATTGTCGAGCGCGATTACGCTTGGACAGGCGATATTTTTACCACACTGGCGGCCGATGCCGGTTATCTGAGAGCCTTGTAATATCATATTAAGAAGGGAGCCGAGTTAAAATGAAAAATATTGCGATTGTTGGTTGCGGAAATATGGGCGGTGGCCACGCCCTTGCTATTGGCTACGGTACAGGTTACACCGATTGGCAGCTGCCTCAAATCATTGATGACGAAGTAGAAGCCGTCACCACAGACATCTCAAAAATCCTGCACCTTTCCGGAATTTATGATATTGACGAGAAGCGACAGAATTGGGCCAGAGGCGAGGGGTTCCATGTATACCAGTCCTTGGAGGAGATTTTGGCTGATCCAGAGGTGGATATAGTCTTGATAGCTGTCCCTAATCATCTTCATGCGGAGATTGCTATCAAAGCGATGCGCGCCGGTAAGCACGTCCTTTGTGAGAAGCCCGTCACTCCCACTTCGGCCGAGCTGGAGGAGGTGCTGAAAGTCTCCAAGGAGACTGGAATGGTCTTTTATCCACGGCAGAATAGAAGATGGGATCCCGACTACCTGCTGATTAAAAAAATCTATGATGAGCAGTTGGCCGGTAAGCCCCTCAGTCTGGAGAACCGCATTGGTGGCGGCGGCGCGGATGGTCCTTTTGGATGGCGCAGTGAAAAGCGTTTTGGAGGGGGCATGATGCTTGACTGGGGCGTGCACCTCATCGACCGTATTGTTCAGATGAATAAGTCTAAAATCAAGCAGATCTACTGCCAGATCATCAATCTTACCGGCACAGATGTGGATGAAGGTTTCAATTTGACTCTTGTTTTCGAGGATGGGTTCATCGCCTACATTGAGAGTGGCGTGGGCCACTTCGATTCTCCTACCCCGGGCTGGCGTTTAAATGGCACCACTGGTATCGGTGAAGTAATTACTTTCTCTGGCGAAGGTGCGAAGGTTCTCAAAGCAAAGCCCAGAGATCCTAACTTTGTCCGTGATTTCAATGCTCTTCCTGTTAGAAAGCCCACCATCAAGCGCGGCGAAGGTTCCAGTTGGTTTGCTGCTCCTCCTATGAATAATGATGCAATCGAGCTGGAGCGCCCCATTTTCGACAGGAATGCTCTGTACAGAAACTTGGTAGATTGTATTGAGGGCAAGGCAGACCAGATTGTCACCGGTGAGCAGGCCCTCAGAGTCCTCAAAATCATGGAGGCAGCATTGTTCAGCGGCGAGAAGAACGAGTTTGTTGATTTCGAATAATTGGAGATACCATGCAAGCTGTTTTGTAACCCGGAAATGGAGAGAATCGTTATGGGAAAACAAAAATTTGATACATTAAACGCCAGTCCGTTGAATTTTTCCGAGACAGATTTGTGGATGGGGCTGCTCCCAGCATCCCCCGATGGGAAGCAGCCGCGTAGGATGGGCTATACCCGTGAGCCTCGGGCTATTGAGTTTCGGCCTGAGGGTGTGGAGTTCAATGTCTACGCGCCCGACGCCGAAACTGTTGAGGTGAGCGGTACCCGGAACACCAGAATGGGAGAGGAAAGACGACCCTTACACAAAACGGAGAAGGAGGGCTGGTGGCAGGCTGTTATCCCCAATATTCCCGGTGGCGTACAGTTTTTGTACTATTTCTTTGATGGGAAAGAGCACCTGTATGAGCATGCCCCCATTTGCTACGCTCATAACCGGATGTGTAACTTCGTTGACGTACCAGACCCTGAGTTTGATTTTTACGATTTCAAGGATGTGCCCCACGGAGCAATCCGCTGTGAATATTACCGTTCTTCTTATACGCAAACGCTGCGGAATTGCTGGGTCTATACGCCGCCCCGGTATGAAGAGAATCTGGATAAGTACTATCCTGTCCTTTATCTGCTGCATGGCGGCGGTGAAAATGAGACCGGCTGGATTTGGCAGGGCAAGATTAACCTTATCATAGATAACCTGCTTGCCGAAGGAAAATGCAAGGAAATGATTGTGGTGATGAACTTTGGCCATTCTTATGTGCCTTCAAGTCAGCAAGAAGGTGTTCTTCCCGGGCAGATAGACCAGCTACTGCTCAGAGACTGCATCCCCTTTATCGAGAGTAGGTTCCGCACTTATCGAGACAAGACTCATAGAGCTATTGCTGGGCTTTCTATGGGCTCTTTCCAAACTCAGTGGACTGCTTTCAATAATCCCGATTATTTTGACTATATTGGGGTATTCAGTGGCGTGGTGGGCAATGCTTTCGTTGAGGTGAGCACCGAAAAGTTTACCACGGTGGAAAATGCGGAGAAGTTCAATTCTCAGCACAAGCTTTTGTTCTTCAGTCGTGGTATGCTGGAAGGCGGCGAGACACTTCCCGGCGAGATGAAGACCTTGATTGACAAAGGCATTCAGGTGGAGTATTTCCTTTGCGACGGTATTCATGAGTGGCAGACGTGGAGGAAAAGTGTCCACGCTTTTCTGAAACTTCTGTTCTAAAACTGGAGAAATTGGGTGAGGTTTTGTGAACAAAGAACGGTTAGCGAAAATCTACAATTGGGCACACTTGAATTTGGTGGGGACGATTCTTCCATGGTGGTGCAGTGAGTTCATCATGGATAAGGAGACCGGCGGTTATTATGGTGTAGTCACCTTGGACGGGGAGCGCAATTATTCTCAGCCACGGAACTTGACACTTCTGGGAAGGATGCTCTTTGTGTTTTCTTCCGCTTATAGGTATCTCAAGGGCAGAATCTACCTGGATCGGGCCAATTACGCTTTTGAAGACTTGAAGAATCATTTTTACGACAAAGAGTTTGGCGGTGCTTTCGTGAACCTCGATGTCGATGGTACACCACTTTCCGACACGAAGCCCAATTACTGCGAGGCATTCTTTATTATGGGATTGGCCGAATACTATCATGCCACAGGCAATAAAGATGCTTTACATATGTGCCTGGAAGCCTTTGAATTGATGGAGACCCGTACCAAGGTTGCCCCGGGTATTTACCATGCCACCCTTTACCGGGATTGGTCCCCTAAGCTCGGGTTTGACAATGGAAGGGGAAACGCTTCTTTTGCCCTTCCCGATGATGCTATCATGTATCCTCACCATTTGTGCCAAGCTTATTACCGCCTGTATCAAGCCACCCATGACAACAGAATCGCCAAGGCATTGAAGGAGCTGGTGGTGATTATGCTCCATGAGATGTATGACGAGGCTCACCACAGCTTCATCACGCTTGTCACAAAAGATATGAAGCGGCTTGGAAGCTCTGTCAGCTACGGACACGATTGCGAGCTGAGTTACTTGCTTATCAACATTGTTAACGAGTTGAAGTTGGACGATATCAGGGAAAGAACCTATCAAGTTGTGTCGGAAGTACTGAGGAACGTCATGAACAATGCTTTCGACCTCAACGGCTGCCTGTATAACAGCGCAAATTTGGAAACAGGGGAGACCGGTAATGTTCACGTCTGGTGGGCTGCCTCCGAGGCTGTTTCCGCCATGTTGTGCGGCTATGACATAACTGGGGAGGAACGATTTTTGACGGCCTGCGAAAAGCAGATTGCCTTTATTGAGAAATATTTCGTCAACCGAGAGACGGGCGATTGGTATAATAACATTTACTCTGATGAGACCGGAGGTCATCTTTCTGACGGTCAACACGGGATGGATAAGCTCAATCCGGGAAAGTGTCCTTTTCACAATGGTCAGATGTGTCTTGAGGTTATGAGAAAAACCGGAAAAATGCTAGGCATCGCAAATGAAGCTTTCAACGTTAAATGAAAGAGATTTTCCGCATTAGGAGTTGAGTCATTTTATGCAGATGTTAATTGGAGGAAAATTTGTCGATTCGTCGGACGGCACCAAGATTGAGGTCGTCAACCCTGCCACGGGAAAAATAGTTGATACCGTGCCGGCGGGTACTTTAGAAGATCTGGACAGGGCCATTTCTTTTGCTGTTGAAGGACAGAAGGAGTGGAATGCTGTTCCCCTTCACGAAAAGATGCGTATTCTGGAAAAGTATGCCTGCCTCATCGAAGAGAATGTAGAAGAGATTTCCAAAGTTATGTGTGAGGAAGGCGGTAAACCTATTGAGCAATGTAAAACCGAGGTTTATGCGAACGCGGCTATTTTTAGGATTTATTGCGCTGCTGCCTACACTTTCTACGGGAAGACCCTTCCTTATAATGGGGAGGCGAGGGCTCAAGGCGACGTGGTGATGACAGTCCATGAGCCATTAGGCGTGTTTGCCTGTATCGTGCCTTTCAACTATCCCTGTGAACTGGCGGCTCATAAGCTGGCCCCCATGCTGGTTACGGGCAATTCCGTGGTACTGCTGCCTTCCTCCAAAACCCCTCGCAGCGCCATCATGATTGTGGACTTGCTCTATAAAGCAGGCGTACCCGCCAATGCTGTTTGCTGCCTTACTGGTAGAGGAAGTCTGATCGGCGCTGCTGTCGCAGCCGACCCCCGTGTGGCGGCTGTCAGTTTTACCGGCAGTACCGGCGTGGGCATTTCTCTGGCGGAGACCTGTGCCAAATTCCTTCGTCCTGCGTTCTTGGAACTGGGAGGAAATGACCCTCTCATTATTTTTGACGACGCCGATTATGAAAAAGCCTTAAACGAGACAGTTGCGGGCAGAATTGGAAATGCGGGTCAGACCTGTTGCGCCAGCAAACGCTTCATCGTGCAGAAAGGGATTTTCGATAAATTCGCTAAGGATTTGACAGCTCGGCTGTCTGCTGTTAAAGTAGGAGACCCCGCCGACCCTTGTGTGGAAATGGGCCCCTGTGTACGTGAAGCGGATGCTAGGGAAGTGGAGCGGCAGATCCAACTGACCATCGCTCAAGGTGGCGAATTGCTGCTGGGCGGCAAGCGGGACGGCGCTTTTGTAGCGCCCACTGTCATCAAGACGTCCAAGGATATGGACATTGCCAGAGACATGGAGTGCTTTGGCCCTGTTTGGCCTTTGATTCCCTTTGAAACCATAGATGAAGCCATTGAGATTGCCAACAACACCATTTTTGGCCTCTCTTCCGGCGTTATTACCTCTGATATGCAGGTGGCCATGAAGGTGGCGAACCGCATCGAATCCGGTTCTTGCATCATTGGAGGAAGCGGAAACTACCGACTGGCCCACCAGCCCTTTGGCGGATATAAATATTCCGGAGTGGGCAGAGAAGGCGCGGTTTCAACGCTGGAAGAGATGACCCAGCAGAAGACCATTGCCTTTAAAGGTATACTGAACGATTGAGCGGCCTATACCTGTCAATTTACTCAAATAAAAGAAGGGGCGTGTAAGAGTGAGAACAAAGCAGAAATTGATAAAGCGCATTTTTAGAAGCTGGCCGCTGTATACCATGCTGATTCCAGGCACTGTCTATTTGATTATCAACAACTACCTTCCCATGTTCGGCCTTTTGATCGCCTTTAAAAAGGTGGACTATTCCGTTGGCATTTTCAACAGTCCCTGGACAGGTTTTTCCAATTTTACTTATCTGTTTGCTTCAAACGATGCCTTTATCATGTTTCGGAATACCATCCTTTATAATGTGGCGTTTATTATTTTAGGGAATCTTCTTGGCTTGGTCATCGCCATTGCACTGGATACAGTAAAAAGCCGTTACTTTAGAAATCTTTCCCAGATAATCATTCTAATTCCCCACTTGCTCTCCACCATCATTATTACCTACATTGTCTATGCTTTTTTAAACGAGCGGAACGGCTTTATGAACAACTCTATCCTGCCTCTGTTCAACATAGAACCCATCAGCTGGTACAACACTCCCGGGCCTTGGCCTGTTATCTTGACCATTGTATATCTTTGGATGTCTATTGGATATACATCTATCCTCTACTACTCCACTCTGATTGGCATTGACAAGACCTACTACGAGGCCGCAGTGGTAGACGGGGCCTCTTTGTGGCAGCAGATTTTCCGGATTACCATCCCCTGTATGAAGAAGACTATTATCATCCTTCTCATTCTAGCTGTGGGCAGAATTTGCTATTCAGACTTCGGCCTGTTTTACCAGGTTCCCATGCACAGCGGTTTGCTTTATCCAACGACACAAACCATCGACACCTTTGTGTATAGAGCGTTGCTGGAACAGAATAGCATTGGACGGTCTTCTGCAGCCGGGTTGTTTCAGGCTGTTCTCGGTTTTATACTGGTCGTATCTACCAATATGATTGTCCGAAAAGTAGACGCGGAAAGCTCTCTTTTTTAGGAGGTCGGCAGATGATTACGAATAATAAGATTTTTATTACCATCCAATACATCTTTCTGGCCATCCTGGTCGTTATGGCCGTAGTCCCATTTTTGCTACTGATTTCCAGCTCCTTTACTACAGAGCAGGAGATTTTAAAAAATGGGTATTCACTGTTTCCCAGGGAGATCACCTTGGACGCTTACCGATATCTGCTCTCTGTCAGTGACGGAATTTTGAGAGCTTACCTAATGAGCATTATCATTGCCGGCAGCGGTGTGCTTACCTGTCTGGTTCTTACCATCTTGTTTGCCTACCCCCTTTCAAAGCAGGATCTTCCGGGAAAGAATTTCTTCGCCTTTTTCCTGTTCTTCACCATGCTGTTCAATGGCGGACTGGTACCCACCTATATGGTTTATACTCAACTGTTCAATATTAAGGACACCATCTTCGCAATGATTGTCCCTGGGCTGTTGATGAGTCCCTTTAATGTCATCATGGTGAGGACATATATTACGTCCAACGTGGCCAACGAGATTGTCGACGCGGCAAAGATTGATGGTGCTGGAGAATTTCGATCCCTACTTTCTGTGGTCATTCCCTTATGTAAACCCATCATTGGTACTATTGCCTTGATGTCTTTTATCGCTTACTGGAACAACTGGACCAACGGTATATACTATATCCAAAACCGGACGGATCTGTACGGTATTCAAAATTATCTGAAATCCGTGTTGGACAGCGTCAATGTATTGCAAAGTCAAATTTCCACGCAGGTTGGCATCTCTGCAAAAGACCTGCCCTCTATGGGTATTCGGATGGCATTGGCCGTAATTGGCGTCCTTCCGGTTTTAATTATTTATCCCTTCTTCCAGAAATCCTTTATAAAGGGCATTACCATCGGCTCGGTGAAGGGCTGAGGAGGTATAAATTGTTTTCAGGAAGGAACGGCAAAAAAGCGAGGTGTTTTGTGAGATGTTGTTGAATGCGAAAACCAAGTACGGTGAAGTGGAGGGGGTACCCTCTCGGCTCACTGGTGTGTCCATGTTCTGTGGAATACCCTACGCAAAGCCTCCGGTAGGTCAGCTGCGTTGGCGGGCTCCTCAGGCTCCAGCCCCTTGGAGCGGCATTTTAAAATGTGATAAATTCCGGGCAGCTGCTATGCAGACAAAAGCTACTATGCCTTTCTACGTAAAAGAGTTCCCCATCGATTATTCTCAGATCACAATCAGCGAGGATTGCCTGTATCTGAATATTTGGACACCGGCAAATACACCATCTGACAAGCTTCCGGTTATGGTGTATTTTCATGGCGGTGGGGATGTGACGGGTTTTCCCCACGAGCCTGAACATGATGGTGCTCATCTTGCTGAAAAGCAGGTCATCTATATTAATGTGACTTACCGCCTAAATGTGTTCGGTTTTCTGGCCCATCCACAACTTACAGAGGAAAGCGTTTATGGAGCAAGCGGAAATTATGGATTGCTGGATCAAGTTGCCTCACTGAAATGGGTGTGTGACAACATCGCAGCTTTTGGTGGCGACCCGGACAGGATTACTATTTTCGGCCAGTCTGCCGGCGCAGGCAATGTGCATGCTCACTGCGTCAGCCCGCTCTCTAAAGGGCTGTTTAAGCGCGCCATCAGCATTTCTGGTAGCGGCGTTGTTTCTTTGATGCGGGCTGGAACCTTGCGGGATGAGGAGCAAAAGGGCCTTGCGTTCCAAAAGGCCTGCTCATGCAGCTCTTTAAAAGAGCTACGTGAGCTTCCAGAGGCAATGGTTCTGGCCTACATGACGCAAAGCCGCATCAACTGTTCCTTTTGTATCGACAACTATTTCCTGTTTGAGGAGCCGTCCCAAGCCATCATCTATGGTCGCCATCACGATGTAGAGATTATGGCAGGAAGCTGTGCGAATGAAGGCGCAGCCTTTGGCTATGAGTACCGGAACACGCTCAGCGGTTTTCGTGGTGCTGTGGACAGCTTCTTTCCCGGCGTAGAGGAGGCGGCCTGGAAGCTTTATAACCTCCATTCTGACGAAGATGCTTCCAATAGCAGCTTTGACGTAATGGCGGACGGCGCTGTTTTTGGTACCAATTATTGGGCGAAGATTCACAACAAGATGGGCAGGAAGCCCGTTTATGTTTACTATTTCTGCCACAGACTCCCGAACGAAGAGGGCGGACTTTCAGTCGAGGGTTCGTTCCATTCTGGTGACCTCTGGTATGTGCATGGAACCCTAGACAGGAGTTGGAGGGCGTTTGGAAAGGCGGATCGTGATCTGTCTGATTTGGAAATTAGTTATCTCACCAACTTTGCAAAATCTGCAGACCCTAATGGCGAAGGCCTGCCGGAATGGGTGCCCTATACTCGGGAAAATCCCTGTTCTATGCTTCTGTGTGCCGAGCCGCGCATGGATGCCATGGAAAAGAATGTGGGAGCGCTGATTGCCAAGTATATGGATTGATTCAGTTGCCTGTATAAATATATTTACATGGAGTGTGCTGAACATGGAGAAGAAATTCAGAATCGCCATCGTCGGCTGCGGCGGCATGGGAAGCGGCCACGCTGTTGCGTTGCAAAGCGGGACAGGAGTGACTGTTTATGAAGGGAACGTGGCCGATGCTAAAATGCCGGATAGCGCCATGACCACCAATCTAGGGGAAATCGTAGAGCTTGCGGGCATTATGGATATCAACCCGGCCCGGGTTAAATGGGCGGCCTCTCAGGGGATATTTGTGTATACCAGCTATGAGGAGATGCTGGCCGACAAGACAGTAGATGCCATTTTAGTTGCCACCCCCAACCACTTACACAAGCCTATGGCTATTGCTGCTTTGCAGGCGGGAAAACATGTGTTGTGCGAAAAGCCCGTCATGCTTAGCAGCGGCGACCTTTTGGATGTGATGGGAAAGGCTCAAAAAGCAGGAAAGGTCTTTTATCCCAGACAAAATAGGGAATGGGACGAGGACTTCCTTATCATCCAAAAAATTTTCAAAGAGGAACTTCTGGGCAAAACCTTTGAGATTCGTTGCCGAATCATGGGCGCCCGTGGCATCCCCGGTGATTGGAGGAGCAAGAAGGAATTTGGTGGCGGTATGCTGTACGATTGGGGCGTACACATTATCGATAGGATTGTGAAACTGGTGGGCAGCATCCCAAAGAACTTATTCTGCGATTTGAAATACATTACTAATGCAGAATGTGATGATAATGTGTTTGTCTACATGGAGTTTGAAGACGGTCTCACCGTCCGGCTGGAAGTGGACACCTGCCATTTTGTCAGTTTGCCCTTGTGGAACCTGTTTGCCGACCACGGCTCGGCAGAGATCTCCAACTGGAATTGCGACGGAAAGATGATGCGTTTGTCCAACTGGCAGGAAAAAGACGCCTTGCCTATTGTGGCGGGTTCCGGCCTTACCAAAACTATGGCTCCCCGAACTAGGGAAACTCTAACAGAACTGCCCCTACCCAGATTCGACTTTGACCGTAATACGCTGTATAGGAACTTTGTAGAAACCTGTCAAGGCAAGGCGGAACAGATTATCACCAATGAGCACGCGCTACGTGTTCTAAAAGTGATTGAAGCCTGTTTCAAGTCAGCTGAAACGGGAGAGGTCGTGGTCTTTAAAGACTAAACAGGTGACAAGCGGGAGCTAAATCACACTTGTTTTCATTGTTTTGAAAACTGTTTTAGGAGGAGGAAAAGAAAGATGAACGATTATGCATGGTTTTCGGCTTTTCCCTATAAGGACAAACTGCAAATATGTCGTTGAAGTGAAACAGATAGTTCGTCTTTTGGGCGCCATATTCGATGTACCATACTAGTTGAATGACGTTTCTGTTTTCGTAGATTCTTTGGCAGGATTCTATTAAAGGTTCACACTTAAAGTCGTATGGTCATATTGAAATTAGCACCAACGATGTGGACAAAATTGTTTGTCGTCAGAAAAGCAGGATACGATGCCGGTGTTTAAGCGGTCTTCCCACAAGATGGACGCTCAAGGACGCACAACATTGATATGCTTCAACCGGGAAATTGGTGGGTTTGCCCTATATCTCACAAAAAATAAGCCCATCTATCCTTGAAAAATGCAGAGGGATTATCATGAGTTTACAGACGCACGATAGGCTCCTATGGCCTAAAGGAAAACGAAAAGCCTTTACTTTGAGCTACGACGATGGTGTTACCCAGGACATTCGATTTATCGAGATGCTTAATAAGTACAAGCTCAAGGGAACGTTCAACCTTAATTCCGGACTGCTGGGGCAGCCTGGGGTCATCACTATAGGGAGAAAGCCTGTTACCCATAATAAGGTTTGTCCGGAAGATGTGAAAAGCATCTATGCCGGTCACGAGGTCGCCTCCCACGGACTGTACCATGCCACGATTTGCGACTCTGACCCAGCCCGGTGCCTCAACGAAATCTTGGCTTGCCGAAAGGAATTGGAGAGGTTAGAGGGGTATCCCATTACTGGCTATGCCTATGCCTTTGGTGCCTATGACAACACAGTCTTACAGGCCTTGAGGATCTGCGGAATCACCTATGCCCGGACTATAAAGCCTACCTATGCCTTTACTCTGCCGGAAAATTTTCTTATCTGGAACCCTACCTGCCATCACGATGACGAGATGCTCCCCGAGCTTATAGAGAAGTTTTTGAACGACACGTCTCCGTTCCCGATGCTAAAGCTATTCTATGTGTGGGGGCATTGCTATGAGTTTGATCAGAACGATAACTGGGATGTCATGGAACATTTCCTAAAAAAGATAGCCGGCTATGAGGACATCTGGTATGCTACCAACAATGAGATTGAAAGATATGTTTCTGCCTATCGGAAGCTGGTGTTTTCAGTAGATGGTTCCGTTGTTTATAATCCGACCTGCACGGCTGTCTGGTTGGGTGCGATTGGCTCGGACTGTGTCACAGAGGTTGGGCCTGGCTGTGTGACAGAGTTGCCCGACCCCGCTATCTTATAAAATAGAACATAAAGAAAGCTCCGCGGCTATGCGGACACCTTCAGAATAGGAGTAATGAAAAATGAGTATACTGCCGGTAGGCATCCAGGTATATGGCTTGAGGGATCAACTGGAGGAAACTCCAGAGAATTTTGAAAATGTCATGCAGAAAATCTATGACATGGGTTATGACGGCGTAGAACTGGCGGGACTTTACGGCTTAAAACCGGAATTTGTTAGGGAAACCTTAGCGCGGATTGGTTTGATTCCCATTAGCGCACATGTTCCGATTGCTGAAATGATGGCTGACGCTAAAAAAGTAGCGAAAGATTACAGCACGATTGGCTGCAAATATATCGTTGTTCCGTATCTCCCTGAGGAATACCGCCATTTGACCTCGGGTTACGATAGAATTATCGCGGAAATGACGCGTATAGGAAAAATTATGAAATCCGAAGGGTTGACTTTGCTATACCATAACCATGATTTTGAATTTATAGAACTGGAAGATGGAACGTTTGGCTTTGATGATATTTACAAACGGGTTCCGGCAGACTGCCTGCAGGCAGAGCCCGATACATGCTGGATTAAGGTTGCGGGACAAAGCCCCGAAAAGTATGTGGAAAAATACACAGACAGATGCCCAATCGTCCATCTGAAGGACTTTATCAAAGAAGGCAATCCCAAAAGTCTGTATAAATTAATTGGAATTGAAACAGAAGATGTAGAGGGAGATACCGGTGTGTTCCAGTTCCGGCCCGTTGGTTTCGGTCAGCAGATTTGGGAGCCGATTTTGAACGCGGCTGTAAAATCAAATGCAAAATGGGTTGTTGTAGAGCAGGACGAGCATAACGATATTCCCAGTCTGGAATGTGCGAGAAGAAGCCGCGAATATTTGAAGATTCTTGGCTGGTAAAGAGCTTTGATGCCCTGTATGACGACGCCTTTGCAGTATCGTTTAAATCTGCCGAAAATTTCTATGCTTGTAGTGTTTAGGCTGTTGGAGGTAACAAAAGAATTTCTGGCGTGTGCGTCCGCGGCTGTTTGCTGTTTTTTCCTTGTGCATGACCAGGCAGCACAGATAGATAGAATTTTCGGCAGAAGTTTTTTTAGCCTTAGTATGCCATTGGGTGAGAGGGATAAAGCATTTCCCGACATAATTTGGTTTCACGGCGTTGCGGATATTGTTCGTAGCGTGATCCTTATCTACAAACAAGAGGCCTCCTTCCGATTGGTATTGTTCTATATCAATTTTTGCAAATATGGCTTCCGCTTTCTGTAATTCTAGAGCAATCTCCGGGTTCAGTCGCGCCCGGAGGTCTCTATTTTTTGTGTTTTTTGCACTTTTGCTTATGGCTATACTTTATAATACAAGGGGTAAAAGATGTGCGAGAGATGATTGAGAAATACATCGAAACAGACAGCACGTTTTATAAGCGCCTGCTGGCGATTGCGGTGCCTGTGATTTTGCAGAGTTTAATCACGACTGGTATCAATCTGGCAGACAACATCATGCTAGGACAACTCACTGAAACCGCGCTCAGCGCCTCCACGCAGGCGAACCACTTTATCATGCTGTTTACATTTGCCATCATGGGTATCAGCATGGGAACTTCTGTGCTGTCGTCCCGATATTGGGGGGCTAAAGACATGACGGCGCTGAAGAAGGTGATTACGATTGCCTTGCGGTGCGGGCTTGCCTTGGGCCTGGTCTTTACATTGGCGGATATTTTTCTGCCGCAGAAAATCATGGGCCTGTATTTCCGTGCGGATGCCGTACAGGAGATGGAGGCGGGCGTCGCTTATTTGCAATGGTCGACGGCGTGTTTTTTTCCCATGGCGGTCTCCTTTATATTAACCAATATATTGCGCAGCATCAACTTGTCGACCGTGCCGCTACTTGCTTCCGTCTGCGCTTTTGGTGTGAATATTGGCGCCAACTATGTGTTGATCTTCGGTAAGCTGGGGTTCTCCGAGATGGGGGTAGCTGGTGCGGCATTGGGTACGGTGATTGCTAGAATCGTGGAAACGGGTATCATTTTGATTTGCTTTTTGGAAAATAAACAGATTCGATATTCCCTCAAAGACCTGTTGCTGCCCTGTAGAGATTTTGTGATGGATTTTCTACGCATTAGCGTGCCGGTCATGCTCTCGGATTGTCTGTTGGGCTTGGGAGAGAACGTTCTCGCCACCATCATGGGGCAGATTGGCTCCACTTTTGTCTCGGCAAATTCGATTACGGCGATGGTGCGGAGCATCAGCACGATTTTCATTTCCGGACTGTCTTTTTCCAGCTGTTTTCTCACCGGGCAGACATTGGGAGAGGGAAATTTGAAAATGGCCAAAAAACAGGGGGATACGTATCTGTTACTCGGCGCCGCCGTGGGCGTTATGGCGGCGGTGATTATTCAGCTGATCAGTGGATTGGTGATTGATGTGTACAAAATCACCACAGAAACAAAAGAAGTTGTCCGGCAGTTGATGAATGCCCTGTGCATTATCGTTATTTTTCGCTCCACCAATTCAATCCTTACAAAAGGCGTTTTGCGCGGGGGAGGGGACACACGTTTTCTGCTGGCGGCAGATATGTCTGCAATGTGGCTGGTTGCCGTGCCGCTGGGGGTTCTTGGTGGCCTTGTGTTTCGTCTGCCTGCATTTTATACCTATCTGTTTTTGTATTCCGACCAGATTATTAAGGTGGTTTGGTGCGTATTCCGGTTACACAGCGGAAGATGGATTAAGAAAATTAGCACCAATTCCAGTGTGGGAGCAGCAAGTGGAGAGTCCCTTGTGTGAGCCACAAAATACATTTTGAAAAACGCTGTTTTAGCCTGTCGGAAAAGCATATATTCGTTTTTTCGATAGGCTGAGAACTTCTGTGCGAAACAGCCCCTTTATTTGTTAGTCGGAGTTCCAAGGCAAGCGGCTTGAGAAAAACAAACAAAATTTTTTGGAACCAAACAGTCGAAAAAATCTGAAGGAAATAGGAGTGAACTACTACTGTACGGCTTATGAACATTTCTTTGAATATGCCTGGCCAAAATTGGGTGAGGTATATAAAAAAATAGCAAGAAGGTAAGAGGGGACTTACAAGGTGTCGATCTTAGCGTTAGGGGTCAGTTTCCTGGCGTCAACAGCAGGTGCAATCTGCGGAATCGGCGGTGGAGTTATCATCAAACCGACTCTGGATTTATTCCAGATGACCAGTGTGTCTACGATCAGCTTTTTATCGGGCTGTACAGTGCTTTCGATGAGTTTGTACTCTGTTGGCAGGGGATTGTTGGCACATGACAGTACAGTGGACTTCAAAACAGGGACACCACTGGCATTAGGCGCGGCGCTTGGTGGCGTTTTCGGAAAACAATTGTTTACTGCGGTGAAGGAGGCTGCGTCCAATCCGAATGTGGTGGGCGGCGTACAGGCCGGTTGTCTGGCGATCGTTACGATTTATACGCTTGCTTATACGGTAAACAAAACCCATATCAAAACGCGTCAGATCTAAGGCGCGATTCCTTGCGTGATAATAGGCGTGGCGTTGGGTATCATGTCGAGCTTTTTGGGGATTGGCGGTGGACCGATCAATCTGGTAGTCCTGTACTACTTTTTTTCGATGTCGATAAAGACAGCGGCGCAGAACAGCTTGTACATTATTTTAGTTTCGCAGGTTACAAGCCTTGCGACAACGCTGTTTACAAAAACCGTGCCAGAGTTTGAATGGCTATGGTTAGTTTTGATGGTGGCCGGGGAATCAGTGGTGGCGTTGTCGGGCGGCTGATCAACAAGAGGATTGATAATAAACAGGTGGAGAAACTGTTCGTTGTATTGATGTTTGTGATTATTGGGATTAGTTGTTACAATGTTTGGGCATTTGCAAAGTAGTTTCGAGATCTACAGTTCGGTTAGTGATTGAGCGCTTTCTTTAGGAAGGAGGTATAAGTAAAGCACAAAATATTCTTCCTTAAATTCAAACTGGTCTCCTATAGGTTAATCAATGGGAAGTTAGACGGGATTAGTGTGAGAATCAAACAGGCAAACGTTCGAAAAGAATGTTTGCCTGTTTTTTAATACGGATATCGCAATACATACGCGCTATAACGTGAC
>ERZ1036455.185-NODE-185-length-24912-cov-4.219616_pt1 | contig 24912 bp, 16 predicted proteins | sample MGYA00514228_ERZ1036455 | MGnify/ENA primary metagenome ERZ1036455 (study PRJEB33795, sample SAMN09464920) | human gut metagenome | host: Homo sapiens | place: USA: Stanford, California | collected 2016-07 | study: EMG produced TPA metagenomics assembly of the... | reverse complement strand
CCTGTTTTCCTCCGTATGTCGCAACTTTGTCAACGATGAAGTCTACGATCTTTCGCGTATCCTTATTGGTTTTATCCAGATCTCTTGCAACTGCGGAATCCCTGTCAGCATCCGCATCAAAAGTCTCTTGAATAAGTTCAGTCCATTTATCAGTCACGCGATTGACCAGAATCGAACGCGAATCATAATTAGAGTCTTCAAGAACATGCGCAACTTCATCCGTATAGTTGGTGAAGGCAGAAATCTGAACAGCTTTCAAAGCCGGTATTCGGCCACTCGCATATCTATCATCCAAGGGGTTATTTGGATCGCCTTTATCTGTAACCTCCGGCTGATCAAAAGCCAGATCCTCAAACAAACCGCCTTTGCCAGAGAAGCGCTCAACCATATCGCGGGTAAAGACTGCGCTCACGGCGCCATGCGCACCTTCACCCATTCCTGCGCTCATTCCGGGTTCACTATTGTTATTCATCGCTACGGTAAGATCACTGAGAGACGGCGTGCTACCAAATCAATCACTAAAGTTGCGGTTCGAAGCCTTCTTCAAAGATTGACAAAGGTTCAAGCTATTCTCATCAAACACGCTTTTAATATCTTTCAGGCTCACCTCGAATAGTTGGGGCACGCGGCTGCTACCCGCGCGCCCCAACACTACACCCTCTACGGATTCCTTAGCCGACGTTTAATCACCTCTGTGCAATTCGCATCTTCGCGAAGTGCGTGAAAGTCGTCTTATCTGCAGCTTCAAGGGGCTGCTCGAGATAAGTACGTTCTTTCAAGAAACTTCTAAAACGCTCCTGTTGCTCTTCCCTCATCGCTCCATATGGAGGGAAATTTCCGTTTTTATCCCTCTTTACAGGATCATTCTGAAATTCTTCTTCTTCTCTCAAGAATTCCGAGATAAGTTCCGCTTTCGACTTATGCTCAGGGTTCGGCCAGTCCGCACGCGAGGAATACGTTTCTACAAGCGTATCCGCGACCGTCTCACTTGCCGAGTAATGGCTATTTATAGCACTATCAAGCACTTGAGAAGTAAAATCTGTCGGTAATAACTGGGCAAGAAGAGCATTCTCACCTTCTTTAATCGCTGCCGAAGCTAACACATCGACAATTTTCGGCCCAGGGATTGGGACAATCGAAGTCATAGCATCAATTCCTGCCCGAATTACCTTGTTTCGTTGCGCAATCTCTTCATACCTAAGGCCTTCCACCCCGGTTGTTGAGCCAGCGAGGTGTTCAAACAACCCACCCCATTTATTGACCGCACCTGCGACACCTCTCTGCCATTTTTGGGGGTCTGTCTCACGATTGGCCATTGCGTGAATAAGGTCGTCTTTGTAAGAAGCATATGCCGCAGCCTGGATAACCGTATGAGCCGGCGGTCGCCCTCCCTCAAATCTATCATCGAATGGGTCAAGGGTATCTTGTCCCGAGATTTGCTTGGGGTTATCAAAGGCCAGATCGGTAAATAAGCCCCCCTTTGCGTAGAGCGAATCGCGAAGCTTGGGTGAAAGCCTGAATGATGCGCCACGTCCCGCACCAACCGCGTCTCTCGCTGCCACTACTGGTTTTCCAGCATTATCAGAGTCCATCTCAGCAAAACTCTCAATCCATGGCCCTAAAATAGTGCCGGCGTGCGAGCGCAATTTCCAGTTCGTAGCCCCGAATTTATCCTGATCGCCCTCTTTATCCCCATCAAAGTCCAGTCCATCTTGGTAACCGGCAACGAATTCACCAACGATTTTGGCCTGAGAATTAGCAGCTTGACCAGATGCGCCGCCAAGAATTGTCCGCGCATCTTCATCTAAAGGATGCGTGACATCTTCAATCATCGCGCCGAAGGCGTCACCGTTATCGATGAATCCTCTGAAACGCTTTCCACCATAGTTTCGGCTTCCAGTTAGATAACGAGCCATTGGGATTTTTTCATTCGATTTATGGCCATCTCGGTCCCAGTCTCCATTGACCTCGAACGAAGTTTCCTGCTGAAGGAACCCGCGTACAGCATCCAAACGCGATTGTTCACCAACTGCAAGCTGATGATACGACGAAGCAAAACCTTCAGTCTGCATACTATTGGGCGTATCCGAAAGCAAATATAGAGATTGGAGAGGATCTCTTGACTGCTCGAGAGCAGTTTTATCAGCTTGCGTAGATTTTGCAAGCGAATACAGGTCAGATTGATCGTCAAGTGCCGTTGCGGTTGCCAGCCCACGCTTATGTTCGTGGTCGTATTGCACCAGCTTTGCAGCGAGGGAGTTATCTCCCCCTTCATAGACTGACTTGCCAAAAGCAAGATCTGGATTCTTTGAGGCAGCGTAGCCTGTTGCCTGAGTAAAGACGTCATAGCCCCTCAGAGTTACTCTTTCCCCACTAAACAAATGACTATAGCGTTTTGTCCCAGTCTCTATAAAGGACGCAGTATTATCACTCTCGATTTGCGCGATAGTTCTCCCATCGGACCCACGAAGAGCGGCTTTGACCTCAGCATAGCCTTCGCTAGTTGCTAAACCGTTAGCACCGGAGGCATTAACCCCTCCCGTCGAAAGAACCATCGCGGTCCCGATGCTGTTCGTAAAAGCATTTCGAATTACATTGTCTGATTCGCGATATTGCTCCTCGCCAGCCGCATTAAATGCCACCCTATTCAACATGTCTGAATAGTCTCCAGTGCCGCCATGCTTCTTACGATATTCATCGGCGAGCGCCATAACAAAATAGGGATTTTTGAGCTTATCACCCCACTTTTCCTGAAGTTCCTTGACTTGTTCCACACTTAGAGGCTGTTTAGAATCTGCAGCCTTTTGGAGATCCTCGGCCATCCGAGGAGCGACTTCTCGCGCATATTCCCATTGTGCAGCACCACTAGCAATAGGCATATCGCTACCAAATAGCGATGCCCCGACAGCATTACGCCCAGCCTTCAATACCTCAGGAGGAACCATCGATTCAGCAGTACCACGAATTACTCCTGCAGCATCTGAAGCTGCTTTATCGAGCTGCTGAATTTGATCCTCATACGACTTTCTGAGAGGTGCCTGAGCACCTCGAAGTGCAGCACGAGCTTTTGTCCGATCGACATCAGCCCTGTATTCCTCATCTGCAACCACACGCGCATCGATGTCAGCCATATCCTTGCGGTATTTCGCAATCGCTTCATCCCACTGCGCTTGGAATCCCTGAACTGCAGTAATCGTGGTCTGCACACGCTCATCCCAGGCTTCCATGGCTTGCACTGGTGATGGAAAAGCTTGGCTAATTCCAGACACCTTTGTCCCAAACTTCTGAATCTCAGCCGATGCCGCCTCCGCAGCAGCACCGGTCCACGACGCAGGAGGGATTGATGCGTTCTGCACAGCCTGGGTTTGTGACAGGGCTGAGCCAATAGCCTTCCACTGCGAAGCAACGGTCGAGGCCATCGGCACAGTCATAGGAGCTTCTAAAGCTGTGGCTCCCGGACGAAGATCGACGCTCATTTATTCCACTCCACTCCCAGCTTCGCTGCATGCTCACGGTTATACTCCTCGGTTGCATCATAATTTGCCGAGGTCTCTGCAACACCAGAGCCCAGGTTTGCGGCAGCGTCCGATAACTCAAGAATTACCATCGAGATGGTCTTATTGAAGTCGTCTACAGCGAACAACAAGTCATGCGGACCTGAGCCATTCGAGTTTGGAAGCGGATAAGCAACGCCCGCGGATGAAATCCTGCCAGCAGATGCACCAATCTGACCAAGGGATTCTGCATCGCGCCACTGCTTCCTTTCCACTACGCCAAGGGCTTCGCGGTTAAAGCTAATCTTGTCTGCCACGGTCCTTTTCTTCCCATGTAGGCAACATCGCAGACCTGAGCAGCACCTGTGCATATCCCGCTTGGCCAGCAATTTTACAAATAGCAAGCTACCTGTAGCGGCATTGAAATTCCTGAAAATTTCATGCTTTAAGACCTAAAGAGATATTCAATAACTCCTATACACGTGATTCTGCCCACGCCATCTGCGCCAAGAAGGTTCCTTGATCGCGCGAGACAACCAGGCCTCGACCCTTGGGAAGAATGCGCGGACGCTCACGGCCAATCACCATGCCCTCGGAAGGATTACCCGACATCATGATGCCGGTTGCCGACAACTCGGACAGGGACTGCAAAATCTGCTCATAGGACGCACGCGAGGCACCACCCATACGGCGAGTAATCACCAAGTGGAAACCAATATCTTGGGCCTGCGACAACAGCGGCTGAAGCGGAGCCAAAGGCGACCCGCTCAGACCACCGGTCGAAATCAGGTCGTAATCATCAACCAGAACCCAGGCCTCGGCACCCTTCCACCAATTGCGCTTACGCAACTGCTCGGGCGTCACGTCCGGTCCCGGAAGACGCATACGCAGCTGTTCGGCAACTGCCTCCATGCTTCCCTGGATTTCATCACGGTTGGTGATGTACATCGGCATATCCGATTCATCCCACTCGCCCAGCAGGGAGCGTCGCACATCAACGACAACCAACATGGCACGACGCGAACCTGGCTTTGCCAGCACCTGGTTGCCCAAGTTGCGCAAGAAGGCGGTCTTTCCACACTTCGCATCACCGTAGACATACATGTGCGATTCGTTTTCCGGATCGAAAGTCCACGGGCTCAAGCGGCGTTCTTCCAAACCAAGAACAATCTTCTGCTGCTTGCCGTGAGTTGCCTCGATCTGAGAAACGGTGATCTTCTCGGGGAGCAAACGCAGACGCGGGCCAGGTTCGGTCGCAGAAGCAATGCGCAGAAGCGTCTTTTCGACGCCCTCACCGATCGTTGCCGGATCATGATCGCCATCAGCACGCGGGAGGGCAACCAGCATCTGGTGACCGGTCATAGACAAACCACGTCCCGGACGCCCTTCGGGGACCTTGCTACCAATCTCGCGACGGAACTCAGAATCCGAAGGATCACCCATACGCAGCTCCATGCGAGAGCCGAAGATGTCCTGCATCTGGATACGGAAGTCCATCTTGCGCAGTGCCGTGGCAATGAAGTGAACACCAAAAGAGAGCGCGCGTTCGGCCATCAGACGGATACGGTCTTCTGCATCCGAGAAATCGCTGCGCAGTGTTCCCCAGCCGTCAACAACAAGGAAGATATCGCCATAACCATCGTCAAAGCGTCCCTGAGCACGGCCTCGGCGATAGGTCGCCATGGAGTCGATACGGTTCGCGCGGAAGTAGGCAGCTCGGTCCTCAATAATGCCTTCAATTTCGGACACCATACGGTTCAAGATGTCCTCATCCTCTCGAGAGGCAACACCCGCAACGTGTGCGGCGCCCTCAAAAGCGGCAAAAGTACCCGAGAAATCGATAACGAAGAACTGAACTTCCTTCGGAGTATGGGTCAGCGACAGAGCCATGACAATCGAGCGCAATGCCGTGGACTTACCGGAAAGCGGGCCGCCCAAGATCGACATGTGACCGCCGGCACCGGCAAAGTCGTATTCCAAAACCTCGCGCCGCTGTTCGTGCGGAAGGTCGACGATACCCATGGGGATGTGCAGCGGTCCCTTCGCACGCCATTCGTGCGAGATGAGGCCGAGCTCGGGATCCACAGCCAAGTCGGGCATGAGCGAATCCATGGTGTCGGGAACATCCAAAGGAGGCAGCCACACCTGGTGGGCAGGCATACCCTTGCCCTTCATGCGCGCCACCGCAATATCAATCTCGGTCATGCCCTCCCAGCGCTCATCACCGGGCGCAACCAAGCCGCCCTCGGGAATTGCCTCTTCCTCGGGAGTGTTGTCCAGGACCTCCCCCAAAGAGAAGGGAAGCAGTCGGATCTGCGAGGCCTCGGAACCCGAACTGGGAAGCACACTACGAGGCGGCGGAGGCGCAGCAACGTAGGACGCGCGGAAGCGGATCAGCTGATCCGTACCGGGCTGTAGGAAGCCGGAACCCGGGTAGGGCGGAAGATCGTAGGCATCATTCACGCCCAGAACCTCGCGCGATTCCGAAGCCGAGAAGGTCTTCAGACCAATGCGGTATGACAGGTGCGAATCCAAGCCCTTGAGCTTTCCGGACTCCAAGCGCTGCGAGGACAGAAGAATGTGGATCGACAGCGAACGGCCCAGACGACCGATTGCCACGAAGAGCTCGCCAAAGTCGGGCTTGGCGGTCAGAAGTTCAGAGAATTCGTCAAGGATGATGAAGAGCGCCGGAAGGACTGGGAAGTCATGCTTTCCAGCTATACGATCCGCTTCATAATCCGTGACATTTGCATAGTTACCGGCATCACGCAGGATCTCTTGGCGACGAACCATTTCACCGTGGAGAGCATCTTCCATACGGTCGACCAGAGACAGTTCAGACTCCAGGTTCGAAATCATCGCAGAGACATGAGGCAGGTCTGACATACCGGCGAAGGTCGCACCACCCTTGAAGTCAACCAGAACGAAGTTCAGCTGCTCGGGAGAGTGCGTGAGCGCAAGTGCAAGAACCAAGGTACGCAGCACCTCGGACTTACCGGAACCGGTTGCACCGATCAGCAGGCCGTGCGGGCCCATGCCCTGCTGGGCGGCTTCCTTAATGTCCAAAACAACCGGAATACCCTCGGGGGTGACAGCGAAGGGAACGCGCAGACGATCGCGTCCATTGCGGCGCTTCCACTGCCGTTCCGCATCGAAGTCACGAATATCGCCGATATTGAGCAATTCCATGAGGTCTTGAGAACGCTTCGGATCGGGCTTACCGACGGGGGTTGCCGCATCCCTACCACCGGCGGTCAGGAAGCGAGTGAGGCGACGGGCCACGGCCTCGGCCTGAGGAATTCCCATGTAGTCGGCGTTGGCGAGCACTGGCTTTGCCTCAAGAAGCAGAACTTCCATGGGGGTGTGCTCATCGTTTGCGGGATGTAGAAGCAGACGAACACCGGTGGGGTTCATGAACATACCCCACGAGGTCAAGACCTTCATGATCGTCACGCCTGCGCAGCCCTCGATAGAGCCCAGGTGCGAATCGGGAGGAAGCTCGGCACCGTCGGTGATAACGATCAAATGCGGCCAAGGGCTTGCGTCATTTCGAGGCTGGAAGTGGCCTCGGGTCGTCATTTCCTCACCCAAGAGATCCTCGAGCTCGGCGTAGCTGGTGCACACCATACGCGCACCGCCCAGAGCGTCAGTGACCTCAGCGGAACGGATATGAGGCAGCCACTTCATCCACTCCCAGTTCGGGAGGTTTTCGGGAGTCGTCAATACCGCGATCTTCAGGGCCGAATCTGGCGTCATAACCGCAAGGTGGCAGATCATCGAGCGGACTTCTCCGCGAGCGCGCTCGCCATCACCGGCGACCTCGACATGAGAGAACTGACCCAAGTCCAGGCTGAAAGGAAGGTCTTCAACGGTCTTGTGGACATCTAAGAAACGGCGCATCGCCGAATGGCAGACGACATCGGGGTTCGCCATCTGGGGAATATCGGGTTCGACCAAGCGCATGGCCAGTTCCTGGTCAGACGTTCCGATTCGAGTGGAGACAGAAGTATCGTCACCCACTTCGCGTTCCCACAGGCGCGAGCCTTCTTCGGCTAAAAGCACCAGCGAGTCCGGCTCAGGCAGGTACCACTGCATGAAGATTCGCTGCTTCGCGGCAATATTACGCACGCTGGTTCGAGTCTCTGACAGGTAGGAGAGGTATTCGCGACGCTGGGAGTTGACCTTGTTACGGTACTGCGAGACCTGGCGGTAGATGTTGAAACCAACCATGGAGAGCATCATGAAGACCATGCCGCCCGCCATCAGAAGCATTCGCGTGTTCTGCCCCTGAGTCAGCGCCATGATGACCATGACACCCATGGAGCCCATCATGGGGATCGCGGTAGCAAGGATCGAACCCATACCGCCGGCTTCAACCTGGCTGGGTGGCTTTTCTACAGCGATTTCACCGCTGGGGAGCTCGGGGGCTTCCATTTCATTGACGGCCATACAGTCTCCTGGAGTGCAATCTCCCGTTTTCCTTCATTTCTGTATGTATCCTAGCTTGTAGCACGAGCAGTCGTGGCATGGCACTGATCTGGTCAGGTAGTCTGAATGATGACTTTTGAACAGAATCGGTGAAAGAACCTCAGCGGATCAATAGCCGGATCGGCACCGAGGACAATTCCCGGCACAACCGCATGAAGGAGGAGGCGTGACCCAGAAACAGGCAGCGGTAACCGTCACCGACGCTTCCGGCGTCAAAGATTTGGTTGTTCCGCTGGGAACAACGGTCACTGGCCTACTCTCCATGCTTGATATCGATTCAAGCGATCCAAGCCTGCAAATCACCGGTGCCGACGGCCGCCCTCTTAATCTTGGCGCAGTCTTGGGAACTGACCTTCCCCAGGGAGTCCTCATCTCCATTACCTCTGGCCGCGAGCGCCAGCGTCAAGAACAGCGCGCAATTGAGCGAGCCTCCGATCCTTGGTTCCGTCCCTCCCTTGCTCTGAGCATCTGCGCCCTTCTGGCATTTGCAATGGATGCGGTTCTGATCTTCTGCACTCTCTTTGCCCAGCTATTGACCATCATTGCGGGCGTGCCGTGGTGGGCGCCTTTGACAATCGGTGTCCTCTCACTTGCTCTTTGCCTTGTCGTCCTCTATCAAAAACGCGTCCACTCCAACGCCGGATTGTTGTCCGGATGGACACTCGGCGCGGGGCTCTCTTTCCTTGGTATCCTCCCCGCTCTGGGAAGCGCAGGAATCTATCTCGAGGCCTCGCAAATCTCCACAATGTCACAGGTCGCCGCACTTCTCTTCCCCCTGTGGGGAGCAACGGGCGTTGCACTTGGACTCTGGCTCTGGCGTCCCACTCCCCTCACAAGCGCACACGCGCTCAGTTGGGGCGTTCTCACGGCAAGCGCGACTGTCTTGACCTATCTCAATGCTTCTCTCACCAGAGTTGCGCCCTTCGCAATCGCCTGCGCGGTATGCGCAATCACCGCCTCGCCCAGCTTGTCAGTACGCATCCCCGCGACCCAGCTGCTGGATATGCCCCTCGTGACGACCTCTGCGCCGACTGTCCGCGCACCCGAGGTTCCCTCTCCTTCGCGCATTACCGGCCGCCGCGTCAACCGCACTGTCACTGATGCGACCTCGCGTACTCGATTGGTCCAATACCTTGGTCTGGGCCTGATCATTGTTGCGGTTCCCGTGATCTACTCAATGATCGGGATTCATTCGTGGCAGCAGATCGCCTCGCTGGTGCTGGTATGCGCATCAGTCATTGCGCTGGTCGTTGTTCCCCGCGAGCGCCGCTGGGCATCCTCGCGAGTTGTTCCCCGCGTGGGAGCGGTCATTTTGCTTGCAACGCTGCTCATTTCCCCCGCCTCCCGAGCCCTTCTTGGCACTCCCATTGCGGCAGCTGTTCTTGTCTTCATCGGTTGTGTTTCTCTTCTGTGGACTCGCCTGCGTTCAGGCAAAGAACAATCCGCACTTATTGGGCGCTTTACCGATATTTTCCAAGCACTGTCATTGACTGTTGTTTTCCCTGCGGCGTTCTTCGCCGCGGATCTTTTTGAACTCGTTCGACAGGTGGCATCATGAGTGAGCTTCGCATTACCCCAGTCCAGGTCCCCGTTTCTCAGGCAAAAGGTGTGGACCCGGCTTTTCTGGCCGCCGCTCAGCAGGGTAGTGTCCAGCGAGGCCTCCCCCACCCCGCTGCGGCATATTCAGCTCCCGCAACCGGTGGCGCTCTAGTTACGGCCTACCTCATTGACCTTGCATGCCTTGTCGCAATCACCGCGCTTTCATGGTGGTTCTACCCCTCGATCGCTATTGCAGTAATCGTTGCGCTTGAGACATGGATCGTTGGCACTCTGATTCGCGCCCATTCGGGAAGGACTCCCGGAGCTTTCGCCATGCAAGTGGCTGCGATTTCGATGGCGCCTGTAGCCACCGATGCGGGTCCCGAGGCCGGTCACGCCCCCGGCTTGGCTCGCCAGAGCGCGCACAGCCTGATCATGCTTCTTCTTCACCTAAGCATCATTGGCCCCGCCGTCACCTGGGTTATTGCCCGAGATGGCCAAACCTGGGTTGACCGCGTCTGCGGGATGGGAAACCTTGACGTCCGCGCTGGCCGCACAGACGCTGGAGCTCCCGCTTATTCCCAGCAGCTTTCCCCCTCGTTTGCCGAGGCCTCGGCTGGGGTTGGGGCCGCACCTGCACAGCTTCAGGGAATGGATCCCGCCGCACTTGCCCCGGCACATCAGTGGGCAGGGCCGCGCGTTACGTCCCCCGAAGTTCCTGCTTCCGATCCTGCTACTTTGAGTGTTCCGCCAACGGGAGTGCCCGCAGCCGACCTACCAGCACCGTCACCGATGCCTGAGGCTCCCAGCCAGGTACTCAACGAGATGCCCGCGCCCATGCCTACGCAGCAAGTTGCACAGACTCCGGCCGCGCCCAAGGTGCCCACTCCCCCGCGCCACAGCTCGGCCTCGGCAATGCCACGAGTTCCGCAGGTACCAATGCCCCAGGCTGGCGCACCTCAGCAGGCCGGCAGCGCGCAGAACGCTGGTCAGCAGACTCATACACAGCCAGTGGCCCCTCAAGCCACTCCCGCAACGAGCGCACCGGCTTCTGTCCCCGCTTTCGCGCAGGCGGCGCCTCTGGCAATCATTGTTGACGACGGGCAGCGAATCGAAGTCAACGCTCCCATTGTCTTGGGACGCGCTCCTGAACAGACGCCTTCTGATGCGCGAGCAGTGGCAATTGCGGATTCCACGCGTTCTCTGTCGCGTACGCACTTGCGTGTCGCACCGGCTGATGGCGATGCGATGTGGGTCGAGGACACCTTCTCAGCGAATGGCACGCGGTTGCAGGCACCCGATGGCACCACTCAGCCACTCCCCCGCGGTGAACGCGTCAAGGTATCGCTGGGTACGGTGCTTCTGCTGGGCGAGCGGAAGTTGTCGGTGACCCGATAAGACTCGCGGGGATTCTCCTCCACCGCGCGTGATTTATTCCTTCACCCCTGCGATGACGCGACCAAAGTCTTTCAACGTCTCAGTTCCTTCTTTGAGGTAGACGTCGTGGTTTGCAAAACCTGTACGAGCGTCATTGTCGTAGCCTTCATATCCAGTAGCATCACCTGACAGATGCTTGAAGGTCGAGTCCTCATCCATTGGGTTCTTCCCTAAGCCTCCAAGTCCAAAGAACTTGAAGCGTCCAAGTCCTTGGACGCTATCGCCGTAGGGGACACCAGATACCCAACGATGATCTTCGTCAACGTGAAGATCGGAAGGATCATAGGTGCCCATACCGGGAGAGCCGAACATCACCAGGTCATCGATAACGCCATCCTTCACTAGTGTTGCAGCTTTGCCAGACGTGCTCGATCCGTAGGAATGTCCAAGAAGAGTCATATGCGCGTCCCCGGCGCCGTACTCGCGGGATGCTTGGACGCCTGTCATGAATCCAGCCAAACGCTCCGCGCCTGCTTCAGCGAGCTTGGGTGAGGCGATATCTCCCCAGTTATCGGGGTCGTCAGGTCCTCCCGGAGCATCGTAGCCAAGCCATGCGATAGTCGCTACATTACTGACGGGGATATTCCCTTGTTCTGCCGCTGATTGGCGCAAGTTCCCAGATTCTCGCACATACTTATCGAGATCGCCATCAACTGTCGTTCCGATACCGGGGACTAAAGTCGCAATATTTTGTGCATGATCCACATCGCCCTGGCAGACGGCAGCCTTCACCCGGCGACCATCATTTTGTAGGGTGAGCAAACCAATGCAGTCCCCGCTCTTTGTCTGCTGTTGATACTCCTCAAGCGAAATACCATTCTTCAAGCTAGCTTCGACCGCCTCATAGGAAGCGATTTCTCTTTCCACTTTCTCGCGTTCTTCTTTGATTTTCTCGCGATTCGCAGCTTGATTTGGGTCTCGTTCTGCAGCTTTGAGCTGTTCAACCTGCTTTTCTGCTTTGAGCTTGTTCTCTTTCAGGTTGATTCGGTTTGCGCGGTCGCGTGCCCAAGCTTCAACACCATCAGCATTACCGATCAGCTGAGGATAGTGATCAGCAAGGTATTGCTTTTGCTCATACGACTGCTCAGACCAATACTTTGCACGCTCCTCCGGCGACATTTTTTGAAAAGCATCTTGCTCTTTCTTCGACCAAGCATGAGTACCTTTTCCAGAAGCAGAAGACGTACTTCCCGGCATACCCGCCGAACCTAGACGTGCCACAAACGAAGCATCCGCATACTCTGCCAAGGCAAGTGCCTGACTTACAAGCAATGTAACCGCGAGCAGGGCATCATTTTTTCCTTGTTCGGTATACATGTAACTTGTGTTCTCGTACGTCACTACACCGCTATCGGAAATACTGCACATGCGAGATTTTGCTTCAGAAGTAGCTTTCTTAACAGCGCTTTCCACTTCAGAGACATTTCCGGCTGCGGTACTCACCGCGTCCTGAACCTCTGCCAAGTCATCGGCAAGAGTTGTCAGAGCTTCATGCGCTGTCGTCATTTTGTCGCGCAAAGTCTGCGCAGTTTCACCCTCACCTTGGAAGGATGTCATGCTTTGCTGGAGTGCATCGGCTTGTTTCACAACAGTGTCGCGCCGAGTACCTACCTTTCCGGCATAGCTCGATAGACCAGTTGAGCTCCAGGTTTTCACCTGACCCCAAGTTAACGACATTGTTGTCCCTCTCCTTCCACAGGCAGGCGCTACAGGGTGTTCTTTACAAGCTATTTCTCTGGAATGTCAATATCGACGCGACCAGGAATGAAATCTCGAGGGTTAGCAGTCGTCCCATCCGAGGGGCGCAATCCCGTCTGGTAGCGCATCAAGGTGGCTTTGCCCTCATGAACAGTCACGTAGAGGAAACCACCATTAACCGGATCACTCCACGACAGCTGGCGCACCCCGCCCTTATCTGACCCCAACTGATACTCGGGATACGTCTCTGACAAGAGTTCACGGCCGATCTTTTCGACCTCAGGAACGGGAACATAAGGACCGGCAACATCTTGCCCAACAAGCTCCCACGCCGGCTGCTCGTGGCCTGAGGATTGGTCAGTCTCTTTATTGATCTCGGACCCAAAGATGCGCGCTTCCCACGCACCTCCACCGCCGGCCTCGGCAAGGCGACGACGGAACTCAAGGATCTTCGGCTCCTCATCACGCTGAAATGCCTGGATCGACTGTCGCTGTTCAAAGGGAAGACTTCCATCCCAGTAGACAGCCTTCTTAGCAGTCGGGGTGGGTGTCGAAGTGGACTGGTTAGAGCCAGCACCTCCAATAGAGCACGCACTTAAAGCAATCGTTGCCACTCCAAGTACTGCACATGCGCGGACAATACCCCGATAGCTCACTACTTCACCCCTGCAACAACTCGGCCAATATCTTGAAGGGTCTCCGTTCCCTTTTCCAGATAGACGCTGTGGTTCGAGGTATCGAAGCGCCACGGCCTATTGGGTTTCGCATCATGGTTATACCCTTCATAGCCCGTCGCATCATCGGACAGGTGCGTGAAGGTCGAATCATCATCCATGGGGTTCTTACCAAGACCCGCAAACCCAATCTTTCTCCTGACTAGTGAGCCAACACCCTGGACCCAGTCGCCCTCAGGAACACCTGAAACCCAGCGATGCTTCTCGTCGACGTGAAGATCGGAAGGATCAAAGGTTCCCATGCCGGGCGAACCGAAAAGGACCAAATCATCGATAACACCCGATTTGACCTTTGTCGCAGCCATACCAGAAGTAGTTGATCCGTATGAATGGCCAACAAGAGACATATGCGCATCACCTGCGCCGTGTTCACGAGAAGCCTGCATGCCAGTCAGGAAGCCCGCCAAACGATCCGAGCCCTCCTTCGCGAGATTAGGCGAGGCAATATCGCCCAAATTCCCAAATTTAGGTTCGCCGGGAGCGTCGTAACCAAGCCATGAGATCGTCGCAACATCTTTCAGAGGCATATTGCCTTGATCGGCTGCAGCCTGACGCAGGTTCCCTGCTTGACGAATGTAGTTATGAAGGCTGCCCTCAACGGTCGTTCCAATACCGGGGACAAAAGTGCTGACGTGTTTGGCGTTATCGACATCGCCCTGAGCAACAGCGGCTTTCACGCGACGTCCATCATCTTGCAGCGTCAGCAAGGAAATCGGATCACCCTTCTTCCCATGCTGATAGTCCTCAAGACTGATGCCGTTATCTAAGGCCGACTCGATCTTGTTGTACGCCTCAACCGCCTGTTCGGCTTTGGTCAGCGCATCCTGGTTTTTCTTTTTCATTGATGCCTGTTGCGGATCGTTGACAGCTGCCTTCAGTGCTTCAACTTCCTTTTCCGCCGCGAGTTTCTTCTCGCTCAGGTTGATCCGGTTCGCTCGGTCTCGCGCCCACCCTTCAACACCATCAGCATTACCGATCATCTCTGGATAATGGTCACACAAGTACTGTTTCTGTTCGTAGGACTGTTTCGACCAATATTCAGCGCGCTCTTCAGGAGACATATTCTTGAAGCGCTCCTGCTCGGTTTTTGAAAGCTTGCGAGTACCTTGCCTCGACGCGCTTGAGGTCCTTCCCTCGGTCCCAACTTTCCCTAAGGCGCGACTGAGCGACTCATCTGCATAGTTTGCAAGAGCGATTGCCTGGGTAATCTTTCCTGCGACTATTGCCTCGGCAACTTGCCGATAGGAATTCGAGTCTTGGCCAGAGTAATGACAGGTCGGTTTGCCATTATCATCAATCGTGCACTGCATCGACGAAGCAGTTGACTCAGCTGTCTTTACTGCCTCCATAACCTGCTCGACATTTGGCACTGCAGCGTCTAAAGCATCGCAGACTTCCGCCAAATCATCAGCCAGAGTTGAGAGAGCCGTATGCGCAGTTCCCATGGCTGTGCGCAGAGCGTCTGCCGTATCGCCCTGACCTTGGAAAGACGACATACGCTGCTGCAGTGTTTCATTCTGATTAACCACAGTGTCGCGACGAGACCCAACTTTTCCGGCATAGGTTTCCAGATCTGATGATCTCCAGGTTTTGACCTGACCCCAGGTTAACGACATTGTTATTCCTTTGAGTCCACTGGATGGATACTACAGCACTTGCTTCACAAGCTAATTTTCAGGGATATCGATATCAACGCGACCAGCAATAAAGTCACGAGGATTGTCGGTCGTCCCATCGGAAGGACGCAGACCCGTCTGATAACGCATCAACGTTGCCTGGCCATCATGAACAGTCACATACAAGAAGCCACCGTTATGAGGGTCACTCCACGACAGCTGACGCACACCGCCCTTATCTGAACCTAACTCATATTCAGAATAAGTCTCAGACAGAAGCTCGCGACCAATCTTCTCGATCTCAGGGATGGCAACAAAGGGACCAGCAGTCATCTGGCCTTGCAGCTCCCATGAGTCTTGAGAAAATCCAGCAGAATCGTCATCCCATTTCGAGATGCTCGACCCGAAGCTACGTGCTTCCCACTCTCCTCCACCGGCCTCGGCAAGCCGACGACGGAACTCAAGAATCTTCGGTTCCTCATCACGCTGAAAAGCCTGTACAGACTGACGCGCTTCTAGAGGAAGATCCCCATCCCAATAGTTCATTTTCTTTGTCTTTCCACTTGATGACGATGATGATGCTGTCAAAGTACCGCCGTTTGGATCAAGCACGCCCGGCGAACACGCGGCAAGCACGAGTGCACTGGCTCCAAGGAGGCAAAAAGCTTGCAGATGCTTCAAAGTCTTCATTTCTTTGTCCCTGCGACAACGCGGGCAATATCTTGAAGTGTCTCGGTTCCTTGTTCGAGGTAGACGCCGTGATTCTTAAAAAACCTAGGTAATGGAAGGTGGCCCTTCAAGAGACTGTCAACGACGTAAGCCGGGTAGTCCGACAGCCTATTCGGCGGAGCAATATGCTCATATTTTTTACTACCAGTCGCATCATCCGAAAGATGAGTGAAACTCGAATCCGCGTCCATCGGATTCTTGCCTAAACCGCCAATATCAAGAATCTGAAAACGCCCAGCCCCTTGGACGAAATCTCCTTTAGGGACACCAGACACCCAACGATGGCCTTTTTCAACGTGCAAGTCATTCGAATCATAAGTTCCCATACCTGGCGAACCAAACATCACCAGATCATCAATGACACCGGGCTTAACTTTCGTTGCAGCCATACCAGAAGTTGTCGAGCCATACGAATGACCCACCAACGTCATATGCGCATCACCAGCGCCATACTGACGAGACGCATGCATACCCGTCATAAACCCAGCCAAACGATCAGAACCTGCCTGGGCCAACTTTGTCGAAGCAATATCACCCCAGTTCAAGGGATTCTCGGCCCCTCCTGGGGCGTCGTAACCTAGCCAGGCAATCGTTGCTACATCACGGGTGGACATGTTCCCCTGAGCAGCAGCAGCCTGACGAAGATTGCTCGTATCACGGAGATAGCCCTCAAGCGTTCCCTCGACCGTTGTCCCAATACCGGGAACAAATGTCGCAATATGCTTCGCATGATCTACATCGCCTTGAGCCACAGCAGCTTTCACACGACGGCCATCGTTTTGCAGCGTCAAAAGAGAAACTGGATCTCCGTGCTTCCCATGCTGATAGTCTTCCAGCGAAACGGCATCTCCCAAAGCTGACTTAATCTTGGCATAATCTTCAAGATCGTTTTTTGCGCGCGCAAGTCTGAAGTGAAGACCTCCATCCGGCTGAAATTGAGCTGGGTTATAGAGATCTCCTTGATAGACATATCGAGGCCTATCACGCAACGCCATCTCAAGACGCTCAACTAGTATTTCGGTCTTAAGTGTTTCTTCCCTAAGGTTGATTCGGTTTGCGCGGTCGCGTGCCCAAGCTTCAACACCATCAGCATTACCGATCAGCTGAGGATAGTGATCAGCAAGGTATTGCTTTTGCTCATACGACTGCTCAGACCAATACTTTGCACGCTCCTCCGGCGACATTTTTTGAAAAGCATCTTGCTCTTTCTTCGACCACGCATGAGTACCTTTCCCAGAAGCAGAAGACGTACTTCCCGGCATACCCGCCGAACCTAAACGCGCCACAAACGAAGCATCCGCATACTCTGCCAGCGCTAAGACTTCTTGAACGAGTGCTTCAACTTTCGCAATTGCTCTCAGAATTGCAGCCGTTCCACCTGCCCCATAGGAAACGTGACACGAAACACTACCGTTATCCGAAATCTTACAACCTTTAAGTGAAGCTGTACAGATCGCATTTTTAACAGCGCCCTCAACGTCAGAGATGTTCCCCGCTGCGGCGTTCACCGCATCCTGAACCTCTGCCAAGTCATCAGCAAGAGTAGTCAGAGCTTCATAGGCTCTCTTCATTTGGTCGCACAAGGCCTCAGCAGTCGCACCTTCACCCTGAAACGAGCTCACACGAGCCTGAAGAGCACCAGCTTGCTTCACAACAGTATCGCGCCTACTAGCAACCGTTCCAATGTAAGCCGACAAACTGCCTGAATTCCAAGTTTTTACCTGACCCCAAGTTAACGACATTGTTCTAATTTCACGCTCTCAGCTTCATCACGCCACAGGACTTGGAGATCGTGATGGATAAGGGAGAGGGGCCTGTCCAGCCGAGAGATCACTTGGCATCGGCGCATAGGGTGGCATTCCCTGACCGGGCCTATAAACGGGCACTTCAGGCTGTGCGCCACTTGCGGTAGGCAACGTGGGGGTCAGGAGCTCCGGACGCAGAGGTCCCGTATGTCCACCATTAAGCGCAGCTGCCCGCGCAAGTGTTGAAGGACTCGGTCCTGTGGGGAGCACAGCTTGTCCCTGCTTATCTACAGTGGCGACATTCTCTGTTTCTCCCAGTTGCAGAGTAACACCTGCAGCTTTCGCGGCTGACGCGAGTTCCGCCAAGGCCGTGGAGTGAGTCTGAAGCAGTGACGTGTAGCGGCTTTCAACTTCTTCTGCTTTCGAAATCGAAGTTGCACCTTTCATCGCTTCGCTAACAGCTTCCGAAAGGTCATCGATCTTTGCACTCTGAAGTTCATTTGAAACCTGCGACATCGTAGTCGCAGCAGCGTCATACTCCCCAGAAATAAGGCTAATCATTGCCACGAGTGACTCCTTGGAAAAGATCCGATTCAAACACCAGACCACGCCGACTGATCATTTTGTTGAAGATATGGGTGTGGGTGAGCAGATCTCTCTACTCACCCACACGCCGTTTACGCGCAACACTCACGAGCGCTACGCATGAGTTGTATCAGCGGCCAGTACCCAGGCCATTGAAGGTACGTGCACCCGTGTTATCGGTGACGACGTAGTTGCCGGCAAGCTGATCAACCAGACCTGCGAAGGCATCAAGAGCCTGCTGCATCTGGTGCATACCAGCGGTCCACTCACCATGCTTCTGGGCGTAGGACTCCTTCGCAGCACCTTCCCATGTGGCGCTACGTGCTTCAACGTCCTTATTGAACTGCTCAAGCTGGCTGAGCAGATCGGTTGCCTGCGTGCGCAGATCAGCCGAGACCTGCTGGAGCAGCTGCGGGCTTACGCGAAAATCTCCACCGTTCATTTCCTACTCCAATCTGCTCACATGTTCAGCATGACTGCACCAGTCTTGGTAACAGCCTGCTGCGAATCTTGTTCGTTCTGAATTACTTGAGCGCCGACCGAGGCAAGTGCGCTTTCGAAATCGGTCAGTGCCTGAGTGGTCTTGGACGAGCCTGCATCCCACTGCTCCATGACGGAGTTGAACGCCTGCGAGGCGCCACCCTGCCAACCACCGATAGCGGTAGCGACCTCACCCTTAACCTTTGCGTTCAGTCCCTGCAGGTAGCTCTGCAGGTTACGGACTGACGTGCGAATGGCATCATAGCTGGCTTGTTCCGCAGAAATATTTGCACCGCTCATGGTCCACCCTCCTAGTTTTTCGTTCGGGTCCCCCCGAAGTCTTGCATTGATCGACCCTCTGTAACGGAGGGCACAATCGCGATGTCGGGTATTACATTATCGAAGGGATCTGGGAATGCAAATACAGGTTTCATGAAACCAGCTAGGCTTAAGGCAGCACTATTGAGCAAAGGAACCTCATGGCAAGCACTACCGCATCCAGGCCTCCAGCCCTTATGCCCGTTAGCATTCGCATGGGTGAGAGCACCGTCGACATGTCGGTCCCAACGAACGTTGCACTGGCCGAATTTGCCCCAAATATTGTGTCGCAAATCACACAATTATCGGCCAGTTCTGCCTCTCAGGGATACCGAATTACGAATTCTCAGGGCCGAGTTCTTGATCAAAGCCAGACCCTGATCAACCAGGGAATCCAAGCCGGATCCGTTCTGATTCTGTCCAAAATCGGCGACAGTACACAGGATTTGCGCTATGACGACTTGGTCGAGGCCGTGGGAACCGCGGTCGAAAATGATCAGGCTCCATGGAATTCTGACAATTCGGTAGATCTTAGCACACATGCTTCAGCGCTGTTAGTCCTCACCGCAGCCGTTCTGATCTTCACCGGAGGTCGAGGAAACTACCTTGGTTTAATTACCGGATTGGCCGGAACTTTGCTGGCTTCTCTAGCCTGCGCACTGATTTCACGCTCAACCCAGCGCCTTGCTCCCCTCTCTCTTGCGCACTCAATTCCGATCCTTGCCGGTAGCGCAGTCATGAGCGCAATCCCTGGCTCTTGGTCAGCCCTTCCGCTGGCTGGCTTTGGAATTGCAGCGATCGTCAGCGCAGCAATTCTTCTGATCATTCTTCCCAAGAACCTGCACGGCTCCATTGTTGCGCCCCTCACCTACGGCTTTTCAGCCGCAACAATTGGCCTACTTACGGGATTTGGGCACCTTTCAACCCAGCGCTCAGCAAGCGCAATCTATACCTTATTAATAGTGCTTATTTTGATCGCCCCCTGGTTTGCGATGGCTCGAATTCCTATTCGCGTGACAGGAAACCCCGAAACTATCGATGCCTACCAGGTTGTTCGCAAGGTAAACGACGGTCATATCCTGACCATCTCGCTTAAAACTGGCGCTTCGCTGGGAATCTTGATCTGTGTCCCGCTCCTTCTTGATACCCGCTATTCACTACTCCTTCTCATCTGCGGAGGCGTTGCTCTTCTGCTTTCAACGCGGTCCTTGCGTTCGCGAGTCGAGGTCCTGATCGGCGCGATTCTAGGCATCATCCTGATCCTTGTTAGCGCGATCGGTAGCGCAATCCTTATGCCTCAGGCACTCATTCCGATTGTCCTATTGCTCTTCATTGCAACCGGCCTTGTCTTGGCACTGACCGTTATCGATCCGAAGATGCGCCCCTGGGTCACTCGAATCGCTGACACCCTCTCGCTCATCAGCTTGCTGGCATTGGTACCCATCACGACTCTGGTATGGGGGATCCTGTAATGCCATCAAATAAGGACATCCTTGAAGCACAGCGCTTCAATCGTCGCCGTCTGGTCACAGCCTTCACCTCTGGTACTCCCGGAGGAAAAGAACTCGAATCAAAATCAACCACTCGCCCTCTAATCGTCGGGGCCTCGCTTGCCGCACTTGCAGTTCTCATTGCAGTTGCTGTCGGTAGGTTCGTGCCGACGCTTCCCAGCGGCTGGCAAGACTCACACCTCATCATCACGAAGAGTGAAGGTGCACGCTACTACTCGATCGAAGGAACGCTTCGCCCCGTTTCTAACGTCACCTCCGCCAAGCTTCTCAGCGAAAGCGGAAAACTTGTGACCTCCTCGGTGTCGACCTCCTCACTGGAGGGAATCCCCCGCGGAAGCGCGATCGGTCTGAGCGATGTGCCCGACGACATCCCAACTGCAGACCAACTGCACTCGTACGACTGGACCTCATGCGCGGCCTCGTCAGGAATCAAAACTTGGGTCGCTGGTAACCCCGAGGGCCTCAGCAACGCAACCAGCGCCCTTGTTTCCAACGAAGGAAGGCTCTACCTGGTCACAGGCGGGGTCCGCTATCCCATCGAAATCGCGCATGCACAAGCCATTGTTAACGTGCTCGACCTGTCCGGTCGCACCATCACCCCGGTGAGTGCAGCTTGGCTGAACTTGTTCACCGAAGGGTCAACTTTGGCACCCGTCGATATCCCGAACCTGGGTCGCCCGGTTTCAGGCATGTCGCCGCGAATCACCGCAGCACAGATCGGAACCGTCATCGAAGTCGACGAATCCGGAACACCGCGTCGCTACGTCATCACTGACGACGGAACCATTACTCCGCTAACGGATTTCTCCTACAAGCTCTACCAGGCCTCGTGGGCAGACCGCGGAAGTCCGCAAAACCTCATAATTGACCTCTCAGAACTGGCATCACTGACGGTGAATAACCAGGGCGTTATCCCTTCGGATTGGCCCAGCCAGGTCGGTGAAGTTCTGGGGGCCGATGCGGCGCCATGCGCTCAGCTCGTTGTGAACCACTCCAAGGCAGAGACCGTTCTTAAGTCCATTCCCACCTCCGAGCTCGCTCAGCTTCACCCGCGTGAGGTCAATGTTCGAGGCGGTTCAGGTGCACTGGTCCGTTCCTCCTCCGGTGGTTCAAGCGGTCCCATCGTGTTTGTCTCTGACATCGGAAAGATCCACGGTTTGGGAAATAACCCCAGCGATTCACTGCAACGCTTGGGGCTGCCCGAAACTGCGGTCTCTCCCCTTCCGGCAGCATGGCTAGCGCTCATTCCTGAGGGTCAAGAACTCACTTCCGCTGCAGCTTGGGAAACGGTTGGTGCTCAGTGAATCGACTGACAAATTGCACGCTGAGCTCTCTTGCTGCACTGGCGCTGTGTGGCACACTTGCGCTTCCTTCCGCATACGCGGATACGCCCACACCGGGCGAGACTCAAGGAAACGACCAGACGAACTCGCAGCAAAAGCGTGGATCCGCCACAAAGCAGCCCGAAGAGGGCTGCCAAATCGGTATCGATAAGTGGATCACTCAGCCACCTTCGGCCTACTCGTTCCTCGGAATGAAAGAGGCCCTGAAACTCTCTCAGGGCCAAGTGCGCGTTGCGATCGTCGATTCGGGTGTTGCCGCTGGAAACATCCATTTCAAGGACGCAGTTGAGCCGGGTACCGACCTGGTTGAGTCTGGTGACGGACGAAAAGACGTTTTTGGACATGGCACCGCAATCGCGGGGCAGATCGCCGCGCGCGAGGTCTCAGGTTCCGGTGTCGTCGGCTTCGCACCGCGAGCAACCATTGTTCCCGTGCGCGTCTACGTTGACTCCAGTGACGACGCCAAGCGCGCGGGCAAGGGGCCGACAGTTGCGCGCACAGCCGATGGTATTCGTTGGGCTGCGGATCAAGGAATTCGCGTGATCGTTGTTCCGCAATCCTTGACCTCTGACGATGTTTCCCTGCGCACAGCCACTCAGTACGCGCACTCAAAGGGCGCGCTGGTCGTGGCCTCGGCAGGCAATGTCGAACAAACCCAGTCGGGATCGCAAGACACTGCGGTGCGCTTCCCCGCGGGATATCCCGAGGCCTTGGCCGTCACCGCGGTCGATGCGCAAGGTAACCCCAGCCAGTCCGTCGTCCATGGAACCCACGTAGAAATCGCTGCACCCGGTTCGCAAATTGCGTCGACCTTCTTTGCAAACGGTGACTGCATGTTCGCAACGCAGGGAGCCTCTACCTCTTATGCGACGGGATACGTGGGCGCAATTGTTGCGTTGATTGCTGCAAGGTACCCGAACGAGACCCCCGATCAGTGGAAGTATCGCCTTCTGGCAACTGCACTTCGCCCAACCCCTTCACAGCGCACTGCCGAAGAGGGCTGGGGAATCGTCGCGCCCTTTAACGCATTGAATTTCGTCAACGACGGGAAGATGCCAGGACCCAAAAACCCCTTGTATCCGCCGATTCAAAAGACCGCAGATCCGGTTATGGTGAAACCTGATCTTCCGGTTGATACGACGACTCCGCGTCGAATGTGGGCATTGGGAATCTCTGGCGCGGGCCTCACGATTGTTGTCGCAGTGCTCTTGATTCGTAGATTGCGCAGTAAAGAGGCGTGAAGTGGCGTATGCCAAATTTCAGAGTAGTTAGTGCTGCTCTTTATTCGTATTTGCGTCGCCCTGTGGGTTCTGCCCATTACCCTGTTGGCCATTACCCTGCTGGTTCTTATCGCCCTCTTGGTTCTGAGCGTTGCCATTTTCGGGAATTGTCACGCAGTTCTTAGTGGGCTGCGAGGCGCGCCCATTTTCGGCCACTGACACGACCTCGATACACACTTCACCGGGAACAGCCTTTACCGACACCGCATTCTGGCGCGTCTCAGCAACCGCATCATCTGCCCCCGGCTTTGAAACGGTATAGACATAACGCCGATGTCCGGCCGACGTCGTCCCGACCGCGGGATCAGTCCAACTCCACTGGATATCCTCGCCATTCACGCGTGCAACCAGTTGGTCAACCGCAGGCGGAGGAACTGCAATCGGGTCTTCACCCTGCGATCCCTGCGTGGAAGAGCTACTTGCCGAGGCCGTAGGGGAAGCAGTCTGATTGCCCACCCCGATGATGCTGCCTCCGCCCGTCAGCATTGCAACAATGACGGCACCCAAAACCACCATCGCCATCACGACAAGCGCGATGATCGCGATGGTCCTCTTCGGACCTGAACGTCGACCATCTGGGAGGTAACCCAAGGGATGACCGGTATCGAAGGTGTTTTGAGTGGTATGCCCCGGGGCATGCCACGAGTCTGGGGCAGGTGCATATCCGGCACCAAATTGCTCACTGGATGCGTCAACCGCTGAGGCATCCTGTTGGTGGAGACCAGCGAAATCCTGCGGGTTTTCCGAGGTAGGTGTCGGAGCTTGCATACCCGGGCCTTGCATACCCGAAAGCGAGGCATCGGTGGGCTGCGACTGCATCCCGCTAGAAGCACTCTCGCCCGCGGCGTTCGCGCCGAACGGATTGGTTACGGAAGCAGGCGAAGGGGCTGCGGCCTCGGCAGCGGAAGAAGAGGCAGCCTGACCCAGGTCAAGGGAAGGCGCACGCAAACGCGTTCGCTCGGCATCGATCGAAGGCATCGCACGCAGGCGGGTTGCCTCATCTTGAGCTGCATTCGGGGAATTTTCGCCCTGGACAGCACCCCACGCAGCCGTTCCATCATCAGCGGCGCCAACCGAAGAGCCGTGAGCCCCGAAACTGCCCACGGTATTACCGTCACGCAGCTCCATCTTGGTGACCGGGCGCCCCATGAGGGTCTGAATGTCTTGAAGCTGACGGCCTAGTTCAGCCGCTGACGCGGTCCTCTTCCGGGGATCCAGCTGCATCGCGTGGCGCAAAACACGCTCAAGTTCCTTCGGGGCATCCGGGCGAGAAAGCCCACGAATGCGCCCCTCATAGACTCGAGCAGCCACTGAGGCAGCACTATTGTCACCAACCGGATCCTCGAATGGGCTACGCCCGCTGAGGAATGTCCACAAGGTTGTTGCCAGTGCCCACACATCCTGAGTTGGATGTGCGTGGGTGGAGCGATTGTGTTGTTCAGGCGGAGCCCAGAGCACTGAGAAGCCATCCAGGCTTCCTTTTTCCAAAGCCCCAATGCGAGAGGCAACGCCGAAGTCTCCCAAAACCGGGTAGTTGTAGGAGTCGAACATGACGTTTGCTGGCTTGATATCGCGATGGACATAGCCATTTCGGTGGAGCATCTCAACGCCTCCACACAGGCGAATCACGACATCAAGTGCTCGATCGACCGCCATCGGCATTCGGCGTACCTGCTCGGCAACGTTTGCGACCGGACAGAACTCCATTTCCAAATAGGGACGGCCATCGGGTGAAGTCCCAATCGAATACAACTCCACCACGGCGGGGTGGCCGGCAATGGAGGTCATGACGTCGGCCTCATGACGGATTTGCGCGTACTCAACCTGGTCGCCCACCGAGCGCGCGACCTTCACCGCAACTTCACGCGCAGGAAGCTCCTGGCGGTAGAGGCGCACGCCAGCGAAACCGCCAGAA
>ERZ1036455.177-NODE-177-length-25582-cov-19.218710_pt1 | contig 25582 bp, 29 predicted proteins | sample MGYA00514228_ERZ1036455 | MGnify/ENA primary metagenome ERZ1036455 (study PRJEB33795, sample SAMN09464920) | human gut metagenome | host: Homo sapiens | place: USA: Stanford, California | collected 2016-07 | study: EMG produced TPA metagenomics assembly of the... | reverse complement strand
CATTATATCATATTTGGCAGCATCCGGTGCCTTTTTCTGTGCGGTGTTGCCTTAGGTCATTGAAAGCAGAAGTAATGCACAGGGCAAAAATCATCACAGCCGATATTCCGCCGGACACCCAGTTTTTAAGGTCACCAAAACGCATCACATGCTCGGCTCTGTGCATATTCGGAAATTTCCCGGTAATACCCGCATAGAGGCAAAATCCCAAATAAGCCAAAGCCAAAAGTGCCCCTACCAGCTTCAAAATTGTTTTTCCTGAAAGTTTTCGTTTCTCCATCTTCGTCGTTTTCCTATAAAATCACTGTTCCTGTGTCAATTTATCCTTCTGTATCCCAAACAAAGCTATCTACCATGTCCCTGGCGGCCTGTTCAGTGGTTTCTGATCCGCTGAAATTTGTAAGCTGGATCAGGCAGAATCCGTAATCCTTTACAATATAGTATTGCGTGGTGACAATATCGCCCTCGTCGATAGTAAAGATATACAGCAAATCTCCCTGCTCGGTATAGGTTCCATCCCCGTTCAGTTGTGCTTCAATACCATCCAGCTGCATTAAAATCTGTTGGACGATCGCATCCCGGAACTGCTCATGCTCATCCAGACTATATTTGTTCTTTCCTACATGGATGGAGATGTTGTCCGGTTTTTCATCATTTTCGTGACCTTCCTCTATGTAGAAAATCTGCGAATCAGTAGAATGCTTCTCAGATTTCTCCCATCCCTCCGGGACGGTATAACTTCCGGGAATCGCATGATCTTCAGATGATATTTCGGTTTCGGAAGAAGAAGGTTCCTGCTGATCCGCCACAGATTCATCAGAGGGAGATTGTGGCGATGAAGTCCCATTTTTGTCGCATCCAGCAAGGAGCAACACCATAGTTAATAGCATAATTAAGATTTTTTTCATTCTCTGATTCCTCTCTCTTTATAATACTGGTTATCCGAGTTTGGAAACAATCTGGCAGAACATCTCAACATTTTCTTTCTGCCCCTGAATATCAGAGCCAATCGCATTGTTCATCAAAGAAATTTTCATTTTCTCTTTTCCAAAATGCAGCATTACGACTTTTCTTCCAGGCAGCAGCCCACCCTTGATTTCTGCCTTTGTTATGTTGCTTAGGGGCAGAGAAAGCCGGTTTTCAATTTTGGAGGCATTAACGGAATTTACAATGACCATATTCAGGTGTTGCTCGGTAACTCCCAGATAGCAGTAAACATTGCTCAGTGCGCCCAATGCAGCGGCAGCCCCCCCTGTCAGTGTAGAAAGTCCTCCAATCAGTACATAGGTATCGGCCCCAGCCATGATGACCGCCCATAACTTGCACTGATAGGCTTCGTTTTCGTTCAAAATGGCTTCCAGCATTTCATTTTTATCTTTTTCATTCATTGTAAGCATAATTGTTCCTCCTAATTATTGTTTTAAGTTGAGAACGCCGGATGCAATCCTTTGATATATGCACCCGGCGTTCAAAAGCATTAGTCTGCTTTCAAATTTTTGTCCAGGATCACCAGTTCGCCGTTGCGTTCAATGATACCAGGCTGAACCACGACGATTTTCAGACCTTCCTGCAATTCCAGATACTGTGAAGCATAACCCCAAACCTTGACCTGATCGCCTTTCTCAAGCTCAATGGCAGTGCTTACAGTACCATCTTCATTCAAAATCTGGTTAGCAATACAGTAGAGCTGGCCGGTTGTATCCTCTGAGATGTAGAGAGACACATCCGAAGCGAGCGGCGTTCCGGCAATAGATTTATATTCACCGACTTCTTCGCCCCAAATAGTACCTTCACTGTAAAATCCAACGGCCATATTTTCTTCATATCCCTCGATGATCGCATTGAAATCCTGAGCATACGGCTCCATCTCGGCTTTTGTAGTATCCTTGTAAGCGGCAATCTTTTCATTAGATGCCTGTTCTTTTACCTCTTGCGGCTGATAATCCTTGTATTCAAAAACATTGTCCGAAGCAAGCGTGATTGCTATGTAGTCATCATCCAGAATGACTTTATAAACAGCAATTTCATCATCATCAACAGTACGATTGATGTCGATATTTCCTGCGGAATTCAGTTCATATCCGTCTACACCTTCCAGCGCCTTTTGTAAAGCTGCGTTGGACATCGCACAGTTGATCCCATTGAGCGTTACAAAGAAATCAGGATTTGGTTGATCCTTATCGGCAGAGTATTCCAGTTCTACAACCGTTCCGCCCTCAGCAGGCTTGCATGGCTCTGTCCCGGCATTTACGATTGCAACATCCATTTCCTGGTCGTCTTTGGAAAGTTCCCCATAAATACGCTCGCCGGGTTGCAGAGAGACCTCTGCCGCATTATATTCTTCCGTTTCCAAACTCCATCCGGCTTGTATCAGCTGGGAAGTTTCCAAAGGAAGCGTGTAGTAAGTACCATCCAGTACGAACTCAGGTGTCCCGTCATTTTTCAGCTGAGACAGAATGGCCTCATCCGTACAGCCTTTATCGCTGCCCGCAGCTGCCGGAGCTGATGTCTGAGGTTTTGAGCCGCATCCGGCCAGCATACTGCATACCAGCACACATCCTGTTAGTAAAGCAATCCATTGTTTTTTCATAAGCGTAAATCCTTTCTGCGATTCTATCAAATTTGTTTTATGTATGAGCAAGTCATATCCTATATAAATGGTGATTATGCTCCGATCAGTGTCATGACCACATAGAGTACGATTAGCAGGAGCGCAAGACACATTGCACAGAAAACGGCAATCGTCGTTTTGACCCTGTGCCGCTCCTTTAATGTCAGAACCATCATTGCAAGTATATCAAAGGAAAAGAAGAACTGGCAGATTCCAGCTAAATAGTGTCTACACAAGATTAGGCTAAAATGGCACACTAAATAGCAATGCAACGAATTTGCACTGCCGCCAAAAAGGATGCTGCATTTTGGGCATATCGAGTGGCAATGCCTCTCCAGCGTTTCAGGTGTAAAAAAGCATTTTCCACCAGATGACGAAGCCGATACAAATAACGGTCATACGTCCGCTGCTGTTTGCGATTTCGCTTGGCCGGAATGACAATATTCATCCCCGCGTCAGCAGCATAGGCTATGATTTGGTTGGTGTCGTGCCTGCAATCAGCCAACGGTGTTTGTGCGGATATTCCGTCAATCAAGTGAATAGCTTCTTTGCAATCAGCTCGGGTACCCTCTGTGATAAGTACTCGGACCGGCATACCATTTGCATCCACGGCAAGGTGAATCTTGGTGTTGAGCCCTCTTTTGTACGACTCATATCCTGATTACCGCCTTGGGCCTATGCTGCATGTGGATGTACCATACAGTGACTGGCGTCAATCATCAGCCATTCAAAATCCAGCTCATCTACCAGTATTTTCAGCAGCTTTTCCCAGAGTCCCTTGTCACGCCATCTGCGAAAACGCTGATATACTGTTCTCCATTTTCTGTAGCACGGTGGTAAATCTCTCCACGGTGCTTCTACGCGCAAAACCCAAAACACACCATTGTTAAACCGGCGGTTATCCTGTGCGATTCCACCCCATTGACCTTGTTGTCCCAGTAAATGTGGCTCCAGCAGATTCCACACCGAATCACTGACGTCATGCCATTGTTGTTCATTGCTCATTGCTCATGGGAACACCTCTTTCTGTGCTGTTGTTCCCATTATACAATATCGCTCGTGTAAACACTATTTAAAACCGACAACCATTTCGGATGTATGCCGTCTTTGCATGACTTTATCAGATAAGCGATAGCATAGGGAGCTGCCCCTAATAGAATCCCGTATCCAAAAATCAAAAAAACAATGGTTACCAGTCCGAACAACGCCATCAGCGGCAATGGGAAGAATGCCATCAGCGTTACATATACGGTGATGCTCCCTCCGATCAGGTAGAACGGGATTAGTCCATACTTGATAATCAAAGTGCAGTTCAGCAATGTTTTTCTCGACCACTTTCTTCCTACGGTCAGCACAACAATCAAATTGACGATTCCCATGATAAAAGGCAGAAGAACCGATAAAATCTGCAATTTGATCGCATTGTCAAAACAGCCTGCCAAAAGAAAGAATGTATAAGACACAATTACATAGAGTATCGGGAGGATATAAGTCATTTAACAGCCTCCTTTATGCGCCGGATCAACCAGAGAATCAGCCAGATCAAGCAGACTGGGAATGAGAATAAGCCCAAAATAAAAAGTCCGGCTCCAACCGATCCGAGTATTGAGTCCCCGGTGGCTATATTGCTGATGATTCCGAACAGTGCCAGACCAAAGCTGAAAGAGAGCCAGCAAAAGAAAGCATATTTACTCTCTTTGGCGCTTGCGGGTACTCTTGATTCTCCCTTTTTGTTTCCAAGCTGGGTTTTTAGCTGTTCGCTTAGAAGTCGTTCCTGCTCCTCTAATTCTGTATCTCCGATTGCCCTTGCGTAATCTCCCCGAAGCAGGTGATACCCCATTTTATCCTGCGTATTTTTGGCTCGATGCAAAAACTGCTCCAAAGTTTCTTCTGCTTCTGCCCAGCGCTGTTGCTCCAGCAGAGCGGAGAACCAGTTTGCTGCAATGATGTTTTTAGAATGCTTGCTGAGTGCCCAGGGACGCCAGCGATCCAATCCCTGTTTCAGCTTTTCAAAATCGTGGTCGCTTTGATAAGCCACCACATAGGGGTTAAGTTTCTTTGCTAGCCAGCGTTCATATTTACAATATGCGAAAATGCATAGAGCCAGCAGTGCAAGGAACACTACAACAGCAATCCACATAGTCTCGTAGGAAAAAAAGTGATCATATATCAGGCACGCAGCTCCGGAGAGAGCCGCAATGCTGAAAATTGGCCATGGATTTCTCATAATAGCAATAGCTCCAATCATCTTTGGCATAAAAATTTCAATACAGAAAACTGTCATGTTTATGCACATATAGTATAGCCTATATATATCCTATTGTCATCAATGTACTATTGCCCGATTGGAAATTCATTAAAAAAATAAGGAGGCAATCACTGGAGAATATTTGATGAGGGTTCCGCTCAAAATTTTAATGAGCAGGATTTTCTGTGCGTCGTAAACTGAAGAACAGAAAAAGGTTGATTTACACAGGAACCAAGGACTCCGCTGGTGCATCCATGTAAAACAGATGGTTTCTTATAGGTCATCGTGACCGAAAGTGTAGATGGCGCGGCCAAAATTTTTGCGATATAATAAAAATGTATTTTAGGTCAAAGCACATTGAGGTGATAGTACGGCAGTAGGGATGCACTGCGCTGCTGAATCCATAAATTTGTGAAAACTTAAAATACCGGAAGACCACAACCATTATTTGATGGGGGGTGGTCTTTTTTTATTTCAATTTAAGGAGGATTTTTTTATGAGTGATGATTTCTTCGCGGGCTGGACAGATTTGGGCGACGATACAGACGATCCGTTCAATGCGACATCTGCTGCGGCTCCTCAACAGTTTGTGCAGCCTCCGTCTGCCACGCAAGCGGAACCTGCACAGGCTCCGGCTCCACAGCAGGTAACTGCCGCCCCACAGGCGCAGTTTTATCCGGCTCCGCAGCACCCGGCGGCGCCGGTGGCAGCATCGGCGGCAATGCCCACCGCGCCAGCTCCACAGCAGGCGGTCATCCCCGGAACTACCCCTCCGGTGATGCCCATGGAGGATATGCAGTATCCCGCCGTCCCGGTGCAGGCGATGCCCAACGTGATACCGCAGCCTGCGCCAACTAAACAGCACCCTGCACCTGCGGTACAGCAGCCTATGCCTCCAACGGTACAGCCTGCAATGTCCGGAATGGCGGTTAATCCGCTGATGGAAGCGGCGGAGCAGGCGGACAATAAGGCGGCACAGGCTATGGCCAAAAGCCTTACAGAACTTCTTCCCGTTTTCTCGTACAACGATTGCGAGGAGGAGATCACCAATCCCAATATGTCCTTTGAAGATCTGCGCCTTGAGAAAATGGAGGATTTTACTGAGATGGAGGACCGTACAAAGGTCAAGTGGTTTGTGAAATACGGTTCTGTGAAAAAGGAGATCACGAAGCCAAAGCAGGAGAGCATCGCTAAAGTCAAGGCTGCCATTGAGGTGTCGGCTGAATTTTTGGCGGGGCTGAAAAAGGCCAAAAATAAGAGCCCGCGATGCAAAGTCGAACCAGTCGTCTACACGCAGAAAAAGGGGATCGCCGCATACAAGGGACTGTTTACGACCCCCGAGGAAGCTGCTGAGTCAGATAAGATGATCTGCATCTTCCCCGCGCGTGACGGCAGGGTGTACGAAATGCGGAAAACACAGCTGGGGACATTTACGGTGCCCCGGGATACTGTTGTGGAACTTTCACAGGTCAGTGCCGGCTTTAAGCCGGCGCTGCCTCTTGTACCGCATGCGCTTTTCACACAGATCCTGGCATTTTTTAAGTTTTATGCGGATCAAGAAAAACCACTTGAGACTTTGGTCAATCTCTATTGGGATACAAAAATGAAGCGGTTTCTTCCTGTTATCCCGAAGCAGAAGGTAACCGGCGTGGAGATTGAAACCGTGGGTGAAGACGGACTGGACACAGAGCGATATATCCACTACATGGACCTGCATTCCCACAACATTATGCCTGCATTCTTCAGCGCCACAGACAATGCGGATGAGAAAGCGGCACGCGTGTATATCGTTGTTGGACGCCTACAGGATGCTCAGCCCCAGATTATGGCCCGTATTTCCTGCAGTGGTCACTTTCAGAGCATCCCGCTGGAATCGGTAGTGGAAGTATACAAACCAAACTTTCCGAAGCACTGGCAAAGCTCTATTATTACGCGGGCACGAAAAGCAGGCGGAGAGAAAGGCGGTGCCGGGCTTTGAGGTTTTCTGATACGCTGCCTGTCAAGATCGTTCTTTTGGGTGCTGGAGGCACTGGCGGGCATATAGCACCACATCTTTACCGGCTAGCATATGCGTTGGACCGTGAGGTCGAGATCATCATTGTGGATGGCGACACGGTGGAGCGCTCCAACCTTGTGCGTCAAAACTTTTGTGTTATAGATTTAAAGCAAAATAAAGCCCGTGTGATCGCGGAGCGCTATTCTGCCGCGTTTGGTATGGAGGCAAACTATATTTCCCATTACATCGAGGACGAACAGGAGCTTTACGATCTTGTCCAGTGCCCCAAAAGATTGCGACCGGCTGGTGCGGGTTTCGAAGTGGGATATACCATTTTGATTGGGGCGGTAGACAACGACAAATCTCGGGTCATGTGTCACTCTGTTTTTCAGAACGCCCGCAGATTGATCTACATTGACAGCGGCAACGGGGAGTATCAAGGACAAGTCGTGTGCGGGGTAAAGCTCGATGGGCATACCTTTAACCGATCGTTGATCAGCGTATTTCCCACAGTGCTGGAATCCGAGGATAAGTTTCCCACAGAACTGTCCTGCGAGGAAGCGGCAATTTCCGCGCCGCAAAGCATGGCGGCAAACCTTACGGCGGCATCTATTGTTGTGAACTATGTCTACAACATTGTAGCACGCGGTCAGTTGACCGCAAAGTATTCAACATTTTCGACACTCTCACTGACCACACGGACAGTGGGGATCAAAAAGAAAAGGAGACTGGCAGCATGAAAATGTACATATCGAAAAATCAAGTAGTAAAACAGGAGAACGTTACGACGGATAAGCTGGTTGTCCACGGGCAACTCATTGTGACTGGCAAGGTGAGGGCACAAACGGTCAAAGGCCGCGGCAGCATCCAGGCAGGGGATATTGTGGCAGAAAAGATTAAGGTAAAGAACCTGTCGGCTGAATCACTGACCGCCCTGCATGTGGAGGCGGATCGCATTGATGCCGAGCACGCTAGAATCAAAGGACATATTTATGGCAGGATCTGCCTGTTGGTGCACCATTTGAAGAGTCGTATTGCAGCCAGCCCTCTGTTGGGCTGCGACAAAGTAGAAGCGGACGAATGCCTCGTACTGCCGGTGCGTCGGTATTTTTGGCCGCGTTTTCGTTTCAGCGTATTGGTTCACCGCATCCTTCTGAAATTGCACAGCGGTGTACGGCCCAAAAAGAAAACGGAATGGCAGAAAAAGACAGCCGATGATCTGCGTTTTGCGGAATATGATGCGCAGCTTGCGCAGATGATGCAGCTGATTGAGCAGCAGAAAAAAGTGATTGAGGAACTGCGCCAGGAGGCTCATCCGTCTTCTGATTCTGCAGACCCTGCACCGACAGAACCTGTGGTTCTGTGTTCAGCGGCATGACGCCCATGGATGCAAGGCCTTTTGCGTTTGAACAGCTGATAAGCGCCCGATATGGGATCGAACAGGCCATGCGGGAGATGCCCGCTCTACGGCAGGCTGTTGCGGAAAAAATGACGGAAGGCATTGAAGCAGCGCGCCCCTATCATTCTGCCTTGCGCAAAAGCAAGATCGATCTGGTTGAAGCACTGGACAGCGCCGGATCTGCACTGGAGGAGATGGAGGAGTTCAAACTGGCGCGCGGCGCGCGGATCTTACGGGATTCAGTCAGTTCTTTCAAGCTCATGGCGGTCAGCTATTTAAAGCTGCTGCAAGTGTTGAACCAGTTCTGTAATATGCTGCCCAATGATGAGGGTACTGTGGGGCAGGCACTTGGCCGCTTGATGAACCATGCCAAAATGGGATATTTTCCGACAGATCTTACACATGTTGGATATCTGCGTGAAGCGCTGGACTTCCCAAAATGCTGTGTAAATCTGCTGGATCCGTGCTGTGGAGAAGGATATGCCCTCAAAGCGCTTGCTCCGGCGGTGAACAGTGTTGCCTATGGTGTGGAACTCAGCACAGAGCGGGCACAAGCAGCCTGCGAACGCCTTGCACGTGTGGCGATGGGGGATTTTTTTCACTGCCGTATTTCACGTGGCGTTTTCCATGTCTTATTCCTAAATCCGCCTTATCTTGCTGTTCCGGGTGAAAATGTCCGCGTGAGGGAAGAAAAAAGATTTTTGATTGAGTCCTTGCCCTGTCTGATGCAGGGCGGCATCCTCATTTATATCATCCCGTACTATCGCGTGACACCGAGCATCGCCCGGTGCTTGTGCGATCATCTTACAGATATTAGCGTTTATCGGTTTGAAGGGAAAGAGTTTGAACGCTTCCGTCAGATTGTCCTCATTGGGAAAAGGACCCGCTCCAGAAACGGTGCCCGGGAGGCGGTTTGTCTCTATAAGCAATGCGAACTGGGGCCGGATTTGCCGGGCCTGTCGGAAATTGGAACGGCACGGTATACGATCCCTAATACTGAATCTTCGGTAGAGATATTCTGTGGAAGCGTATTCAATGAATTGGAGCTGTACCGGCAAATGAGTCAGTCGGGAAGCGTCAGAGCGCTGTTCAGCAAGGAAAATGAGCTGGACCGACTGGACAAGCGCCCCATGCTGCCGCTGAACGCAGGGCAAATCGGGCTGATTGGAGGTTCCGGTATGCTGGATGGACTGGTAGACTGCGATGTACCGCATGTGATACGCGGGATGATCGCCAAAGATGTCATCACAGATGAACACCCGATAGAATTCCGAAAAGACAAATCAGTAAAAAGGATTCTTCAAACGAATACGGTGACAAACCGGCTGACCTTTCACTTGCTAACACCGGATGGCTATAAATGCCTCTATTAAAAAAGAAAGAGTGAAATACAATGAAATTCGATTTAGACACTTTAATCAAAATACTCGGGAAAGCACAACCGGAGAATTCCTTTGGGGAAGTGAAGCTCCAGCAGAGCTATTTATATCAGAATGTGTTTTTGCCTATCTCACAGGGAAGAAGTGTATGGGTGAAGGATTTGGATTTTTCACAGTTTACATCAAGTGACATCATTGATTTGGATGAATATCTCGATGATATCGCCAGCGATTGTACAAGGCTTGTGCAGTATGCGAATCTGCTGCGCAGAGCGCAGCCAGTTGCTCATACAACACCAATGTTTATTTGAGGTAATGCGGTGGATACAGATTATATGGACGATATCCATGCAGCGCTGCAAAATTTGCTGCTTTTGGCCCGAATGGAAGAACTCCGCCCGGGGAGCGCCGCAGAATATAGCGGCGCTGTCCTGGATTGGGACATGCAATACGAATACATATATGATTTGTATAACTACGCTTTTGACATTTGTGCAACGGGCTATAGTGAAGCATGGTGTGAAGAACGAATTTATGTAAGCGATCACTCCATGGTGGAATTTTACAAATTGTGCCGGGAGCATGCTGTGCTGCTGAAATGTAAATTGGAAGATGAGCCATATTACAAAGAGGCCGAAGATTTTGTGGACAACGTCATGGTTGGAGCAGCAGGCTATGACTATGCATGGAAACTATATACCAAAGTGAATCATACAGGTGCAAGCGGCCTTTTGATTCGAATGGCTGAAACCTTTTATGAGCAGAACCGCATGGCACTGGAAGTTAGTGTGATTCCAGAATACTACCGCGATCGGTGTGAAATCCTACGCGGTGAAATTGCCAGATGCAAAGCTGATAAGACCAAGCTTACGATAGCTGGTTCTAAAAAGAAAAAAGGAGTAAGAAAGGCGGCATGAGTATGAAACAAACGGCGCTGACCCTTGAACTTCGGCAGGATAATCCGAACATCATCTGCCGATGGGATGAACATGGAGTCTCCCACCATAAGGAGCTCAGCTTCAAGATGATGGGGACGCTGATCGAACAGGCTGTTCAATATGAACCGATTTTTACAGGCCTGCTTCCATCCAATTGTCTGGCTTACGCGAAGGATAAAAATGGACAGGAACGGATCGCACTTCTTGAGGAAATGACCTTTGCGGATATCCGGTATCATGATACCGTGTACCCTCATTTCCCTTTGCCACGGATTTTATATATGTTTACCTTTGTACGGGGGCAAAGAATCAGTGATATCAAGATGGCTGTGGTCGATCAAGGCTATTTGCGACCCGCAACCAAAATGTTCTTTTATCCCTTTTCCAATGTGTCAAAGAGCGGACATTTGTGTGTGGGATGCAATACCATGCCCAGATGCAACAGCTTACATACGTTGTCCAGTGTGCCGGCATACATTATGTCGATGCCGAACAATGACGATCATTTTTTAGTGGAACAAAATAAGGAGCAGCTGCCGTTTCGGTCGCTGTTGGCCCGAATGAAAGACAAAGCCCCTGCGGATTATTATACAGAGGTATTGGTTCCACGGGAGGAGACACTGGAGGATTTTATTAAAATAAAATAGCGGAGATTTCTGAAATGAAACATTATCAGATGATTGGAGGAGCTTGCGCAGGCAAGTCGTTTTCCCAAGATACCCTTCCCTTTTGGGGACGGGGCAGTATAAACGCACGGATTGGGGCTTGCTCGCAGACCAAACGGTTCCACGGGGAATCAGCGAAATGGAAAGAATCCATAAAGAATGAAGAACGCTTTAAAGACAGATGAAAGGCGGTTTTCAAATGGCAAAATCATGGGAGCGCATTAAAAGCGAACTCGCAGAGCCGTTCAGCAGCGAGGACGTTGAATGGCGCCTGCAGAATGTCTCAAAAGATAAAACCAGGGGCCTGGCAGTCGCTTACGTGACAGCACGCGCGATTCAAAACAGGCTGGACGAGGTTGTAGGACCGGAAAACTGGCAGGATGAATATATTTCCTGGCATGGCGGTTCGACGCTCAAAGAAGCATCGCAGCTTTGTGTGATCCGCATCTTTGACAAAGAGAAAAATCTTTGGATATCCAAAACAGACGGTGCCGAGAACACGGATATTGAGCCAGTCAAAGGCGGCTTGAGCGACGCATACAAGCGAGCGGCAGTCAAATGGGGGATTGGACGGTATCTGTACGATATGGAAGCCGCATGGGTCGATGTCGACCCGGGCTATCCGAAAGTGATTCCGAATAAAGAACTCCCGAAACTGAAAAAAATCCACGATGCCCATGTAAAGAAACTGAAGGAGGGGAAACCGCAGGCTTCTCCCTCCAAAGAAATGCCAGCCGCACTCCCGCCGGCACAAAAGCCGCCGGCATCAAAACCGCTGCCCCAATATGTTGTCCGAAAAACGGAAAAACACCGGTTCAGCCATGTGGTGCACCAGGTCATTGATCTTGAACAGGAGAACGGCGATGTCATCACCGTTTTTTTGAGCGATGTAAACCAGGAAGTGAGGCCCGGAATCATATTGCAGAACGTGAAAATCGGGGCACACGAGGGGAAGCAAGACGCAAAGAAAATATTTTATACATTGGACGAATATCAAATTGCCGCGTGACAGGAGGTATCCACAATGGATAAGATAACCTATTTCAAAGCAACCAGCTTACGGATGGCAGGATTCAAACACCATGACCAGCCTGTTGAATACCAATTCGGCGACATTACGGTGATCTCCGGTGGGAACCGTGTTGGAAAAACAACGGTCGCTGACGCCATTGCTTTTGCCATTACAGGCAAGGGCTATATGGGCGACCGCTTTATTGACCGTTTCTACCATAAGGATGGCCGGGAAATCCGGCTGTCCCTCAGCTATCTGGATCAAACCGGCACGGAACATACCATTGATCGGCGCCGAAAGGACGACAAGATGGAGATCGCGCTTGACGGTCGTTCCATTCTCCAGCGGGATTTGTTCTCAATGTTTGGAGATCTGGATGAATTCCTGGCGCTGTACAATCCGTTGTACTTTATTGAGGTCCTGCAGGATGGAGGGCGTAAACTCCTTGAAAAGCACCTGCCTCCCATGCCGCAGGAAAGCATTTTGGCGCAGATGAGCGAAACAATGCGCACTGCGCTGGAGGGATATACGTTTACAAGTCCCGAGGCGGCGCTTGTGAATCTTCGCGCGGAGAAAAAGGAGATCGAAGAGGCCCTGCTGGCCTACAGCGGACGGCAGGAAATGGCTGCGGAAGTTGCCGTCAGACAGGCGGATGCGAAAAATCTCCTGTCAGCAGAAATCGCTGATTTGCAAAAACGTGCCGATCAGTGGGAGACTCGACGGACAGAAGGCCTTGATATGCAAGCTCTGAATCTGGAGCTGATTGAGATGAGCGACCGGCACAATGAGCTTTTAAAAGAAAAGCCCAAGCCCTTTGACCCGGCACCGTATCGTGAACGGCAGGCCAAACTCCGGGAGAAAATCGAAGCGCGGCGACAGGAAATTTACGAAAGCAAACTGACAGACCAGTTTGCCAAAGTTGAAAGGCCCTTACAGGCGCTGCTTGTCAAATTCAACCAGACGTCCGTTTTTTTGAAGTCTTTGGAGCCGGGGACAGTATGCCCCTTATGCCACCGGGCGGTCACGGCCGAAGAGCATATCGCCTGTGAGGTGGCGCTGAAATCAGATCTGGAAAAGTACAAAGCGAAAGGTACCGAACTTCGACTGCAGCAAAAGGAACTGGAGGTGCTGGAGAAAAAATGTCATGAAACCTTTGAGCAATATAAAAAGGATGATCTGATTGCCCTGCAACGCGAAAGTGCAGCCATCACGGCAGAGTGTGACCGGGAAAACGACAGAGCGCTCAAAGATCATGAAGAGTATGCGCTGCGGGTACGCGAAACATCCCAAAGGATTGAAGTGCTTCAGGAACAGATCTGGGCCGGAAACCTGTCAAGTGATGAAATGGCGCAGTACGAGGCAGTAAAGAAAGAACTTGGCGAAAAACAGGCCGTCCTCAAAAACGTCTCCGAATCGATTCCAAAGGAACAGGAGCAGTCTCAGGATAAAACCTATGAGATGATGACGCAGAGCTTGGCGCAGACCGAAGACCGTATTGCAGCAGTGCTGGATTTTGCTGCCACACGGAACAAAATGCTGTTTGAGCAGCTTCATACACAGAATGTGGCATGCAAACTGTTTGACATCGTCAAGTCTACTGGTGAGATCAAGGAAACGTGGAAATTTACTTACGAAGGCAGGGACTACCGTTGCCTGTCTCATTCCGAAAAAGTATTGGCCGGCATGGAGATGGTCGAACTGCTGAAAAAATTGCTGGGCCGCTGTTATCCGGTATTTGCCGATGACACGGAAAGCATCGACAACATTCCACGTCCGAGCGGGCAATCTTTTCTTGCGCGTGTGGCGCGAGGGCAACCGCTGAAAATTACGATTCATAATCAGCAGATTGAGCTGCCGAGAGCTGGGTGAGCGGTGTGGGCTATAAGGACTTTCCCATCATAGAAGTCGCGCATCGGCTTGGTATTCATATTGACCGGCGTACTTTGGGACGAAGCGAGGTTGAAGCGTATTGCCCTTTCTGCAATGGCTCAAGGAATCATCTCTTTTTGAATCCTGTGAGCAATCAGTTCTTTTGCCAGAAGTGCAGAGAAGGTGGAAACAGCGTCACGCTCTATGCAAAAATGCGCGGAATATCCAACCGTGAAGCTGTAGAGGAATTGGACGAGGAAGCCAAAGTCTATCCGTTCCCCAATGCCAAAGTGCAGTCGGAGCCGGTAAGTGATAATTTAGCACCCCTGGAGCGGAGGCATGATGTCTACTTCGATCTGCTGTGTGAACTCAAGCTGGATGACGCACATTTACTGGATCTGCTCGGGAGAGGGCTTTCCCTTACTCGAATCAGCCAGAATATGTACCGCTCTATGCCGGGCAGTCAGACGGAAAAGAATAAAATTGCCCAACGCCTGGCTGGTAAGCATGACCTGCGTGGGGTGCCCGGTTTTTATACTGATTTGACATCCGGAGAATGGTGCCTTGCCGGACAGGCCGGCATCCTTGTTCCGTTCTGTACAGCTGCAGGCTACATTCAAGGGCTGCAGATCCGTCTGGACAACAAAAGCAAGCGGAAATACCGATGGCTGAGTTCCAATCCGAAGCATCAGCGTAAAGACGGAACTCAAAAATACCCGAATGGAACAGCGGCGCGAACCTGGGTGCATATCACGGGAGATCCCAGCAGCAGTACTGCACATATAACGGAAGGCGCCGTGAAAGGTGATGTATCAAGCTTTTTGGACGGAAATTCTCTGTACATCTGTGTTCCGGGTGTGAGCAGTATCAACCATTTACTGCCGGCTATACGTTCACTGCCCAATATTGAACGGGTCGAAAGTCTGTTTGATATGGACCAAATTGAGGACGAAAAGTACTCAAAAGCGCTGCTGCACATGATTAAAACGCTTAAGTCACTGGGGATTCCCGTGGAGCAACAGCAATGGGATCCCGATTACAATGGAGTCGATGAATACAAAGCATATTGTCGTGCGGCACAGCTCGCGGCATAAAAGAAAAGAGTTTTTTATATGAGCGGGACAATTAATTTGAAAGATATTATCACGACCGCAGGACAGGCAAAGCAAGAGGACCTGTTGGGAAAAATGGTCTATTACAGCTTGTCCGATGTTTTGATCGACCGTGCGGAGTTTGAAAAGATTCGTGCCGCCTGTAACATCGGCGGCCGAGCAGGAACCCGTATTTCCGCTGCCAATGCGTTTCGTGCCGCGACCGGAGATGTTAAAGGCCGTGTGGAGATTGGCGGATACAGCGGGAAAGTCTATTTCCGCGACAACAAACAGCGAAAGGGCTGGATCAGCCGTGAACTGGTGATGGAGGAGCCGGATGACCACACGAACTTGTATACGAAAGTGGCCAATGTTGTTTTCAACCGGAACACGGAGACACTGTGCCTGGAAAATGTGAGCGGAGCATCGCCGGTAAATGCGCAGGACTTTTATGCGCAGGTTTGCAATTTGTATGAAAAATATCGAAGATGCGTCAATCGGCGGCAAGTGGAGACAGTCGCCACAAATATGCTGGCTGAGATGAACGCCATAAAAATTCAGACGCATGGACACATGTATTTTGTCCCGCGGTCAAGTATGACCTATGTCAGTATGTTCGAGGACTTTATTGAAACGCTGGACAAGCATACACAGAACGAAGGTTCGCTCGTTGTCAACAGTTTGTTTGTGGTCAACGATGAAAAACAGCGTCAGAAGATGACGTCTGATTTTTACGCCGCGATCCGCAAAGAGGTTGAGATGTACGATGAAAGTGTGCGGCATCTGATCGATACCGGCTGCCAAAGTGCAGCCATTATGAACCGCTGGATTGCGAAAATCAAGGCGTTGAATGAAAAACGCCGTATGTACGAGAATCTGTTCCGTGATCAGCTCAATGAGGTCAACGGGGAATTCAGCACCTTGCAGGGACTTTCACAGGAGCTTCAGATTCGGGTCAACAGCAGCTTACTTAAAAAATGCGCGTAAAGGAGCCGGAATATGAGAAATACTTGTACCATTGAATTGAAGCACCATATCTATGACAACTGTTTTTTTCGAAAAAGCAAAGATGCGAAAACAGGCACAATGAACATTCAAGCCTATCGAATTGGAGAAGACGGATACGCGGACCCGTTGCTGACGGTAACGGCAAATCTTGGCCCACAGGCCCCCAGACATGTGGCCATTAAGGATTATGCGGAAAATGAGGGGATTCTTTCTTCCTTACAAAAACTGGGGATTGTCAAAAAGGTTGTGACACATATCACAACCGGCTATGTCTCTTTCCCCGTCTGCGAGATCGACGAAGAAATCTTGAACAAATACGTTGTATAACATTTACAGACTGAAATCGGAGGAACAGAAAATGACAAACGAGAAACGCGCCGAGAACATCCAGATTAAAGAGCTGCAGAATCTTTATAGCCGCCCGCTGACTGCACAGGAATCCGACTTTGCCGCACAGCACCTGTCTCTTGTGTGGTGGTTTTTGCATGAACAGGGGTTGGACGAAGCGGAGTGGTTTGATGTGGTGATTTTTCGGTATCTGCTGTCGGTGAAGCGCTGGCACAGCCAGCCGCATCTGAAAGCTTACAGCTTTTCGACCATTGCTGTGAAGGCGATGCACTCTGCCGTCAGCGGTGAGCGGAGAAAACAAATGCGGCGTGTGGAAACGGTAAGTCTGAATACGCCCGTTCCGAGAACGAATGGGCTCGTTCTGGAAGATTGTATTGCTGCGTAAACATAAGAGACAAAGCAGGGAGCAGATGCTCCCTGCTTTTTTATTGGTATAGGACTGGCAATGTGGTATTGGATTTAAGTGATAAAGTAACATATAAAAGTTTCCATGCAGTAGCCTGCTGTTTCACAAAGGAAGTGGAAATGCCTTGCTTTTCCTTTATCTTTTGGGAATTTTGCCGATAAAATAAGTAGATATATTTTATTGAGAAAGCCAAATCTGTTTCAAAATATGTTGGATAAGACAAAAGTAAAAACATCATTGGCAGTTTTCAACTGTCGTAGATACATAGCAGTTCTTTGTAAACACAATTAAGAACTGTTGGCATTAATAACAATAGGATCCAATATAAGGCTGCAATAAAAGAAAAGAGCACTTTTACGGCTGCTTTAGCTTGTACGATAGCTCGCTTAATATGCGGCGGCAAGGTGATGGAATTCCATCACCTAAAAAGAAGACTGTTTTGAATATGTTTAATTTTGATGGTTCAATCAGAATTATGGATGCTAACACTTAAATTAGAGACGGCTGACTGACTCCAATACGGGCGTGTTGGCCCAAGGTGAAACACTGTCAGACCATTTACTCTCGCATTCTAACAGCTTCAGCTTTGAGATGGAAATAGACACGGCTGGCTGCCGTGCCTATGACCGTAACTATATTGTAGGAGGTGATACCAATGGTCAACATTGGCATGCGGATAAAAGAGTTGAGTATGAGCCGCGATCTGTCGCAGGAAGTGTTGGACAAGAAAATCAATCGCTGCAAAACAGAGAGCAGCAATTATGAAATGGATATCCGCATGCCTACGGTAGATTCTCTCTACGCACTGACGCTGCTTTTTTGAGTTACAGTCGACTATCTTCTAGGATTGGAGAAATGTCGGATGCTGCCTATTGAGGGACTGGATGTGCGATAGGTGGAGATATTAACGATGCTGGCTTCGGAATTCAAAAATGCAAACCGAGGTAAAAGAAATAATATCGACTTTCGCTTCTAAACCGCCCCTACGCAATATTCACAAAGTATACCGCATAGCGCGTGCAGCATCCATTGTTTTTATTTTTGGAACGGCGGTACTGCTTGATGTTGTTATGGAGCTCGATTTTCCTAAATAGACATTTACAGCAACTAGGTAAACACCCAGTTGACATATCGCCGAGTACAAAAATTGTCCAGCTCCAGATACTTGAGAATACATTTCGATTTGTGCTATTATAAAAATGTCAAGAGACGACTTGATGGAAGAGAATTCCGTCGAGCCGTTTTTTCTTTTTTAAAAGGAGTTTTGACGTATGGAAATAGATGTAAAAAAATATGTGCTGAAACAACTGAACGGTCAGTGTATACGGCGTAAAAGAATTGATGTCTTAGAGTTTGAACTTGAGACTCTTATGTCCCAGGTGGACGAAAAAGCAAAAGAAGTTATTGAGGCGATGGCGTTTTCGCATGGAGACGGTGAACATGTACAGACCAGTGATATCTCTGACATCACGGCTGATATCGCGATGACTTACCGCTCGGCAATCACCAATCAAGCGCGAGAATTATATGCGTGGATAAGAAAACTTGAAATCGAGTCGGAACGGCTTGATAAGTATATGGGGTTGCTTAACAGAGAAGAAGCCGCAATACTACGGATGTACCACTTTGAGGGGTACGCTTGGAAAGCTATTGCAGAAAAATGTCACATGAGTGTGCGCACCATAATGCGCATGCGGGAAACAGCTTATCATACGTTGGAAGAGTGCTATTCGAAAGCTCAGGAATGCGGTATTGTATCCATTGAGTAAACGCCTAAGCTTTATCTGAGAAGTAGTTACATAGAAAGTGCCCGTATTGTAAAATACGGGCATTTTTCCGAAAAAATAATGTTGCGCACGATGGCCGATCTCTATTGTGCAGAAGCCTGGTGGTTGTTAAAATGGTAGTAGGACGTTCTGCACCTTGACAAACTGATGATCTTTCATCATATATGACTGCGCAATGATAAAGGTGTGTGCTATGGTACATTCGAAAAAAGCGCCGGAAACGGTCAACTTACAGGCAGTACAAGCTGCTTTGCGCATGCTTCAAATGAACATAGCGCAGGAGGGGGCCGAAAACTGTTTTGGCAATGAACTGAGTTTACTACTTGCAAAAATGGCAGGGCTTCAGACGAATATCCCACCACCTTTCATTGATAAGGCTTCTCCGTTTGCAAAGCGGACGGAGGTAATTATGCCGAAATACAAATGTAAAAAAAGACGCGCCAATGGTGATGGCAGTTATTCCATACTTCAAAACGGGAAAATCCGATATCAAGCTTTCGCGATGGATGAACAGGAAAATCTGCTCTACTTTGACAAAGACGACAGGCTGACATACCCGGGAAACGGTACCCCCAAGCGGCTTTCCGGAACTGGTGATACTGAGGGGAAAGCAAAAAGCGCTTACCGCGCAAAATGTGTAGCGATTCTGCAAGCGGGATACTACACGAAAACCCGTTCAAAAACCACACAAGAACTTGTACGAGAAATACCGACGGTTGCATCTCCCCATGATGGCAGGGTCTACCTGTCACCCTCTAACCCCGATGGCGTATGTTACTATTTGATTGAGTGGCTCAAAAAAAATAAAAAACCTGGCATTCATGTCAAGCCAAAGACGTTCGACCATTATATGGAGATCGCTGAGCGGCTCTATCGCTTTTTTGGCGAAACCGATGCGGCTGTGATTGACAGGGATTGCATGCAGGAATTTTTCGACTGGATGAAAACCCCTGCCGCAAGGAAAGACCATAAGGATATAGGGCTGTCAGCTAAAACGATCAACAATACGTATGTTGTACTATCGGAGTTTTTTGAAGATAACATCGGAAAATATTTCATAAGCAATCCATGCAGAAAAACCAAGCGCGACAAAGCAATCGTTCCTGAAGCGCGGGTGCTGGAGCAGGATGAACAGGAAGTTTTTATCCGGGAAGCTCTTGAAGAGCGGCGTCTGGGCCGAGCGATTCTTATTGTTTTATTTACTGGGCTTCGTTTGGGGGAGATACTGGCGCTTGAGATAAGCGACTTTGATTTTAAAAAGAAGCGGATCTGCGTCAATAAAGATCTTGTCCGTATCAAAACCTATGCTGCCACGGGACCAAAAACGAAATTGATTAAGCAGGATACCCCGAAATCCAATACGAGCAACAGATGGATCCCAATGAATGAGGAAGTGGAAACGTTGGCACGAGCATAGTTCACTACGCTGGAAAGCGAAAACAATTTGAATCCGTTAAATCTAGCATTTCCATCAAAAAATGGAACCTATACTGATCCGCGAACATTGCAAAAACGCGTAGATGAAGTATCAAAACGGTGCGAAGCAAAGGGTGTAAATGTTCATTCTCTCCGTCATAGTTGTGCCAGTATTTTGATTGCCGCCCATACACTGCTGATCCAGGTACAGCATTGGCTGGGCCACCGCACGATGTTGACCACGGCTGATTTGTACTCCCGTCTTGATTCCAGCTTGATCAATGAGTGCGGTGAAGGCATGAAAAAAATTTAGGTGTCAATAGCAACACCGACACCCAATCTCCATAATTGGGTTGGTCTTAGGGTATCTATTGCCCGGATTTCGAAAGCATAGGATTCTAGGTATTGAACTGAACTTCCTGTTCCACAATCTTTTGCGTCAGGCCAACAGAGCGGTTTTCATCAGTGACATGCCATCAGAAATGTTATAGCCAAAGAGAAGTCCCACCTTTTTGGATGGATCTTTTTTCATGCCTGTTTCCGCCGGATCGACGAAGAATTTAGTGGATGTGCTGGGCTACAAAATCGTCTGGGAAAAGAGGGGGTAAGTGCCTATGGCAAAAGAAGTGCCGATTTGGGAAAAAGCAAATTTGACCTTGGAAGAAGCCGCAGCCTATTCTGGTATCGGCACCGGCAAGCTGAGAGAGCTGACCAATGAGAAAGACTGCAATTTCGTCCTGTGGGTGGGCAGTAAGCGGTTGATCAAGAAGCGCCTCTTTGATCAGTACATCGAACAGGTATTCTCCATTTAATATTTGCAGATTGCTGATAGAAAAAGGAGCCACGATGTGATATGATTGGAATGTCACATCGAGGCTCCTTTTCAACGAAAGGAGACCGAAATTGAGCGCAAAAAGGAAAGATCGCAAAGGGCGTGTCCTGAAAACAGGAGAAAGCCAGAGAAAGGATTTGATCTATCAGTACAGGTATACAGATTTCCGCGGCAGAAGGCAGACAATCTACGCAGCCACCTTGCAGGAACTTCGGCAGAAGGAAAAGGAGATCCAGAAGCAGGCCGATGATGGCCTTGACTATGAAGCGGGACAGATCACGGTTATTGAATTGCTGGAGAAATACATCAGCTTGAAGCAGGGTGTGCGGTGCAACACCAAGGTTGGCTATCAGTTTGTACTGAATCTAGTCAAGAAAGAGGACTTTGGCTACCGAAAGATCAACACCATCAAGGTATCCGATGCCAAGCTGTGGTTTATGAAGCTGCAGAAGGACGGCAGAGGTTACAGCACCATCACCAGTGTGCGGGGCGTTATCAAACCGGCGTTCCAGATGGCCTGTGATGAGGATGCCATCAGAAAGAATCCGTTTGTATTCAAGCTGACGGATGCGGTGGTAAACGATTCTGTACCCAGAGTTGCCCTGACCGATGAACAGCTCGCAACCTGGATGGATTACATCCGGAACGACAGAACCTATTCCAAGTATTACGACGAGTTTGTTGTTTTGCTGGAAACCGGGATGAGAGTCAGCGAGTTTTGCGGCCTTACCAAGAAAGACTTGGATTTCAAGAACCGCAGAATCCGTGTGGATCATCAGCTGATTCGGGAGCGTGGTGGGAAATACTACGTGGAGGACACCAAGACCACCTGCGGCTGCCGGTTTTTACCGATGACGGACAACGTTTATCAGTCCTTGAAAAAGATGCTGGAACGGCGTCCGAAGGCCAAGAAAGAGGTTGTCGTGGATGGATACAGCGACTTCATCATGCTGGACAAAAACGGCAATCCAAAGGTCGCGCTCCACATCGAGAACGAGATGCGCTGGGCGATGAAGAAGTACAAGAAGCTTCATCCGGACAGTCCTCTGCCGCATATCACGCCCCATGTATTCCGCCATACCTTCTGCACGAGTTACGCAAACGACGGTATGGACATCAAGGACCTGCAGTACCTGATGGGTCACTCCGATGCGGGTGTCACACTGAATGTGTACACCCACGCAAGCTACGCACACGCCGCGGAGCAGGTGGCGAAAATTTCTGAATTTCGCCGGAAAGGGGCGGCAGCCGGCTGAACTTTGCTACACCACTACTACACCAATCAGTGGTGTAGTGGTGGGAATTTATGGAGACTTACGAAAAATTGGAGAAAAATGGAAAGCCGAAAAACCGTTGATATGACAGGGTTTCCGGGACTTTTGGAGGGTTATAGAGACCATGATAAAAGTGCTTTTCTGTTGCCACGGCAACATCTGCCGTTCGCCCATGGCGGAATTTGTGTTTCGGGAGATGGCTGAAAAACGTGGCATGGGGGCTCTGTTCCACGCGGCTTCCGCCGCTACCAGTGGTGAAGAGCTGGGCAACCCTGTGCACCAGGGCACACGGGAAAAGCTGCAGGCTGTGGGCATTTCCTGCGCGGATAAGCGCGCGGTACGTCTGCGCCCGGACGATTACAGGGCCTGGGACCTGCTGCTGGGCATGGATTCGTACAACCTGTCCAACATGCGGCGCATTTTTGGCGGCGACCCGGAACGCAGAATGTACCGTCTGCTGGATTACTCCGCTCACCCCCGTGATATTGCCGACCCCTGGTATACCGGAGATTTTGACGCAACATATGCCGATGTGTGCGAGGGATGCGGGGCGCTGCTGGAGCATCTGCTGCGCGGCGGGCTGCGGCCGGAATAGCCCTGCGCGGAAAAACAGAAAACAAAAGGCCGGGCACTGCCCGAACGGAGTTCCGTTCAGGCGGCGCCCGGCCTTTCGTGTATTTCGTGCGTCAGGCACAGGCTTCGCCCAGCAGCATGCCGCGCACGACAGCAATATCCTGCGCCGCGGCGCCGGCCTGCAGCAGATACGATTCCGCGGTACCGTAGTGCTCCGCGAGATAGGCCAGCGCCGTTTCAAGCTCCTCCGGCGCAGAGGAGAATACCGCATCCGGCGGGGTGACGCCGAAAGTTTTTTCCAGCCAGGCCTTCTGCTGTTTGAAGATCTCCTGCATGTTGGCTTCGCTTACACTGTAATCGGCAACGACAATCTCGCAGGGCACGCCCGCAAGCAGCAAAAGCAGCATGGCCGTCACGCCCGTGCGGTCTTTTCCGGCGGTACAGTTGAACAGCACCGTCCCGCCGCTGTGCTGTGCAAAAATGCGGATTATCCGTGCAAATGCGTCGCCGCGGCCGGACAGCAGCTTCACGTATACATCGCCCATGCGCTCAGGCATTCCGCCCGTAAAGCCCTGGCTCGCCGCCTCGTCCAGCATGGGGATGGAATAATAATCCACGCCGGGCACGTCTGCAAGACGGGAGGGAGCGGCGGCCGTCTCGCTTTCGCTGCGCAGGTCCACCACACAGCATACGCCGTAATCCAGCAGCATCTGCACGTCTTTGTCCGTCAGTCCGGAAAGCCCGTCGGAACGCAGGAAGGCGTGCCTGCGCGTCTTCCTGCCGCAGGCGGCGGGGTAGCCGCCCAATTCGCGGGTGTTGCGCGTACCGGCCAGTGCCAGAGGGGCGTTGACACAAATCGTCTGCTCCATGATCGAAAACTCCTTTTTGTTGATGAGGAACGGCAAGGGCGGTCCGGCGGTATGCCGGGCCGCCCTTTGCATGTTCCGTGGGGCAAATTATTTGCCTGTTTCCCACACTTCCTCTTTCATGTTCGAACGGATGTATACAATGGCTCCGCCCAGGCAGATGAGGAACATCAGCACCGAAAGTGCGGCCGCACGTTCATAATTCATGTAGGTGCCCGTTTGTTGGTACAGCAGGATGCCCAGCATTTTTGGATTGTTGGGGCCTGTCAGGTAGGGAATCGTGAACGCGCCCACCTGGCCCATAAGGATAAAGGTGGCGCTGACGATGACGTCCTTGTATGTCAGCGGAAGAATGATGCGGCACAGAACATCCCGCCAGGAGCATCCGGCGTCGCGCGCGCTTTCCACATAGGAATCGTTGACGCTGGACAGCGCGGCGCTCATCATCATGGCGGCAAAGGGAATGCAGAACCACAGGTTTGAAAGAATGATGCCTTTCAGATCATACAGCAGGCCGGGCTTGTAATCGACGCCGAAGGCTGCGGCGATGCGGTTGATGCTGCCGGAGTCCTTGATGACATTCATCACCGCATACACTGCGGCGATGCCCGGGATGAAGCGGGGCAGCAGATACAGCTTGCCCAGCGCGCGGCTGACGGGGCTTTTGGAAAAGCGGAGGTACAGTGCCAGCAGAAAGCTGAGCACTACGCTCAGTGCCATGACGGTGAGAGCCTCGGCGAGGGTGAACAGCAGGCTTTGCAGCGCCTCGGCGCTGGTAAAGAAATAGGCATAGTTGTCCAGCGTGAACTGCCCGTCCGCTGTTCGGAAGGAACGGGCCACTGTGTTTACGATGGGAAAGACCACCACCAGAACCATAATGGAAAACGCGGGCAGAACCATCAGGTACGGCAGCCATCTGTGTTTTTTCTGGTTTGCCATATGCGCGGCCTCACTGTGCCAGCGGCGCGATCTCTTCCGTCCAGCGTACCACGATATCTTTCTGTATCATGCCGATGGAAAAATAGCGCAGCTCGTCCATATTGGTCTCCTCCAGCCAGTCGGCGTGGTCCAGATTTTCCAATTTGGCAGTGTCCACGACAGGAGAGGCATACATGGTGTTCCAGCCGATGGCCTGGGCCTCATAGCTCAGGTAGTAGTCGATGACGGAGAGCGCGGCCTCCTGATCCTTGGCGATTTTCGGGATGCAGAAGCCGGCCAGCGCACCGGAAAAGGCGGGCTCGATGGGCTGAAGCTTGATGGACTCGGGCATCGTACCCATATTCTTCTGGCTGAGCACCATGTTCACGAACGCGGGCGTCATGTCGATCTGCTTTGTGGCCAGCAGGTCCAGCGAACCGGCATTCTTCATCGGGTACTGTACCTTGCCCGCCGTCTGGTACAGATAAGGGTGCAGCTCGGCCATCAGGGCGAAGGCGTTGTCCCACTCGGCGGTGTGTTCGGTCTCCCATTTGGTGTCCGGGGACATGCGTGCTTCGTCGGGCAGCTGGTTGTAGATGGCGGTCGTTACAAAGGTATAGCCGGAGCCGCCGGTGGACGGGTCGCAGTAGGCGAAACGGCCGGGATTGTCCTTGATCCATTGATACAGCTCGTCCGCCGTTGCAGGCGGATTTTCCACGGTTTCGGAATTGTAGGCCAGCATCACGGCTGTGCCGCGGTAGGGGATGAAGGTATCGCCTACGATATTGTCCTTGAATACGACATTTTCATAGTTGGGGATCTTCGAGGTGTCGATGGGGATGAAAAAATCTTCGCTCGTCTGGGCCAGAATGGCGGAGATCCCGCTGTCGTCTAAATAGTGTTTACACGAGCGATATGGTATAATGGGAGCAAGAGATCCGAAAGA
>ERZ1036455.174-NODE-174-length-26027-cov-30.714346_pt1 | contig 26027 bp, 31 predicted proteins | sample MGYA00514228_ERZ1036455 | MGnify/ENA primary metagenome ERZ1036455 (study PRJEB33795, sample SAMN09464920) | human gut metagenome | host: Homo sapiens | place: USA: Stanford, California | collected 2016-07 | study: EMG produced TPA metagenomics assembly of the... | reverse complement strand
TAGCAAACGCACATGTTGAACGCACGTTTAAGGCATCAAAAAAGCGCACCACGAACGCACGCTTATCCCCAAAACTTTTACAAAATCAATCATACCATAAGGAGTGGACGCAGTGGTGCGAGCAACGAGATATTTTAGCCCAATTGATCATGACAAAACGATTGAAAACGCCAAAGAGGTCTTGGAGAACTACTGGCATCACAAGCGGCTCGCTCAACGCACCAAAATAGCGCTCAGAAGCCCCGTGATGGACGGCATGCCCAAGTCACCAAGTTATGGAAACAAAGCCGAGGACAAGCTCGTATCGCACGCTGACGAGCTATACTATATAGCGTGCTGTGAAGGTGCTATTGAATCTCTAGAGAATGAAAACTACCGGATCATTTTAGTTGAGAGCTATCTGACTCCAAAGACGACACGTAAATCCAGCCTTCAGTTAGCCGCTCACTTGCATGTTGACCGAACGACCCTTTGGCGACAAACACAAGAAGCTCTCTATGCTTTTGCTGAAATATGTCCGCTAGTGAAACTAGTTGCAACATCCGTGCAACAATGATGCAACAAAAAACACGCTTTTCCGTCATATGATTGTATTGTGCCAAAGGTGAGAAACCTGAGACACCGCATTTTTCCTCCGAGCCATGGTGATGATAAAGCTGTGGCAAGGCGTGGCAAATGGACTGGCTGAGATAGTCGGGCGGGTTCGATTCCCGCATGCCACATTGTCCAGTTTAGCGACCGGACACAGCTTGCGATGACCCTAGCTGACACTGGGAGAGCGAGCAGAAGACATGAAGCACAGATATCACCTCAATGTAGTATTCCAGTTCATGCTGGGGTACTATTTTATTGAGGTGATACATATGGATATTTGGGTAAAACTGGCAACGTTTGTTGGCCTAGCTTTGTTGACTGTTGGAATTTATTATGTTAAAGAAATTCCTAAGATGCATCGTGATCTCTTAAAGAATGTTCGAGAGTTTAGGAATAACAGACAGCTTCAGATAGAATCATACTTTCGTCAGCAAGGTGGGAAAGAATTAGAGACCTTGTTTGAAAACTGGGTAGGATTGCTCTTTGAACTTGAAAAGACGAAAACGATTACGCCCGATCAGGTAACCAACTTGCAAGAAAAAACTGTCATATATGGATCCGACCTAACAATACGGATTCTTTCTGCGTACCAAGCTGATAATTATAAACACACCACTAATTCGTCAGATGCAAACATTAAATCTGTTGTTTATGTTGCGACACTTATCTGTAGTCTGAAAAAGGACTTTACGGGGTTTGAAATCGATCCAATGACCTTGCTACAAATCAAGATAAATGATTTCAAGTCCAAAACAGCTGAAGTACAACAATATACTGATGAAATAAAACGTGAAGTACATTGGGAGTGATTTACTTGAGTGCTTGGATAACCATTCTAGTTGGTACTATAATCATCGCTCTTGTTTTTGGAATTATATCGTACTTTGCAATACGATATTTCTCCAATCGTTAAAGTTCTAATATAACTAATGGCACTCCGCCAAACGGTGAGGTGCTATTTTTATACATATTTTCGGAGGAAGACAGCTTGAAACAGTCAGAAAAATGGAAACGCGGATTACCATACGTTGGCAACAAGGGCCAAAAGGCAGAAAAGATTATCGACATCTTGCCTTCTGGAAAACGTCTCATTGACGTATTCGGAGGCGGTGGATCAATCAGCCTGACAGCAGCCTCATCTGGGAAATGGGACGAAGTGATTTACAATGACCGGCGAAGAACAGTCGTTGATCTGCTGAAAGCGTTGATCGAAGACAGCCCTCATTTCGATCTAATGAAGTATGTATACATGGATCGCGAAACGTTTTACAACTGGCGAGACAACATGCCCGATTCGATTGAGCGCACGCTTGTGTTGACCGTTTGGAGCTTTAGTAACAACCTACACGATTATTTGTGGGGAAAGAAAATCGAAAAAGAAAAATTGCAACTGACGCGAGCAATCTTTTGGGGAGACACAGGGACACAGCTTGATGGCCTTTATTCATATGCGAAAAATGAAACAAGTATTTCGGGTAAATACAGGCTGTTTCACAAATGGCGATTGGCCGAAATGGGCATCAGTTCCTATCGTGATCAGGATCAACTCCAGCAACTCGAGCGACTCCAGCAACTCCAGCAACTCGAGCGACTCCAGCAACTAAAATATTCCGTGCTTGACTATCGCTCACTCGACATCAAGCCTAGCGACATTGTCTATTGTGATCCACCGTATATCGGAACAGACCAAAACTATGGCGGATTTGATGATGATGATTTTAAAAATTGGCTCGCAAAGTGTCCGGCAAAACAAATTTATATTAGTGAATACACGCGGCTACCTCATACCGAGGTGGCTTTTATTTTGGGCAAAAAGCAATCTTTTCAAGCAAAAGGCAATCGGCCAAACGAGCTATTGCTGAAATACGTAAAATAGCAAATTTCGGGAGGCGAGTAGATGCAATGGACAGATGAACAAATTAGTAGCATTAGGAAGCTCGCCTCTGAAGGCTTCACCAGACGCGAGACGGCAGACAAGCTCGGGATTAGCTATGACGCGCTTCAGGGAAAAGCAAAACGGCTTGGCATCGAGTTCCAAAAACCAGTCAAGAATGAATACGATTCAGACGGAACACAATCCAGTGAAACCATTCTAAAGGTTGTCAGGGGTCACAAAATGACGCCTAGAGAGGTTTTAGAAGCTCACGGGTATGATTACACCAAGTGGGAGCTTGTACGTGCCACAAGCAATTTTTGGAAGCAGACGCCTGAAGCGACATTGTATCAAAGCAAGATACAAATCAGGCCGCTAGTTGAAGCAGAACAATATGAATCATTGATGAATGACATCATCACACACAAGGAGCCGTATCAAGCTAAGGCTCCTATTTTTGTGGAATCAGATCGCTACCTAGTCATTCCTGCTTTTGATACACATTTCAACGGCCACACATTCGACCTCTATGCTGAATCGCTTAAACGGCAACTAGAGATCATTCAACGCGGCCACTACGCCAAAATATTGCTCATTCTGGGCGGTGATCTAGCTCACGTGGACAATATCAACTCAACCACAGCAAAAGGCACACAGCTCGAAACAACTGACCTAGGCGAGACTGTGAACGAAATGGAGCAATACTTCGAGACGTTGATTGAAGCAATCATTAAGAATGCCAATGAGTGTGAGGTCATGTATGCGCCAGGTAACCACGACCCGTCAGTTGGATATATGTTTGCACGTCTATTGAAACGTGCCTACAGCAACCAGTCGAACATCACTTGGGATATATCACTGAAGCATTACAAAGGCACAATGTTAGGCCGCAACTTCATTGGCGCCACTCATGGTGATAAAGGTAAGAACAACTACCTTGCAAAATACCTCGATGAGTTCGGCTTCATGTTAGGCACGGCACAGAACCGCGAGCTGTTCACGGGGCATCTTCATAGCGAGATGAGTAAAGACTTGGGAGGATTCGTTCAGCGTCAGGTATCAACGCGGAAACCTAATGACCGCTGGACAGATGATATTGGCGTGGTTGCTCACAAAACGTTTGAGCTGGTCGAATACAGCGATCATGATACGAGGGCGATTTACTATGTTTAAAAAAGAGAATGAGATTTGGAAAGACATTGAAGGATACGAAGGGTTATATCAGGTAAGCGACTTGGGCAGAGTAAGAAGCCTTGATCGCGAAGACGCACAAGGGCGCCGCATAAAAGGAACGGTGCTCGCTGGTAGTTTAAACGGCAAGGGGTATCTCAAGGTCAGCCTATGTCGATACGGAGACGTTGAAGGCAAGCTCATTCACCGCTTGGTAGCTGAGGCGTTCCTAGATAACCCCGACAATTTTCCGCAGGTCAACCACAAAGATGAAAACAAGACAAACAATGTGGTATCAAATCTTGAATGGTGCTCAGCGCTTTATAACGACATGTACGGTACCCGCAACAAACGCGTAGCGAAAGCGCTTGAACGTCCAATCTACGTGGTGACGAGTTCAGGGCATCACTATTTCTTTGAAAGTGCAAGAAAAGCTGCTAAACTTCTTGGACTAGACCGGAGCACTGTATCTAAGTGTCTTCGTGGCAAGCGCAAATATCACGGCGGTTTTTCATTCGAGTGGGCGGTGTAAGCTATGTCTGGTATGAATCGAGTAAGTTATGGATACGTTAGCCGCACGGAGCAAGCAATCATCGAAGAATTGTCTAGAGAAGAAAAGAAAATACAAGCAATCATCTACACGAAGCCACACTGTAAAAAGTGCTGGCGAACAGTATTCAAGCTGTCACGTGTCATGCCAGTGCAAACCATCACAGCAGACGCGGACGACTACGAGCGGTTCCGCAAGCTGGGATATCGATCAATGCCAGTCGTAACAATCTACAAAGCAGACGGCACACATGACGAATGGTGCGACTTGCAGGTTGACAAGATTAAACAATACACGGAGGGATAGACATGCTATTCGATAATGCTAAAGGCCCAAGCAAACGGATACCAACACCTCCGCTGCCACCAGTTCCAGCACCACGACCGATAAAACCAACACAAGGCGAACATCCTGCACTAATGTCGCGAGCTGATGCTGTCAAAGACTACAAAGACAACCTGATTGCTGATGTGAACGAAGCCATTAATCAAGGAATTAATACTACATCCCCAATCTCAGTTGGCGTTTCCAAGTATAATCCATCAGTCGTTAATGAAGTAATCAGCTTGCTAACGAAATCAGGATGGGATGTTACTGGCATCAACATTGACGGTTCCTATTCGACAATCATATTGTCTTAATCGAGAGGTGATTTAGCATGTGCAATTTCCTATTACTGCTCACACTAATATTCGTGCTGGCTAAGCTATTCGGTTTGATTGCATGGGGTTGGATGCTAGTATTCATGCCGCTAATAGTGATGATTGCTGTGGTGACATTGCTTATCGGACTGGCAATTGTCATCGGACTAAATGAGGAGTGACACACATGCCAAGAGTACATCGCTGCCGTGCACTTGGTTGCCACAACGTTGTGGAGTGGCCGGCACGCTACTGCGTACAGCACAAGTCATTGGAAGCCACAGCAGACGAAAAGAAACGTGACTATTGGAAGTACAACCACATTACACGCAATCGTTCAGTCAGCAAGCGTGAACAGTACAAGTTTTACAAAACACAACAATGGAAGCACCTTCGTCAACTTGTGCTTGATCGAGATTACTATCTGTGTCAATACTGCAAAGCACGTGGAAGACTGACACAAGGGAACATCGTTGATCATGTGGTGCCAATCGAAGCTGATGCTAACGGCATGAGTGATGCGTCTAACCTTGTCACGTGCTGCAAGGCCTGCCACCAAGCCAAGACAGCTTGGGAGAAAACGTACTATGGCACCGGTCAATCCAACGTGCTCAAGGGATCGCCACGTTTGCGTGACGTAAAACAGATAGTTGAACTGATTGACCGCCAGCAGTGAGAATGACAAACGCGAAACTTTTTTGGACGCCCCCCCTTACTGGCTCTAGTCGGGGAGCGCACACCAGCTGTCGTCTTGTGGCAAAATCAAATTTTCAAAAATTTTACCTAGGGGGGGTCAGCCCGAAGTTAGGAGGTGGGTGAGATCGTCAAAAAAGCTTATAAAGACCAACACAACGGCAATTTTCCGACCACACCGCCAACTTATTTAGGTCGAATCGCTAAAGCAATGTGGCGCCGTGTTCTACCTGTTTTAGAGCAACAATCAGCGATTGAACGCATCGATGCTAATTTGGTTGAAAACTACTGCAGTGCCTATGAGATTTACCGAGAAGCATACGAGTCGATCAAAAAGGATGGTGTTCAGCAAGCCATATACAGGAGTGTTCAAAATAGTGCGGGAGACGTTGTTGGAAAAGACTTCATGGGATATAAGCGCAATCCCGCCACAGCCATATATAATGATGCTTCTAAGCAAATGACTGCGATTGGCATTCAACTAGGGCTGTCACCTAAGAGCCGTGCAGATCTTGCAACAATTAAGCCGCCTGACAAGAAGCCTGATGTAGTCGCCGAGATGAAGAAGTTCTTAGGAGGCGATGTTAGGTGAACCGAGTTGACTTAACACAATCTCATGATGTTATAGGCGCTTTTCATCGTGAGAACTATGAAGAGGTCATCAGTACCTTTGCTGATCCAGGGACAGCTTATGCATTAAGCGTTCTTAGCGGTGAACAGCAAGCCGGATATCTAATTCAGCTTGCCGCGTTCAGGCATCTACAGGATCTAAAGCGTTCGCTAGAAGGTGACCATAGCTTTCCGTTCAATTATGACTTAAACAAGGTTAGCAACATTTTAAACTTCGCTGCTATTTGCCCGGATGTCGATACCGGAGAGCCTACCAAGCTTATGCCTTGGCAGGCTTTTATATTGTCTCAACTTATCGGCTGGCGTAATCAAGATGGCGGTAAACGGTTTAGCCGTGCCATTGTTAGTGTTGCACGTGGTCAAGGCAAGACGTACATGATGTCGATCATTGCGTGTTACTCATATTTAGTTGAATCGCTGGGATTGTCTAACCAAGATTTCTTAGTAGCATCGATTAATTACAAGCAAACCGGGAAAATATATGGGTACATCAAAGGAATGATGAAAAAGATCATTGCTAATGAGCCTTTTAGGTCGCTTGCGGCTGAGGTTGGCTTGGATACCCATAGTATTCAGTCAGACCAGATCCTTATGCGTAACAACAATAACGTGTTACGCCCAATAAGCCATGAATCGGGCCAATATGATAGCTATCATTTTACGACAGCCATTTTTGATGAAATCGGAGAAGTCGAAAGCCGCGATAAGATATCAAAAATCATATCTGGACAAGTCAAAGTGAAGAATCGCCAGTTCATCCAGATTTCAACAGCTTATCCTAAGCCCGGAGTACCGTTTCATGAAGATCAGAAAATGATACAGCAGGCCATGGAACAGGATTACAAACGAGATGCTGATACGTATTTAGGACTTATTTGGGCGCAGGACAGTCTTGATGAAACATTCAAGCCTGAAACTTGGGTTAAAAGCAATCCACTATTGGACTTGCCTGATCAAAGAGAAGTGTTAATGCAAGGCTTGGTGGACAAACGTGACAGTGACATGCTCTCAAACAATATTGGAGACTTTCAAAACAAGAACCTGAATATGTGGTTGCAAGAATCATCAGATAGCTATTTGAAACTAGCAGACGTTGAACGCGCAATCATTCCTAGCTTTGATATTGATGGTCGAGATGTTTACATCGGATTTGACTATTCGATGTTCAGCGATAACACTGCACTTGCTTTTGTTTTTCCATATGAAGATAGCGATGGAAAACACTGGTACATTGCCCAGCATAGTTTTATCCCGTGGCAAAAAGCTGGATCAATTGAAGCTAAAGAAAAGCAAGACGGTATTGCCTACCGAGAGCTGGCAAAAGAAGGATATTGCACAATCACTAGCCATCCGCAAGGAATCATCAATGATGATCAGGTGTATACATGGCTGATTGATTTTGTTGAGAAGCACCGGTTGAACGTCATGTGCTTTGGATACGATGCAATGGGTGCTACACGCATGGTTAAACAGTTAGAGCTTAATTCTGGATGGAATCTTTTGCCGGTCAAGCAACGAACAGGTGAACTGAAAGACCCGACTAAGTTTTTGCAAACGATGTTTATTGAGAAATCAATCACTAGATTAGACGACAAAATCATGGAAAAAGCATTGCTTAATGCTCAAATCTATGAAGATAAGGTCGGAATTCAAGTCGATAAGGCCAAAGCAACGTTGAAAATCGATGTGGTTGATGCCTTAATTGACGCTCTTTATCAAGGCATGTATCACTTCGAGGATTACGGAATAGCGAATGACCGCACCAAAGAAGTTGAACTGATGACGCCCAAGAAGTTCAAAAAAATGATCGAAGACGGCCAGTTTGGGTTTGGAGGTGATGCCGTTGGTTGAACAATTTAGTAAAGCTTTGAAAGTGGTAGGACTGTTTCTATTTGCAAATATTGAGACGGTTCTTTTTTTATGTGGATTTGGTGTCCTAGTCTATGCTGCATTCTCAGTCAGTATGTTAGTCGGGCAAGTGATTTTGGGAATGTTGTTGGTAGCAACAGCACTTGTGATTAGCAAAGCCAAGAAGGGAAGTGACTGATGGTGCTTTTTGGATTCTTAAACAACAAAGCAACTAATCGTGCTGCTCCAGAATATCAGAGCGTACTTGAGTCAGTTTTTGATGATAATTTGGCTGGGTTGGCAATTGACCCTACAAGCTATGTTCCGGCACGTAAGGCCTTACTCAACTCCGACCTTTATGCAACGATCTATCAATTGTCTGCTGACTTGGCAACCTGTTATATGCAAGCAGGACAGCCACGAACACAAACGATTCTTGATCACCCATCAGCAACCACTAACCGGCAAGCATTTTGGCAGTCAATGGCGGCACAACTGCTACTTGATGGGAATGCCTATGCGTATATTTGGCGCAACCAGCTTACCGGTCAGCCCGTTCGTCTTGAATATTTGCGCCCGTCTCAAGTATCTGTATTTCTTTTAAGCGATGGCACTGGACTCACTTACAACGTTTCTTTTGATGAACCAAGCATCTCTGTTATGAACAATGTGCCACAGTCAGACATGATTCATCTTAGACTGCTCGGCATTGGAAATGGTGGAGAGGTTGGCCGGTCACCGCTATTAGCTCTGCAAAACGAGCTGAACATCAAAAACAGTGCCAATGGGTTGACAATATCGGCACTGTCAAAGGCCATTACTTCGAACGGAACGTTGACTGCAAAGAATGGGTCGGCATTAAGTCTCAAAGAAAAGCAGGCATTGTCGGCAGGATTCATGACTCAAGCAACCTCGAATAAGGGTCCAGTCGTACTTGATGAGCTGACAACATATGCTCCGTTGGAACTAAACTCGGACGTCTCTAAGCTGCTCTCATCGACAGATTGGACAAGCAAGCAGATTGCGAAAGTCTACAACATTCCTGACAGCTACTTGAATGGTCAAGGTGACCAGCAGTCATCCTTATCGATGATTGAGGGCATGTATGCGAATAGTCTCAACCGATATGCACAGGCTATTGCTAGCGAGTTAAATGAGAAATTCTCGGCTGCTATTGAAATCGATATTCAGCCGGCCATTGATCAGGATCGGAGCAGCTATTTAGCAGCCGTTGGGGGTGCCGTAAAAAACGGTGCGCTTTCTGGCAACCAATCCGACTTTTTACTTCGCCGCGTTGGTTTCTTGCCAGACGATGCGCCTAAGTTCAATCCAGATCAGTCTAACCTTAAAGGAGGTGATACGAATGGCAGTAACGGTACCAATTAAGGGCGTTATCTCAAGTGAAGATGATGCCGACATTTATCAGTTCTTTGGTTACCAGACAGTCACCCCAACAGATTTATCAGACGCATTATCGCAGGCAAGCGGGCAGGACGTTGTCTTGGAAATTAATAGCCCGGGCGGTGATGTATTTGCTGGTAGCGAGATGGCAACGGCCATTAAGAACTATTCAGGTAGCATCATTGCCAATATTGTTGGCCTTGCAGCGTCTGCAGCATCAGTGGTTGCCTTGGCAGGAGATAAAGTCGAGATGGCGCCAACGGCTCAACTGATGATTCACAGAGCATCAACGTCAGCAAACGGCAATGTTGATGCATTAAATTCAGCAGGCCAATCGTTAGACAGCATTGACCAGTCATTGGTTGACGTATATGTAGCAAAAACCGGTATGAGTCCTAGCGATGTGTACAACATGATGGTTAACGAGACATGGATCAATGCCAAAGAGGCAGTTGAGAAAGGCTTCGCTGATGATATCATGTTTGATACAGCACCAGCAGTTACAAACAGTGTTTTGCCACTAACAACTGACATGATTCACCGAGTTAAATCATTGATGGCAAAAGCAAACAGTCAGCAAAATAAACCAGCCACAAGCCAGCCTAAGGACGATGGAAAGAAAACCATTGATCCTAAGCTGGCTTTGTTGTTGGGTATTAAAAATAAGGAGGCCAAATAATGGCTAATGTAAACGATTTAAATACCGCGTGGATTTCAGCGGGACAAAAGGTAACTGATTTGCAAGATAAGTCGCAAAAGATGGCAGTTGCCTTGGCATCTGATCCGTCTTCTTACACAGAAGATGACGTTAAGAAAGTAATGGATGATTTGAAGGCCGCTAAGACTGCACGAGACTTTGCAAAGTCAGCGCTGGATGACGCTAAAGCTGAAGCACAGGCAGAAAAACCAACTGACATTACCAGTAAGAAAGTGAATGTCATTAAGCCGGCATCTCAAGCCCAAGATTTTGTCCACAATTTTGTGGATTTGGCTACGGGCAAGAAACGGATTACGGATTTAGTCACTTCTGGCAACACTGACGGTGATACGTCTAACGCAGGGCTGACGATTCCGCCTGATATTCAGACCAACATTAATCAACTAAAACGGCAGTACGCTTCTCTTGAACAGTATGTAAAGGTTGAGAACGTTTCTACCCCAACTGGATCACGTGTATATGAGCCGTTTGAAACGATCACACCATTGGCAAACCTTGACGACGAAAATGGCTTGATTGGCGACAACGATGATCCAAAGTTGACACAAATCAAGTACACCATTCATCGGTATGCTGGCATTTCTACAATGCCGAATACTTTGCTTAATGACAGTGATCAAAACATTCGAGCGTGGATTGAACAGTTTGTTTCCCGTAAGGATGTTGTAACGCGCAATGGCGTCATCATTTCAGCAATGAACAACGCTCCTAAGAAGCCGACGATTGCTAAGTTTGACGACATTTTGGATATGATCTACACGGCTGTTGATCCGGCTATCCAGTCCACATCTGTTTTGATGACCAACGTTAGTGGGTTTGCACAGTTGGCAAAGGTTAAGGACGCCATGGGCCAGTATCTTATTCAGGCCAACGTTGTTCCTGACATGCCTTACAGCATTCGTGGCCATCAGGTGGTTGTCATCTCTGACCGTTGGCTGCCAAGCGCAGGCACTGCTGCTGCACCAGTTTATCCGTTATATTATGGCGATCTTTCTCAGGCTGCGACCCTGTTTGATCGTCAACAGATGAGCTTGGTTGTTACCAATATCGGTGCTGGTGCGTTTGAGCGTGACCAGACCAAGCTGCGTGTGATTGATCGATTCGATGTGCAAGCAACTGATGCTGATGCCTTTGTGGCTGGATCATTCTCCGCAATTGCTGACCAGAAAGCAAACTTCCCAGCAGCAAGCGCAGGCAATTAATCTAAGTGGTCGCCTATGAAAGAAACAGTTTGCTGATCAACTGGCAGGCGGCCAATGAAGGAGATGAAGTAATGGCTGATAATGACAACTTTCAATCTGATATTGTTGCTGACCTAATGTCAGAGCTTAATCTTGATGATTCCGAAAAGACAACCATTACAAATTTGGTTGCTGGTGCTACAGGAGTAGTTACAAGTTCTGTGGGAGTTCTCGATCAATCCGATCCGATTGCAAAACTTGCCATTAAGACAATGGTTACACAGCAATATTATGATCGCGCTCTTGAAAATGGGCTGTCGCAAGGTGTTTTGATGATGCTCTTACATTTGCAAGCCAATCAGCCAGCGAATTCGGACAGCGGTGATACTGATGGCAGCTAATTTCAAACCGAGTGATTTCAGCCGCATGGTTGATCTCGGCTCTCCACAATCACGCAAGACTGGTGCCGGTATCAATGTCACCAGCTTTGTTCCGGTTTATAGCCTGCATTTCAAGCAGCAGAAACGGACGCTCACACAGCAGTACACGCTTGTGGGCACACGCTTGGATAATTCAATCACAGTTATTGTCAGGCACGATATACGTAACGCAAGCCAACAGCAAGCAAGAATAGATGGCATCGTATATGACATTTCAGACATTAGTCCAGATGATTCAAACGATGCTATTCGTTATGACTATCTGACCCTAGTCAAAACAACTAAGGGGGCATAACCGTGGACATGGATGAGGCGCTTGGACAATGGCTTAAGCAAGTATCGAAAGCTGCTGAATTGTCTATCAGTGACCAAGAGAAGATTACCAAGGCTGGTGCTGATGTTTTTGCCAAGAAGCTCACGGAGGTCACAAAAGAAAAGCACCCGAATACAAAGGGTGATGGTGGCAAGTATGGTCATCTGAGCGAGGATATAAACAGCGGAGCAGGAGATATTGACGGTGATCATAATGGCAGCTCAACGGTTGGCTTTGGCAATAAAGCATTCATTGCAGGCTTCTTGAATGATGGCACCAAGTATATCCATGCAGACCATTTTGTTGATAATGCCCGTGACGATGCTAAAGATGCAGTATTTGCAGCTGAAGCGGCGAAATACCAAGAAATTATTGCCAAATTGAATGGTGGTGGAGATGAATGAGCGCCGTAGATGATGCGGTAACACTGCTTAGTCAAGCCAGCATTGCCGGTATTGATGCTGTTGAGGGCAACAACCTGCCGCAAGAGTTAGTTGACAGCCTGAACAAAACTGTTGTGTTGATTACTGACGCTGCTAATGATCCGGCCGCATATGGTGACAATGATTTCTGGGCATTAAATCAGGAAGTAGAAGTACAGATCTGGTACTCGCAATTGCTTGATTCTGATCCCGAAACCATTGAGATAGCCATGATGAAGGCTTTTACTCATCAACATTGGCAAGTAGCCGCGGTTAGACAACGTACATTAGACCCAGACACACAGCAACTTTTCAACACATTTTATTTCAGTAGAACAAAGAATATTTAGGAGGACTTCAAATGGCAACAGTAGGTTTATATCAAATTCAACTGGCCTTGGTTGATGCACAACAAAAGTTAATTTCTGGCACTGGGGCAGGATTAGGAACAGACGGTATCTATACTGTCGATCACAAAGACTTAGGTGCTAAAACTGCCAACATTACAGGATTAGCAGGCACCATTACTAAGATTTATGGCAACAACAACGTTCAAGACGTTACGGTCGGAACTTCAGAACCGTCAGTAGCCTTGGACATTAACAACTTGGACTACGCAATCAAGCAACAAATCAAAGGGTTTGTCAGTGATAGCAAGGGCGGTTATACAGATGAGAACTTGAAGGCTCATGTGGCATTGCTGATTACAACTCAGACCATTGATCGGCTGCACTTTGTTTACTATGGCTTTGGCGATGGCATCATGACCGAAACCGCAGCGAACATTCAAACTGATGCGGCAGCTGAACAACGTGTGGATGATACTCTGACTTACACTGCGCTCTCCACTGCGGCATTCAACAATCAGCCATACAAGATTTATAGCGATCTTGATCCTAAGTTCGACAAAGCCAACATGTACAAAGAAGTGTTCGGCGGATATGTATTGCCAACAGGCTCTGGTTCTGGTAGTGGGTCACAAGGTTAATGCTGACAGACGCAATCTGACGCAACTTAATAGCAACAACTGATGAATGGCTCACGAACGTGCGCTATTTTTTATGCTCAAAAGTCGCTTTCTGGTGAACTTGGTGGTGTCCGATTCACCACAGCGACCTTATCAAATACAGAGGATGGTATTACCAATGAAAATTAAAGTTAGCCAACTTAGCAACCGTGTACATGAAGTCAAGACGACCAATCGGAACATGGAAAAGATGTATGATCTGCAATTGCTCATGGCCAAGGCAGACGATGTTACCGATATGGAACCGGTAGAAATTATTAAAATGCAACGCGATATGTTGCATGACTCAATCGATTTCTTGACAACAGTTTTAAGCCTGAACAAGCAAGAAATTGAAAAGCTTAGAGACCTAGAATTTGCCGACACTATTCAGGCAGTTAATTACACTTTTGAACGCATGATGGGCATGAGTGATGAGGATATTGACTTAGCTGCTAAGAAGCAGGATGCCAGCAAAAGCAAAGATTAATCCAGCTGTCAAAGTTTATGAGCTTGAAAATCAGCTACAGGACTTTAGATGGATGAAAAAACAAGCAGTCATGTATTTCCACTGGTCAATGCAGGATTTTGATGATGCTGATTATTTTGAAATGCTGGAAATGATGTCCGCTAAGGATAAGAAAGATCGGCCAATTGATCCGGCAATCATGTGGAAGCAATACCAAGAGAAAGGGTGATTGAAGTGGCACAACAAATTAATGCAACAATGAGCACCAAGATTGCCCTTGATCTATTGTCGGCAAGCGAATCCGTCAAATCATTAACAGCGGTTGTTCGTTCTAGCCAAAATGCTTGGAAAGCTCAAGAGGCGGAGATGAAATCCGCTGGTGATGCAGTTGGCGCTGCTCAAGCCAAGTATGACGGCTTGGGTAAGTCTATTGAAGCACAGCAGTCTAAGATTGACGCTCTCAAAGCCAAACAAGCTGAGTTGAAGGGTAATACTGCCGATGTTGCTCAACAGTTTTTAAAGTATCAGCAGCAAATCGATGGCGCTAACAAGCAACTGGCCAGTATGCAAGCTCAGCAAGACCGTGCCAAACAGGCCATGGACTATCAAAAGTCTGGATTAGCTGGCTTACAGCAAGAATACACAGCTGCTGCACGGGCAAATCAAGCCTATGTGACTCGCCTAGAGGCTGAGGGCAAACAGCAAGAAGCCAACAAGGCCAAAATGGAAGGCTATAAGTCCTCCATTACCAATCTTAATGAGCAACTGTCTAAACAGTCTGCTGAGTTGGATAAGATTGCCAGTGCTAGCGGCAAAGACTCCGATGCTTGGCGTACACAGAAGATGCGTGTTGACGAGACAGCTACCAGCCTAGCAAAAGCAAAGTCTTCTATGACCGGTTTGCAGGCCGAAATGGACAAGGCTAATCCATCTGTGTTCAGTCGAATCAAGTCAGCGATTAAAGGAACAAACGAGCAGGCCGAGAAAACTCCGGGTCTGCTCCGTAAAATTGTTGAAGGCGGCCTTATCACTAATGCCATTACAAGCGGCTGGCAACGTCTAAGTTCAAGCATTACCGACACGGTAAAGTCTGGGCTAGAACTTAACGAGGCCGGAGAAAAGCTGAAAATGACGTGGGAGAACATGGGCAAGTCGGCCAACGATATCCAGATCCTCTCCGACCAAATGTCATATTTGCGTAGTGAAACTGGTGCAACTGGTGGTGAGATTAACAAGATGCAAACCACCGTTGATACCATGACGCATGGCGTCACAGATAAAACTCTTGTCATTAGTGCTGGTATTGCCAGCATTGCCACGGCCTCTCACAAAGGCGGAGACGGTATGGATTCCTTGTCTAAGGCGATGACACGAGTCGTTGCTTCAGGTAATCTGACGACCACCAATCTTGCCAAACTTGAAAAGCAGGTTCCTACCTTAGGCGCACAATTAGCCAAAGCTGCCGGAGTCAGTCAAGATTCCTTTGCCAAAATGGTTGCTGACGGGAAAATCAAGTCTGACGACTTCATGAACTTGGTTTATAAAGTTGGCACAACAAGCAAGAGCACATTTGACCAATTTGGGAAAACTAGCGAAGGTGCAATGGCTCAAATGTCAGGCGCTTGGGCCACATTAAAGGCGAAGATGACCGCACCACTCTTTGATGTCAAGAATAGTGGTATGCAATCTCTGTCAGGAATTCTAACTTCACCAGTTGTACAAAGTGCTGCTACTTCTCTGGGGAAAGGGTTAGCAACTATTGCTAATGGAGCTAAGAATGTTCTTGATTATGTGTCAGCACATAAGAAAGACGTTACTGGTATTGCCGGAGATATGTGGAACATTGCCAAAATTGCAGGTGAAGAAGTCTGGTCCCTGTTTAAAGCTGCAATTAAAGACATTGCCGGATGGCTAAACGTTGGTGGCAATAATGCAAAAACGATGAAAGATCCGCTAAAAGCCATTCATGACGTGCTAGATGACATTGTAAAAAACAAATCTGGTATACAAACTACTGTCAAAGTGATCGCCGGTTTGTGGATGACAAAAAAGGCACTGGACTTTGCAGCAGGATTGGGTCATGTGTACAGCGGTCTGAAAGCGCTGGGTGATACTAAACTAGCTCAATCAATCTTGTCCAACTTCAGTAAGCTGAATATTGGCAGCAAGCTAGCTAAAATTGCAGTCCCTGTTGTAATTGCTTATGACGCAATTAGTGACATCAAGAATTTAACAAAAGCATTTGGTAAGCATGGCACTGTGGGACAAAAGTTTTCTGCTGTTGGTGAGACATCTGGCAGCTTAATTGGCGGCGGTATCGGTTTCTTCTTTGGTGGCCCCGCGGGCGCCGCAATTGGTGCCACAATTGGCAAAGTGGCCGGTAAATGGGCCGGCGATGCCGCTAAAAAGTTTACAGATGGCTGGAATGCTAAAAAAAAGCCAGCTGATAGTTGGCTAGGTGGCCTTGGCTGGGATGCTCGTCAAATGACTAACAATGTAGTCAAATGGTGGGATGGCATCAACAAGTCAACAGATGCGGCACAAAAGAAACAGCAAAAGCAGCAAGAAGCGGCCAATAAGCAGGCGCAAAAAGACTGGAATGGATTTTGGAACGATGTTGGTAAGGGCTGGACTGGATTTTGGAATGATGTAAATAAGAAAAATTCAAATGCACAACAGCAACAGCAAAAGCAACAAGATGCCGCTAATAAGCAGATAAAGAAAGATTGGGACAGCTTTTGGAGTAATGCAAGCAAAGGTTGGAACAACTTTTGGTCAGATACTGTTAAAAATGCTCAGAACGGTATGAATAGCACAAAGTCAGGGATTGATAATGCCAATACCAGTATCCACAAAGGTTGGGATAGCTTCTGGTCAGACACTTCTAAAAATTGGAACGGGTTCTGGGGAAATGTTGGGAAAAACGCTCAAAATGGGATGTCAACAGTCCACGGTTGGATAAGTGATGGCAACAGCAAAATAGATTCCGGATGGCGTTCCCTGTGGTCAGGCCTCAAGTCTTTCTTCGGCAACATATGGGATGGCATTAAAGATGCTGCAGCAAATGGCATGAATGCAGTTATCAACGTTATCAATGGTGCTATTAGCGGTATCAACTGGGTTTGGGAGAAGTTCACTGGCAAAGACGCCCTGAGAAAACTATCACCTGTTCACTTTGCCACTGGTGGTACTGTCACCCAAAAGATGCACCTTGTCATGGTCAACGATGGTACTGGACCTGATTGGAAAGAACTTTACCAGCTACCAAATGGACAAATCGGTATGAGTCAACAGCGTAATGCCACAGGACTATTGCCAGAAGGCACTCGTGTCTTTAATGGGAAAGAAACCAAAGCCATCATGAATATGGCTGGTATTGAACATTACGACTTAGGTGGTGTAATTGGCGGTGTTGGCAAATTATTTTCTGGTGCTTGGGACAAGTTGGAAGCCGTTGGTGATTGGCTTGCTAACCCTATTGGAAAAGTAACCGATTTAATCAAGTCAAGTATTAGCGGCATTTCCGGCGGTGTTGAAATGTTTAGCAACTTAGCCAGTGGTGTTATTAACAAATTGACAGGCAGTGTTGTTGATTGGTTTAAAAAAGAACTTACAAAGTTGCAAGACACACTAGGTGCAAATCCCGGTGGATCAGGCGTGCAACGTTGGAAGCCATATGTCATTCAAGCTTTAAAGGCCAATGGATTTGATGCCTCGGCATACCAAGTTGCTGCATGGATGCGAGTTATCCAGCGTGAGTCCAATGGTAATCCTAAGGCAATCAACTTGTGGGATAGCAACGCTAAAGCTGGCATACCTTCAATGGGGCTTGTACAAACCATTGGGCCAACGTTCAATGCGTATAAGTTCCCCGGCCACAACGATGTCTATAACGGTTATGATGACCTGCTTGCTGGCATTCACTACATGAAGGCCATCTACGGCTCTGGAAGTTCTGCCTTTGCTCGTGTCAGTGGCCCTGAAGGGTACGCCAATGGTGGCTTGATCACACAGCCAATCCATGCGCTTGTTGGCGAAGATGGCCCAGAAACAATTTTGCCATTAACCAAAACAAGCCGTGCTTGGCAGCTATTGGGACAGGCTGTTACCAACATCAATCACAACTTGGGTAATGGTGCGGTTGCTGAAACCAAAAACAGCGGTACAGATGATTTAGGAAAGAAGTTGGACAATATTGCTGATCTTCTCACGAAACTTAGCTTTGTTCTTCAAGTTGGTGACGACCAGTTTTATCCAAAAGTTGCACCAAAAGTTAAGCAGTACAACGACAGAACAGACAGATTCAACGCTTATTGGAAAGGAGGAACCGTTTAATTGAAACAAGCAGGCATGACCATCACATACGCCGGAGTAGATATTACCCAGTGGATGTATGTACAGATGGTCGAACGTGATGTAGGAACTAATCACGTCAACACAATGCAAAAGGTCGGCATCAGCGATGGTCAGATGCTGCAATACATGTCACGGGACGTCAAGACGATTGTGGTAACTGGAATCGTTATGAATGATGATTTGGTGCCACTGAGACGTTCCTTGGCCGCTGCTATTGATGCGGACGAACCACAGCAGCTAATATTTGGTGATGAGCCAGATAAATATTATCTTGCCATCGTAGACAGCCAGCCTACCTTCACCGAAGGCTTTCGATCAGGGACAATCTCAATCAGCTTCATCTGTCCAGATGGTGGCATTGCGCACTCGGTAGCCACGCAGACGTTTGACAACATGCCATACAAGAATTTCTCTGATAATCTATTGCACAACACGGGGGATGATTGGAATCCTGTCGTATGGAGTCCTGATGGTACGACAACGACTCAGGATGGGATTACAACGGCAACTAATACGAGCAAGTCGGTTATTCAGACTGTTGTTGATCCGAACGATTCAAGCTGGCTTGCTTCCGGAGCAACAGTCACTATTTCAGTGGACGTTAAAGGCCAAGGAAGTATTAGTTTCGGGTATTTTAATGCTAATGGTTGGGAAGACGATAGTCCAACTCAACAAGTAAATTCTGATGAATATATCAGGCTATGTTTCACACGGGTCATCAATTCGGTTCATCTTGATGCCGGCATTCCCAACTTTTCTGTAGATGCTTTTTGCCCAACATCTACGCTTTCTTTTAGACACGTTAAGGCTGATATGGGGCCAACTGCTTCTCCTTGGTCGCCTAACCCAGCGGATCCTGAATACTATACCAACACCATTACGGTACATAATGGTGGTACCTATCCTGTTGAGCCAGTTATTACGGCAACTATGCACGCTGATAACGGGTTTCTAGGATTTGCCAATAGTCAGGGTGGCGTGCTTCAATTTGGCAACCCTGAAGAAGTTGATGGCTATACAAGCGAAGAAAGTGAAGTGGCCTTGAATTTGGCAGCCGTTCAAGGCTCGCACATGGATAATCAAGCGGCTTCGAATAATCTTTACTGGGGAGACAATCCAGATACGCCGAATGAACAGATTGGTAATGCGATTTGGACGCAAGACAGCTATGATGGCTGGAAGGTTGAGCCTAATTGGCCTAGTATTACTGGCACTCATTTGTATTGGAATGGGCCTTCAATCAAACACAACCTTGCTCAGACACATAACGGTAACTTTACGAGTAACCTAACTTGGGACGTCATGACACGTTTTCAAACTGGTGTCTCACAGGTTGGTTCACTCGAAACAACCTTAGAAAGTGACGGCAAGCCAATCTTTCAAATGATCTTGAAAGACAACAGTGCGCTGTCTGACCAAATATGGTGGATGTGTTACTACAAGAATCAACTAGTCGTCAATGAACAGTTGGATCGCAATATCTTCACTAACGACAAGTTCATTCAATTGGAATTGCAGAAATTTGGTAATTCGGTTGTTTTTAGAGTGTCACCATGGGTTGGCAATCAAGGACGAGAGACGACTATTACCCGTCAATTCACTTTTGCGGACGCTGCTAGTGTCGAGACTAAGCAATTTTCAGCGTGGTTTATGCGAGACAAAACATGGGGCGAATCGACTATGTATCTAATTGCGTCTACCGTTAAATGGCAGAACGTAAGCTGGTATACAGATATTAAGAATCGCTTCAGCAATGGCGATGTAATTACAATTGATGTGGATAATACCAAAACTTATTTCAATGGCAATGAAGATCGCACCTTGCATACATTAGGCAACCAGTGGGACAAGTTTCTTTTACCGCCCGGAGATACCATCATTCAGCTCATGCCATCAAGCTGGGCACAACCATTTGCGTGTGAAGTTGATTTGAAGGAGGCCTGGTTATAAATGGAGTATTACTTTGCAGATCGAAAATTCAACATCATGGGTGTTGCGCGTACAACTGGAAAAGGCGAATGGCTTGTTAGCGCTGATAGTGAAGTAAAAACAACTGATGATAGGCCTGCCATTGCCTTGACCCTGACGATTCCATTTAAAACTGAGCAAGAGCAGGCCATTGATGAAATGGCGGCTGAAAACAATTTTGTCTTATATCAGGATGAAGAAGGCAATGGACATCAAATGGTCATTGCCAGTGTTACTCACGATACATTAGCACATATTCATAAAGTCGTTTGTACGGATGCAGGTAACGATCTGATGAATGAAGTGGTGGGTGCCTATACCGCTGACAAAGCCTATACTATCGCTGATTACATCCTCATGTTTACGAATGATTCTGGCTGGGAGATCGGTATTAATGAATTTCCTACAGACGTCAGAACACTTACATGGACAGATGAAGACACTTCACTTAGTCGTATTAAATCAGTCGCAGAAGATTTTGACGCAGTGCTTAGCTTTGGCTTTGTTTTTGTAGGTACGACTGCGGTAAAACGTGTTATCAATATCAGACATGAGGAAACTTCCGACAGTTTAATTTCTTTTGAGATGAACAAAGACATCAATAATATCGTAAAGACAGTTGATATCTACGACATGGAAACCTCGGTGAAGGCCTATGGGGCTACACCTGACGGTTCAAACGATCCAATTAATTTGATTGGGTATAGTTGGACTGATCCAACCGGACAATTTGTACTTGACCAGTACGGATTCTTGCACGATACCATTGCCGTACAGAAGTATTCACGCTTGTTAAGCAATGACAATCCTAATCCGACACAATCTGATTGGAATCGGGTTAAAACGTTTGATTCAAACTCGCAGGCGGCACTTTTGCAGGCGGCTCTGGCAGACTTGAAGAAGTATAACCATCCAAATGTCAACTATGAAGTTGATTTGGCAAATGCGCCCTATGTGCCATTGAACCAAACGGTACACATTGTTGACGAGAACCAGAATCTATTTCTTTCTGCGAAAGTGTTGTCGGTTGAACGTAGCCGCGCTGGCCATTATACCAAGCTCACTTTAGGAGATTACGCAAATGAGCAGCCTAATTTGTATTCAGCGCTTAAGGATATGGCAGTTAAGATTGAAAATATTCCTAAAACCGTTCAATACTATCCGTGGGTTCGTTATGCCGATGACAATCAGGGCACTAACATGTCAGCGTTACCTGCTGGTAAGAAGTATATGGCAATCGTTTGGTCAAATAAGACATCCGTTCCAAGTGACAATCCGGCTGATTACGCCGGCAAGTGGGCATTGATTCAGGGCAAAGATGGTGCTGATGGTGTTCCGGGTGCAAAGGGTGCAGATGGCCGTACAAGCTATTTTCACACTGCTTGGGCGAATGATGTAAGCGGTCAAAGTGGATTCACGGTATCTGGTGGTGATGGCAAAAAGTATATTGGCACGTACAGTGACTTCACACAGGCCGACAGCACTAATCCGGCTGATTACAACTGGGCACTTTTTAAAGGTGAACGTGGAAAACAGATTTTTAAAAGTAATCAATATTATGCGCCAAATAGTTCAGGCCATTGGTGGTCCGATTTAAGCCCAGCACCATCCGTTGATAATCCTCCAAAAATTGGCGATACCATAATCACTCCAGATGGCAACATTTTTCAAATTGATACTGTAAACGTTGGTGGCGGAGGCGGTGGTGGAACCTTTGGAGTTGGAAATGTACTTGGAAATATCAGAGGACCACAGGGACCACAAGGCGTTCAGGGTACCCCTGGAAGCAAGGATGTGCCATACACGTACATTCAGTTGGGAACACCCACAAGCCCCAAGAAAGGCGACCTATGGTGGCATGGGACAACGCTGAACGATGCCACAGCATTACAGTATTACAATGGATCAGCTTGGATTGACCAAAGTATCCAGCAGGCAGTTCTCAGTATCAAAAAACTGCAATCGATTGAGGTTGACACATCAACATTCAATTCGCCTGACATTAATTCGCCCTTCAACCATGTTCAGATTGATGGCGCCAAGAGTTCTGGAAATCTTGAACTAAAAGATGCTAATCTAAGTATACTGGGCAACATCGAAGACAATAATGGTAATCCCAACGGTCAATACTACAAATCTATTTTTAGCCCCAATGGCATGTTCAACTACATCACCACTCCTGATCAAAAGGGAAACATGTCGTTAGCTGCACTCCAACGTGGTGCGCTTCAGTTACAAACGCTGATCAGTGACCCCAGTGCCGCTACAAAAAAATATATTCAATCTGAATTCACTTCGGCAGACAACGTGACATTTTTCTACGTTAATACAACCGCGCTAAGCAATATTGATATTGATTGGGCATATATTTACTACACAAGACGTGGCAATTTGGTGACCGCCAACTTTCAAATTCACACAATAGCTAATCAGTACAATTTCTTGAGGCTCGCAGATATTAGACCCGGTTACAAGCCTTATTTGACAAACAAGATTGTTGCAAGCTGCTTGAGCTTTTCAGATCCCGGACAATCTACCGCTATGTATTCAAGTACGCCAAGCGGAGGAACGGTCGGCTGGTATAGCAACATTTCCAAAGCTTCTGGTAGTTATGGTGGCTCGGTGTCGTATCTAACTCAGGACGATTATCCGACGGGTGATTCATATTTTGCGTAACTGGGAGATGACATTATGAAAATCAAAGTGTGGACGGATAGCAATAACCGTCTGCTTCATTGGGCAAACGCTGATGAAAGCAGACCAGTAGGGCCAACCGATGAAGGATTCGAGGTTATTGAAGTTGACGATGCTGTTGGCTTGTATGAGAACCATGCCAGCGTTATTGACGGCCAAGTCGTTCCTGATACTGGCTATGATCCAGACACTGCCAGTCCTACACCTGAGCCATCTGAAGCTGACTTAGCAAATGCTAAAACTATGAAGACGGTTGCTAGTCTAACTGTGTCAAACGCAGCTTTGATAAAGCAGGTGGCAACATTGACCAAGGAGGCAAAATCGTGAACGCATATAAACCATTGATTATCAGTTACTATCAGCGAGGAATCTACAACAAGGATGACTTAGCCTTGTTCGTGAGTGTCGGCTGGATTAGCCAAGCAGAAGTAGATGAGCTTGTTAAGCAAGTCGCCAGCAAAAGCTAGCGGCTATTTTTATGGAAGGAAGTATAAAGATGTGGATTTCAAGAGTTGGATAGATATGTTTGTGGAGTTGGGTGGTGGAGCTTTGTTTGGTTGGTTTGCAAGCCAATGGCGCATGCATCGAAAGCATGGAAAGGCAATTGATTCAGGCCTTGTCGGTTTGCTTCATCATGAGGTTTACATGCTGTGTAACCATCATATCGAGGTGGGGTATATCAGCACGGACGACTTGGACGATCTTAATTACCTTTTCCGCAGCTACAAAGCACTGGGCGGTAACGGCACAGGTGAAGCACTGTATAACAAAGTTTTGCAACTTCGGATTAAAAACTGAAAGGAATGTTCAGCATGAAGATTAATTGGAAAGTACGAGTATTGAGCGTCAAATTCTGGCTGGCCGTTGTGCCAGCTTCTTTGTTGGTGATTCAAACGGTAGCGGCAGTCTTCGGTTACAACTGGGACTTTGCTAGTTTGGGTAAAGAACTCACTGCAGTGGTCAATGCAGTGTTTGCATTATTGACCATTGTCGGGGTAGCGGTTGATCCAACCACGGAGGGCGTTAGTGATAGTCAGCAGGCGTTAGCTTACCCGGCACTCATTACCACCAAGGCAGCTAAGATCAAGGCGCTAGAGGATCAGATTAAGGCACTGCAAGCGGATAAAGAGGCTGACCAGGTAACTGCTGCTAGTGAAGTGGTTCCAGAGACGTCTTCTTCAGCACCGGCGGAGTCAGCTCCGGCATCTGTTGCTCCACAGCAATAAGGAGGGCACCATGAAATTTAAAAATAAACTCATCACCTTGGTAGTCGCCTTCTTGGCGGCTATTTCTTTTGCCCTGCCATCGCAGGTAAATGCGGCCAAGGGAGACCAAGGTGTCGACTGGAGCCGGTACCAAGGAGATAACGGTGTCTTTGGTTATTCCACTGACAAGTTCGGCATCTCTCAAATCGGTGGCTATAGCGGCTACGGCACATATGAGCAAACCACGTACAAGACACAGGTTGCATCCTTGATTGCCGCTGGCAAGCGGGCTCACACCTATATTTGGTGGCAGAATATCGATAACACCAATTTGGCCAAGCAAGTGCTAGATCATTTCTTGCCTGAAGTTCAAACGCCAAAAGGATCGATTGTTGCGCTTGACTACGAAGCTGGGTCAACAAACACGGCAACTTTGCTGTGGGCGCTCGACTACGTTCGTGATGCTGGTTACACACCAATGCTTTACGGCTATAAGAGCTTCTTGATGAGCCACATTGACTTGTCACAGATTGCCAGCCGCTATCAGTTATGGCTTGCTGAATATCCTGATTACAATGTCACTACCGTGCCGAATTATGGCTACTTCCCGAGTTTTGACAATGTAGGTATCTTCCAGTTCACTTCCACCTATCGCGCTGGCGGCCTTGATGGCAACGTTGATCTAACCGGCATCACTGATTCAGGCTACAACGGTAGCACGACAACAGGTAGTGGTAAAACTTATGTTAAGCCTGCTACGAGCACACCAGCGACAAAAGCAGGCCAGAAAGCTAACAATACCACGCTTAGCCAGATCAAAGTTGGTGATAGTGTTAAGGTAAACTTCGGCACAACCCGTTGGGCTAATGGTGTCGCAATGCCTAGCTGGGTTCAGGGCAAGACGTACACTGTTCAGCAAGTATCTGGGTCAAACGTATTGCTTGGTGGCATCATGAGCTGGATCAACCGAAGCAATGTTGAGCTGCTGACAACGACCAGCGTGTCATCAGTAAGCTATGGCTCTACCTACACGGTTCAGTCTGGTGACAGTTGGTGGTCGATTGCTTACAAATATGGCATGAGCATGTATACTTTGGCTTCTAACAACGGTAAGTCAATCTACAGTGTGATTCACCCAGGCGATGTATTGCGTGTCTCTGGTGGCTATTCAGTGGCCGTATCAAGTCACACGTACTACACGGTTCGATATGGTGACAGCTTCTGGAGCATTGCCAGCAAGTATGGCATTAGCATGTACACGTTAGCCGCTAACAACGGCAAGTCAATCTACAGCCTGATCTACCCTGGCGAAAGTCTATACATCAGGTAACAGGAGGAATCGAAATGGATGATTACACACTATTACCAGAAGATGGCATTTACAGTCTATCTGACCTCATTGAGTTATTGAAAAAGTTTCCTCCCAATGCGACCGTGCATGTATGCGGTAATCTTGAAGATAGACCAGTTGAAGAAGGATACAATATGACCTACGATCCAATAAGCAATTCGCTTGTATTCATGGGCGACGTTGCAATGATTGATTAGATTAGTCCCAAATGCGTGTTTGAATTAAACACGCAAAAAGGCCCTCTGCTCGCTAGCGCGTGTGGAGGGCTAATTTTGTTGCTTTGAAGCACTGGCACAATGCTGTAAAATAAGATACGTAAGCAACTAAATATTTTAGTCAGCATGTAATACCTTGTCGTTCTGCCTCCCTTGCTCAGGGAGGCTTATTTTTGTGCACAAAATATGCACAAAATGTGGTTTAATACTATTGTATATACGTTTATTTTCGCACTTACTCTCCGTTTTATTGTCTCTAGTTGCTTTCCATAGCTTCCCAAAACGCTGA
>ERZ1036455.165-NODE-165-length-27800-cov-4.985439_pt1 | contig 27800 bp, 21 predicted proteins | sample MGYA00514228_ERZ1036455 | MGnify/ENA primary metagenome ERZ1036455 (study PRJEB33795, sample SAMN09464920) | human gut metagenome | host: Homo sapiens | place: USA: Stanford, California | collected 2016-07 | study: EMG produced TPA metagenomics assembly of the... | reverse complement strand
GGTTCTTTTCCGGGCTGATACGGCTGATGACCGGAAAGACGATCACCGATCCGACTTCCGGACTGCGTATGGCGGGACGGAATGTGATCGAATTATTTTCAAAGGATTATCCAAGGGATTATCCGGAACCGGAAAGTGTTGTGGCGATCCTCCGGAAAGGTCTGAAAGTAGCGGAGGTGCCGGTGATCATGCGGGAACGCGAGGGCGGTGTTTCCTCGATTTCCATGAAGAAATCAGTGTATTATATGGTCAAAGTGACGTTGGCGATCTTGATCGAACGGATTCGTCGATAAGGAAAGGATGGGAAGATGGATATTAAAATTCAGATCATCGTAGCTGCAGGCGTTTTGTTAGGGCTGGCTGCTATTATCAATATGATTCGAAAAAAAAGTCTGGAACTGCAGTATGCGCTTGCCTGGCTGTTTGTCGGAGGAGGGATTCTTGTATTGGACTGTTTTCCGCAGATCCTGACATGGCTTGCCCATGAAGCCGGGGTTGCAAGTCCGGTCAATATGCTGTTTTTCCTTGGATTTTGCTTCTCTCTGGTGATCATTTTCACATTGACGGTGACGGTATCCCGGATGTCGACTCAGATCAAAGAACTGACACAGGCACAGGCGCTTCAGAAAGAAAGCAGGGAACGAAAAGAAGACGCAGGAATGAAGAACAACGTCAAGAACAAAGCCAAGAATGACGCAGATGTGAAGAACAGCGTGCAATAGTTGATTTTAAGCCGTAGAAATGGTATAATAGAAAATAATATGCAATGGAGGAAGTGCAATTATGAGAACTTATTTGGTAACAGGAGGAGCCGGATTTATCGGTTCAAATTACATTCATTACATGTTCCGGAAATATGACAACGAGATCCGCATCATCAATGTGGACAAGCTGACTTATGCCGGAAATCTTGAGAATCTGAAAGACATCGAAGATCGTGAGAATTATACATTTGTAAAAGCGGACATCTGCGACTCTGAGGCGATCAACCGGATCTTTGACGAGAACGACATCGACCGTGTCGTACATTTTGCGGCGGAAAGCCATGTAGACCGGAGCATCCGCAACCCGGAAGTATTCGTAAAGACGAACGTACTTGGCACTCTGGTGATGCTCAATGCAGCGAAAGCAGCATGGGAACTTCCGGACGGAACATTCAAGCCGGACAAGAAGTTTTTACATGTGTCCACAGACGAAGTGTACGGATCTTTGGAGAACGAGGATGAATTCTTCTATGAGACGACTCCGTATGATCCGCACAGCCCGTATTCCGCAAGCAAAGCATCTTCGGATATGCTTGTGAAATCTTACATGGATACTTATAAGTTCCCGGCAAACATTACGAACTGCAGCAACAACTACGGTCCGTACCAGTTCCCGGAAAAGCTGATCCCGCTGATCATCAACAACGCGTTGCAGGGCAAGAAGCTTCCGGTATACGGAGACGGAAAAAATGTGCGTGACTGGCTCTATGTAGAAGATCACGCAAAGGGAATCGATATGGTCCAGGAAAAAGGCAGACTGTTTGAGACTTACAATATCGGCGGTCACAATGAGAAGCAGAACATCCAGATCATCCATATCATTCTGGATACACTGCAGGAGATGCTTCCGGAGGGAGATCCGAGAAAAGAACTGGTGAGCGAAGATCTGATCACTTATGTCGAGGACAGAAAAGGACACGACAGACGTTATGCGATCGCACCGGACAAGATCAAAGAAGAGGTCGGCTGGTATCCGGAGACGAAATTTGAGGATGGAATCCGTCTGACGATCAAATGGTTCTTTGAAAATGAGGAATGGATGAAGAATGTTACAAGCGGTGATTACCAGAAATATTACGAAGAGATGTATAAATAAACAATCATAAACAATCAGCAGTATCCTTGGATACTGCTGGTTTACGTTGCTGTGTATGTGCGAAGAACAGTAAAACAGCTGTTTTCAGGTGGATACACACGACAGAAAAACTGGAGGAAGAACAAATGAAAGGTATTATTTTGGCGGGCGGTTCCGGAACGAGACTGTATCCGCTGACACAGGTTACAAGTAAACAACTGCTCCCGATCTATGACAAGCCGATGATCTATTATCCGCTCAGTATTCTGATGGAGGCGGGGATCCGTGAGATCCTGATCATCTCAACTCCGGAAGACACGCCGCGGTTTGAAGAACTGTTAAAAGACGGAAGTCAGTTCGGCGTTCATCTGGAATACAAAGTACAGCCGTCACCGGACGGACTGGCGCAGGCATTCTTACTTGGAGAAGAATTTATCGCAGGAGACAGCTGCGCGATGATCTTGGGCGATAATATTTTCCACGGACATGGTCTGAGAAAACGTCTGAAAGCTGCGGCTGCGAAAGAAGACGGCGCGACCGTGTTCGGTTATTATGTAGATGATCCGGAACGGTTCGGTGTGGTAGAATTTGACGCGGACGGAAAGGCAGTTTCTCTGGAAGAGAAGCCGGAACATCCGAAGTCAAACTATGCGGTGACCGGATTGTATTTCTATGATAATCATGTTGTAGAGTACGCGAAACAGATCAAACCGAGTCCGCGCGGAGAGCTGGAGATCACCGATCTGAACCGGATCTATCTGGAAAAGGGAAATCTGGATGTGACGCTTCTCGGACAAGGATTTACATGGCTTGATACAGGAACACATGAGTCCCTGGTTGATGCGACGAATTTTGTCAAGACTGTGGAGACTCATCAGAACCGTAAGATCGCCTGCCTCGAAGAGATCGCGTTCAACAATGGCTGGATCGACAATGAGAAGATGGGCGAAGCATGTGAACTGTACCAGAAGAATCAGTACGGACGTTACTTAAAAGATGTCATGGACGGCAAATATATCGAATAAATATAAACGGTGCAGGTCTTGTACAGACATGACCTGCATCATTCTTGCTGTATGGATCCGGAGAGAGAAATTGGGATGCACGGCAAAAAAGAGAGAAAGAGGTTGCAGAATGGGAAAAATTACAGTAGAAACTTGCGAAATCGAAGGATTAAAAGTGATCACCCCGGCTGTTTTCGGAGACGAAAGAGGGTATTTCATGGAAACTTACAATTACAATGATTACAAAGAAGCCGGGATCGATATGGAGTTTGTGCAGGACAACCAGTCCAGTTCTAAAAAAGGCGTGCTGAGAGGACTGCATTTCCAGATCAACTATCCGCAGGACAAACTGGTCCGGGTTGTGAGCGGAGAGGTGTATGACGTTGCAGTAGATTTAAGAGAGGGCTCTCCGACATACGGACAATGGCATGGAGTTCTGCTTTCTGCCGAAAATAAAAAGCAGTTCTTTATTCCGAAGAATTTTGCACATGGTTTTGTCGTATTGTCAGAGTCCGCGGAATTCGCATATAAATGTACGGATTTCTATCATCCGAACGACGAGGGCGGTCTGGCATGGAATGACCCGGAGATCGGAGTAGACTGGCCGATGCCGGAGGGGATGACAGAGAAAGACCTGATCATTTCAGAAAAGGATCAGCATTGGGGCGGCATTCGCGAGTATAGAAAGTAGGATTACGGAGGAGAAACGTGTCAAGTTATATAAGGAACTTTGTGAAATTTCAGCCGCTTCTTTCGGAGCTGGTTGCGAGAGACATCAAGATCAAATACCGGCGGTCTGTTCTGGGCGTCCTTTGGACGCTCCTAAATCCGCTCTGCATGATGATCATTCTTTCCATCGTATTTTCCAGTATTTTTAAATTTGATGTGGAAAATTTTCCGTTGTATGTATTGAGCGGTCAGGTGATCTTTAACTTTTTCAATGATTCGACGACCAGTTCTATGTCGGCGATCATCAGCAGCGCTTCTTTGATCAAGAAAGTGTATGTGCCGAAGTACTTGTTCGTGCTTTCCAGGGTGATGTCCAGTTTTATCAATCTGATGGCATCCTTTACGGCGCTGCTGCTTGTGATGGTAGCGACGAGAGCGGAGTTGCACTGGACGGTATTTTTGTCTGTGATCCCGCTTGCGATGGTCGTATTGTTTTCTTTTGGTGTGGGAATGTTCCTGGCGGCGATCACGGTACGTTTTCGGGATGTGATCCATCTGTATTCCGTGTTTACAACAGGGCTTCTTTACCTGACGCCGGTTATTTACCCGATGGCAGCGCTGCCGGATGTTGTGAAGACGATCGTCATGATCAATCCGCTCACCAATTATCTGCTGATGTTTCGGGATGTGATGTTCAACAATACACTGCCATCCGTATTTTCCGTATTACTCGGAATTGCCGAGGCGGCGCTGGCATTGGCGCTTGGTCTGTATGTGTTCTATAAGAACCAGGATGAATTTATTTTGAATCTGTAAAAAGAAAACTGATGAAATAGTAGGAGCGGTAAGCAGAATATGGAAAGAAATCCGATTGTAACTGTGGATAATGTATCGATGAAATTCAACCTTTCATCAGAAAAATTTGACAGTTTTAAAGAATATGTGATCAAAAGCATCAAGCGGCAAGTGTCTTATGATGCGTTTATGGCGCTGCAGGGCGTTTCGTTTGAAGTGATGCGCGGCGATTCGGTCGGGCTGGTCGGTCTGAACGGCAGCGGAAAAAGTACGATGCTGAAAGTGATCGCAGGCGTTTTAAAACCGACGGAGGGGAAAGTTGCGGTCAATGGGACGATCGCGCCTCTGATCGAGCTTGGCGCGGGATTCGATATGGATCTGACAGCCCGGGAAAATGTATTTTTGAACGGCGCGCTGCTTGGATATAACCGTGCGCGGATGGAAGAGCAGTATCCGGATATTGTGGAATTTTCAGAACTGGCGGAGTTTATGGATGTTCCGGTCAAGAATTTTTCTTCGGGAATGGTTTCCAGACTTGCGTTTGCGATCGCAACGATCGGTACGCCGGACATCCTGATCGTTGATGAAGTCCTTTCGGTAGGAGATTTTCATTTTCAGGAAAAATGTGAGGCGCGGATCCAGAACATGCGGGATCATGGGACAACGATCCTTTTTGTATCCCATAGTCTTGAGCAGGTCAAGAAAATCTGCAATAAGATGGCGTGGCTGGAAAAGGGACACCTGAAGATGTTTGGAAACACAGAAGATATCTGTGATATTTACGCGCAGTCTTAATGAGGATTAACAGTATATGAAGAAGAAAATCAGTAGTGCAGTCTTGATCGCTGCGATTTTGGTAGGTGCGTTTTTATATGCGCATGTAGATAAAAATATATATTTGTACGACAGAAGTCTGGAAAGTGAAGATTTTATCAATACCGGTATTTTGGAAGCGGGTGAAACGTTGGAGCAGACGTTTACGATGAAAGATGAGGCGATCGACGGGATCAATCTGAAGATTTCATCTGTGGGGAATGTGGAGGACGTAACACTTTTGGGGACTTTGAAAGATGCAGGATCCAACGAAAAAGTTTCTGAATTTTCTGTTGCCGGATCAGAGATCAAGAATAACAAGATCAATAAATTAAAAGTTCCGAGAGTGGAAGATACAAAAGGAAAAGAATACACGCTTGTATTGGCGTGCGAGGGGAGCGACGAGCAGAACGGACTGAGTTTTTATGTGACTCAGGGAAATGTCGGAAAACTGACTGTGAAAGGGAATGATACGAACGGCGTACTTGTAAGCCGGATGCTCTGTCACAGATTTGATGTGGAGACATTTATCGTACTGCTTGGATTTGTGGCATTTGTTTATGTATTTATGAGAACATTATACAAACTGTTTAAATAGCGGGAGTATCAATAAAAGGAGTAGAAATTGAATGAAAAATAAATTCATAGCGACGACGTATCGCTTCCATACAAAAGACAAGAACAAATTTCTTGTGATCGGATGGTTTCGGGAGAATACGATCGGCAATAATGAGCTGAGAGTCTGCCTGGATAAAAAGAAGATCCATTTTACAATGGAAGAGAAAGACTTTGTAGGCGGCGCCGTAAAAGCGCTGGATGGTCTGAAAGTGACCAAACAGTATTTTTTGTGGATCGATCTTCCGAAAGGATGGGAAGCGTGCAGAAATCTGCAGGTCATGAATTTTTATGAGGGAGAGGGCGGACCGGCGTTGGAGATCTCGACGAAACGATTACAGCATCTTCAGGGTAAGATGGCGAAATATATTGACGGCGGCAATCTCTTAAGTACCGGATTCCGTGTTTCCGGCTGGTATATTGACGACGGAACCGTGGAGCTTGGATTGTTTGATAAATCCGGCAAAAAATATGATGCCGAGATCAAGCGAAAACGGCGCAGTGACGTTCAGAAATTATATCCGGAAAACAGTGCGGATGAGATCGTTGGATTTGAGGCGGTGTATAAGGGGGATGCTCCGAAGAAAGTGATCGTGCATCTGGAATCTTCGACGAAAAAGGCGGATTTTCCGATCACGCTTGTGTATTCTCCACTGGAAAAAGGTGCCGAACTTTTCGATAAATATTACCGAAAGGCGAGAGCATACTATCAGCAGTTTGGATTTAAGGAAACGGTGAAACGTAGTATTGAGAAGATCACGGTTCAGGATTCGATCAATTATAAAGCATGGATCCGGAGGAATGCGCCGACAGCAAAAATGCTGCAGGCACAGCGTGAAGCACATTTTCAGTATGCGCCAAAGATTTCGATCGTCGTGCCGCTTTACAAGACGCCGGAGAATTATCTGCGGGAGTTTGTACAGTCCGTGCAGGCGCAGACGTATAAGAATTGGGAGTTGTGTTTTTCCGATGGGAGCGGAAAAGATTCTCCGATCGAGGGCGTTCTGAATGAACTTACTCACAAAGATCCGCGGATCCGTGTCGTATATACGGGAGAACAGCTTCAGATCTCGGAAAATACGAACGAAGCGCTGAAGATCGCAGCCGGAGATTTTATTGCTTTCTCCGATCATGACGATCTGCTGGCGCCGGATGCGCTGTATGAATGTGTGAAAGCATTGAACGAGGATCGGTCGATCGAACTTTTGTATACAGATGAAGATAAAGTGGATATGAAAGGCAAAGAGTTCTTTATGCCGCATTTCAAACCGGATTTTAACATCGATCTGCTTCGCTGCAACAATTATATTTGTCATTTATTTGTTGTAAAACGGGAAATCTTAGAGCAGGTTGGAATGCTCAATCCGGAGTTTGACGGGGCACAGGATTATGATTTTGTTCTCCGATGTGTGGAAAAATCGGAACACATCCATCATATCCCGAAGATTTTGTATCACTGGCGCGCGCATAAAGATTCTACGGCGGAGAATCCGGAAAGTAAGGAATATGCGTTTATCGCCGGCGGACGTGCCGTGCAGGCTCATTACGCCCGTGTGGGGATCGATGCGGAAGTGATGCAGACGGAATATAAAGGAATTTACCGATCCAAATACCATCTCCACGGTGAACCGTTGATCTCGATCATCATTCCGAACAAGGATCATACAGAAGATCTGGAGAAGTGTATTTCTTCGATTGAAAATAAAGCGACTTACAAAAATGTAGAGTACATTGTTGTGGAGAACAACAGTGAAAAGGAAGAAACGTTTGCTTATTACAAGGAATTGGAGAAAAAGAATCCAAAAGCAAAAGTTGTGTTTTGGGATGGAACCGGATTTAATTATCCGGCGATCAATAATTTCGGCGTTGAAAAAGCGGGCGGAGAATATCTGCTGTTCTTGAACAATGATACGGAGATCGTCAATGAGGACTGTCTGGAAGAATTACTCGGCTATTGTATGCGGGAAGATGTCGGGGCGGTTGGCGCCCGGCTTTACTATGAGGACGGCAGTATCCAGCATGCGGGCGTGATCGTCGGACTGGGCGGCGTTGCCGGACATGCGTTTACGGATTTTCCGCACGAATCTCCGGGATATTTCGGACGGATCGTGATGGCGCAGGATTACAGCGCAGTGACGGCAGCATGTATGATGATGCGAAAAAACGTATATGAGGAAGTCGGCGGATTCGATCCGCAGTGGGCAGTTGCATTTAACGATGTGGATCTCTGCCTGAAAATTCGAAAGGCGGGTTATTTGATCGTGTATAATCCGTATGCGGAACTGATGCATTATGAATCAAAATCCAGAGGATATGAGGATAATGAAGAGAAAGTGGAACGGTTCAATTCCGAGATTGACAACTTTATGCGGGTATGGAAAGAATTTCTCGATCAGGGAGATCCGTATTACAGCCCGAACCTGACTCTGGATAAGAATGATTTCAGTCTGCGTGTGAAATAAGTATCGTGAAAATCATGCGTTTTGGTGCGGAAATTATCCACTTCTATGTGGAAAGTGGTGTTTCGGGATGTGGAAAACACAGGGGAAAGCAAGAAATAAGGAGGATAACTCATGAGAATCTTAGTGACAGGTGTAAAAGGACAGCTTGGTCATGACGTGATGAACGAGCTGGCAAAGCGCGGACATACAGGAATCGGTGTGGATGTGGAAGAAATGGACATTACCGATGCAAAAAAAGTAAATGAAGTGATCCGGGCATCCGAGGTGGAAGCAGTGATCCACTGCGCAGCGTATACCGCCGTGGATGCTGCGGAAGATCAGGTGGAGCTTTGCCGCAAGATCAATGCGGAGGGAACCGAGAATATTGCAAAGGTTTGTAAAGAACTGGATATTAAGATGATGTACATCAGTACGGATTATGTGTTTGACGGTGAGGGAACCCGTCCGTGGGAGCCGGACGATGAGCGTCATCCGTTGAATGTTTACGGATTGACCAAATATGAGGGTGAACTTGCAGTTGAAAAGTATCTGGATAAATTCTTTACGATCCGGATCGCCTGGGTATTTGGTGTAAACGGAAAGAACTTTATCAAGACAATGTTGAAGCTTTCCGAGACACATGACGAGTTGAATGTGGTTGATGATCAGATCGGTTCTCCGACATATACGTATGATCTGGCTGTATTATTGGTAGATATGATCGAAACCGAAAAATATGGCAGATATCACGCGACGAATGAGGGACTTTGCAGCTGGTATGAATTTGCCTGCGAGATCTTCCGTCAGGCAGGACGGGATGTGAAAGTGAATCCGGTGAGCAGCGACGAATTCCCGACAAAAGCAAAACGTCCGCATAACAGCCGGATGGATAAAAGCAAGCTGACGGAGAATGGATTTACACCGCTTCCGGCATGGCAGGATGCGCTGAAACGGTATTTGGAGATTATATTGTAAATCACCGGAAGTGCCAAAAGGCACATTCCGGGATTGTAAGCAGTCGCCAAGATCTTGGGCAAGCCCGGACTTTGGCTCGTTGCCTATACAAAAAGATAGCAGTCTGGTCGTTTAAATTGTGTGACCGGACTGCTATTTTTATGATGTGTACAACATTGAGAAAGGACTTTGGAACTATTTTATTTTGCTTCTTTTATTTTGATAAAGATATGCTATACTATTTTTAAAGCATTATTTTCTTGAATACATGACGGTATATTTCAAGTCATTGTTTCTATATGCAATCTCAATTCTGGAAGATTGTAGATCTAAATCCAATTCTGGTTTTTCGGAAAATTCATGCTTTTCATCATTTATCAGGCAGGAGTTTCCGAAAAAATGGGGATCTCCTGATACAACAGAAAAAGGAATCAATCGGTGATGGATGTGATCGTTCGTGCAAATCCAGAACCATTTCGAGAGGAGGCAGAGGATATGTGTGAAGCATTGATGGAGTTGATGAAAGATAAGTTTGAAGAAAAGTTTGAAGAAGAGAGAAATGTGGGAGAAAATCGTGTCAATGAATTAAATTTGCGATTATCAAAAGCGGGATGTATGGAGGATATGATGAGAGCTATGGAAGATAAAGCATTTCAGAAACAGTTGTTTGAAGAATTTGGTTTGTAGGATTATGTGATAGATTTTATTAATAAAAGAGAATAAAAAACGTCCTGTTGGAAAGAAAGGTTATGATACCGGAGAATCAAAGTTTGATCACCGGTAATATTACCAGACTTCTGGCAGGACGTTTTTAATGAGATTAGATATTAAATGGTACCAATACGCAGTCATAGATCGTTTTAAATTCAATGCATGCGATCACTGCGAAGACGGCAAGGTCGTATTTTCGTTCGTTCCACAATGTACGAAGCTTCACTGGAAGAAACATACTGAACAATGGGAAGAGCAGCGGCAGATAATATCGTCCCTGCACTCCGGCGATCGTGGTTCTTCCGACTTCCGTAAAATCCAGATACAGAGCGGACCAGATCATTCCGGCGATCGCGAGAAGCAGGAACGTCAGTACGCCTTTTTCCTTTATGTTCATATGGCGATTCGAAAGTCCGGCAGTATCGGTCAGGATCAAAACGATCATCAGGATCATGATCAGGTGCACGCAGGGCGAAGTTGCCAGATGACCTAAAAAAGCAAGGCTGTCCGGTCCAAGTGTAAAACTTACAATTGTAGAAGAGAAGTTTTTAAACCATACTCCAAGGTAAGAAATCGGCTGAGACAGGACGAGTGCAAGCTGTGCAGCCCGATTTGTATTACCGCCGCGTACATCGCCGGTTGCAGGCGGTGCAATAAAGCTTGGCAGGATAAAAGTTCCGATCAAAAGCAGGACGGAACCGATCACTGCAAGACGGCAGAGCGTCCGCTGTTTTTTATTTTTATATTTATCTTTGGGAATCAAAAGTCCCATCAGTACAAGCGGAATGTAGATCGCTTTGGCAAGAGATGCCACTGCGATCGACACAACAAAGAAGATGAAATTCTTTGTCTCGAGCGGTTTCTTCCGATCAAGCAATTCGGCGAGCAGGTATGCAAAACCAAACGTGATTCCTGCGATGATCATGGCGTCGTAGGAATAGGTGCTTGCAAGAAAGATCGGCGTAGGCATCAAACCGATCGCTGCCATCAGTCGTTTCCCGATCGGCAGTTTTTTGATAGCAAAGTACATGATCACCGCATAAGCGAGCAAATTGCACCACCGCCCCAGCATATAGACATAGCCAAAGTTCAAATGAAGCAGTTGACCGGCTTTGATCCCCAATGCCTGAGGAATATAATGCAGATTGTAGAAATTGGCAAGGTTCGGTTTATTGGATATTTCGATCGCTTCCGGACTGCGATAATCTGCAAGGGTTCCGAGAGAACCAAACAATTCGATTTTTTCTTCTTTCGACTGTGGCAGATTATAAGGCCAGTTCGTGAGACTGACGGCGGTATATTCATGCAATGTCGGTGTTAATTTTGCGGTACGGGTGATTGGCAGTGTGTATGCACGGTTAAAATGGATTTCTTCATCCCAGCCGACTTTGCTGACCGGAAGTACGGAAACAAAAACGGTACCGATCACAAGTGTAAAGACGAGAAAGCGGCTTTCGATTTTTTTTGCCCAGGCAGATCGCGAAAAAAATAAAAACGCGATCAGAGCATACAACGCCAGGAAAAAGAAGAATCGTTCTTTGGAAAATTGGAACTCATTTTTAATTCCGGCATTGGTAATTTTGAGTCCGTCCAATCCCTCCGGTACGCGAATCGTGATCTCGTCGGCTTCTTTATGCAGGTTGATGGTGGAGGCATGGATCAGATTTGGATTCCGGTCGGTATATTCCACGATTTCTGCTGTGCCGAATACATTATAGCTATGTACGGAAATATGAAAATCCGCCAGTTTATCCGCCGCTTCGCGTTCAAACGAAAAATAAAATTTCCCGACATACTGTTTATCGAATCGGAATGTGACGCTGCTTTTCTCTGCGCCGCAGACAATGCTGTCCCCATCCAGTTCACATCCTTTGCGTGAAGCGGAGGTGACAGGAAGCGGCGTGTTGTAGGAATCTCTGAGCGCGGGAATCTGAAATGCAAGTTCACTTAAAAATGCAAGGAACAAAACCGGGATTACGATCAATATGATGCGCAGCAGTGAACGCTTCCGGTCGCCGTGCATGTGGTCGGTCAGTCCGGCTGATTTTTTTGGTTTTTTGGATTTTGTTACAGATAAGTTCATAGTTGTGTCTCCAGTCGCTTATTTATGGAACAGTTTTCTTTGAAACCAATCTCCCGCATAGCGGAAAGTGTGGCAAAAAAGATCTGCTTCTATTTTTATATAAGAAGAAAGGTGCCGCATTTGAAACGGTACTTTTTTGCAGGAACGGATCGTTGAGAGTCCCTCCCGGATCCCGTCGGCGTAGTCTTTTCCGAATCCTTTTTTGCAGAAAAACAGGTATTTAACCGCATACCCGGCAAAAAGCGGAAGAAAATTAACGATCAGCTGAATGAATGGCATATTTTTATAATTCAGCCATATGCTGTTTCTGGCGGATAATTTTACTTTAAAGCTGTTATACTTGGAACCGCTTGTCCCGCTTCCGACATGATAGACGAGAGCGTCCGGACAGTACATATTTTTGAAGCCGTAGATCCGTGCGCGATAGCCGATATCGATGTCTTCCAGATAGGCGAAATGGGATTCGTCAAAATATCCGATACGGCGGAATGCGCTTTTTCGATAGATTGCGGCTCCGGCACAGGCGGTAAAGATCTCGTCGGTTTCCGTATAATTGGAAATTGGCCGCCCGGTTCCGCGGCAGATGCCCCAGCCGACCAGCGTATAAAGATCCCCGGCGCTGTCGATGAGATCCGGGTGATACATCTGGATCATCTTACTGCTGACCGAAAAAATATCCGGTGATCGTTCAATGGCATGGAGAAGCGCCTCTGTAAAATGTGGATCCACAGTCGTATCATTATTTAAAAGGATGACATATGGAGTCTGCGCGTGCCGTATGCCGGCGTTGACTGCGGCGCTGAATCCATAATTCTGATCCAAATGCAGAACCTCGATCTCGGGAAAATGCTCTTTCATGAAATCCAGACTTCCATCGGAAGAAGCATTGTCTACAACTAATGTATGAAAATCCTGCATTGTCTGCTTTTTAAGAGAATCCAGGCAGGGTTTCAGGAAATGTTTTCCGTTATAATTCGGAATGATAACCGTTACTTTCATTCTGATACCTCGTTTATTTTAATGATTTCTGTTGTATTATAGCAAATTTCCTGTCAGGTTGCCAGAAAGAAAACAGAAAATATTTTACAAAAGTGTTACAAAATGGAAAACAGAATGTGTAAAATTAGTGATTTTCCTTGTCCTTTCCTGTAAAATATAGTATTATATTACAGATAACGTCAGCGTACTAAGCGTTGTATGCTGATGTTGCCGGCGGCGCCGGATCTCATAGCGCCGATGAATGGATAGAAAAGGAAGCTTGATATTTATGATAAAAGAAAATCAAAAACTGCTGAATTGGATGCAGGTATTGCTGGATGCGGCAGTGATTGTTGTTTCTTATATATTTGCGTGGTATATCCGTTTCCGAAGCGGGTTGTTTGCGTTGGACGAGTGGTATCTCAGCCGGCAGTCCTATATGAAACTGCTGTATGTGATCGTTCCGGTTTTTCTGATCTTATATTATGCGTTCCGTCTGTATGTTCCGAAGCGGATCATGGGACGGCGTCTGGAGGCATGGCGCGTGCTGCAGGCGAATGTGATCGGATTGATGGGATTGATCCTGATCTTATATGTGCTCAGAATGGGCGATATTTCCCGTACGATGTTGTTTGTGTTCGGATGCAGCAATGTATTTTTTGAAGTTGTTGAGCGAAATGTGATCCGGTTGATCCTGCGCAGGATCCGGAGACAGGGATATAATCAGAAACATATGATCCTTGTCGGATACAGCAGGGCGGCAGAACAGTATATTGACCGGATCAAAGCGAATCCCGGCTGGGGATATTCGGTGCGTGGGATCTTAGATGACAACAAGCCGATCGGTACGGAATATAAGGGCGTGAAAGTGATCGGGGTGATCGAAGATCTCAATCAGATCCTGCCTGCAAATAAACTGGATGAGATCGCGGTGACATTGGGATTGGGAGAATACGCGAAGCTGGAGCACATCGTTGCGATGTGCGAAAAATCCGGCGTGCATACGAAGTTTATCCCGGATTACAACAACATCATTCCGACAAAACCATATACGGAAGACATTCAGGGGCTTCCGGTCATCAATATCCGCAGAGTTCCGCTGAACAATCTGTTGAACCGGTTTGTGAAACGCAGTGTGGATTTGTTCGGCGCAGTTGTGGCGCTGATTTTGTTTTCACCGGTCATGCTGATCACGGCGATCGTGATCAAGGTGACGTCTCCGGGGCCGCTGATCTTTAAACAGGAACGGATCGGATTGAAGAACAAGCCATTCTATATGTACAAGTTCCGATCCATGGTTGTACAGGAAGATACGGATGAGAAAAAAGAGTGGACAACGAAGAACGATCCTCGGGTTACGCCGGTAGGCAGATTTATCCGTCGGACAAGTATCGATGAACTGCCGCAGTTGTTCAATGTTTTGATGGGAACTATGAGCCTGGTCGGTCCAAGACCGGAGCGTCCGCAGTTCGTAGACAAATTCAAAGAAGAGATCCCGCGTTATATGATCAAACATCAGGTGCGCCCGGGACTCACCGGATGGGCGCAGGTCAACGGATACCGCGGAGATACTTCCATTCGGAAGCGGATCGAGTACGATCTTTATTACATTGAGAACTGGACGATCGGATTCGATTTTAAGATCATTCTTCTGACATTTTTTAAAGGATTTATCAATAAGAATGCATACTAAAGGATCAATGATGAAGACAAAAAAAGTAGATTATCTTTCATATATTATATGCTATGCACTTTGTGTGGTCTTGTCAAAAGCCGGATATTCGTATCCGGCTGGAGTTGTTTTGATGGGGGAAGCTTTGTTTTTGTATGTGCTCAGTGTGAAGCGAAGCGGTGTCCTTACGGATCTGCGGGGACTGTTTTCGGCGTCCTGGATCGGGGGCGAGGGGCTTGCCTGTCTACAGTTGAGCAGACTGCAGCAGGACTGGGAAAATACAACATGGCTTTGCTTCTTTTTTGGATATCTTTTCTTTATGGCAGGATATGATCTGTTGGAGCAAAGATTTGCAGACGGAAATGGTGCAAATGGAAAGGGAAAACAACAACAACTGCCGCATGCAGAAAAAACGGACTGGAAGCGGGATCAGGGAAAAAGCCGGCGCATTTTGATCTGCATCGGAGCGTTGATGTTCGGATCTATTGCCTGTTTTCTTCTGGAAGCGGCAGTAGTCGGTTTCATCCCGCTGTTTTCTCCGGAACCGCATGCGTACTCTTATTTTCATGTATCGGGGGTTCACTATTTTACGATCAGCTGTATTTTGATCCCTGCGCTCTCCGTATTGTATTTTCGATTGGTGGAAAAATGGAATACGGCGGGACTTGTACTTCTTATTTGCGGAAATGTGACGGCGGTCGGAATTCCGATCCTGTGTGTGTCCAGATTTCAGCTTTTGTTTGCGGTTGGATTTGCTGCAGTCGTTTATCTGATGGTCTACCGCCATGTTACATGGAAGATGATCGTGACGGGGATCGTGATCCTGATTCCGGTTTATGTACTTCTGACGGTGGCGAGAAGACATGACGTAACTTATCTAAACAGTATTTTTGAGATGAAGTACAGTGAAATGCCGATTTTTGTGACACAGCCGTATATGTATGTGGTCAACAATTATGAAAATTTTAACTGCATGGTCGCGCAGCTTCCGGAATTTACACATGGTTTGAAAATGCTGTTCCCGGTGCTTGCACTGACCGGATTAAAATTTGTCTTTCCGCAGTTAGTTGCATTTCCGCTTTATACGACAAAACCGGAGTTGACGACACTGACGATCTTTTACGATACGTATTATGATTTCGGGACGGCAGGAGTCGTGCTCTTTGCGCTGGTACTTGGCGGCGGTGCATTTCTCTTGACGCGCTGGACGAAAAAAAGTGAAAACCCACTCGTATATTTATTCTATGGACAGATTGCGATCTATCTGGGGCTTTCCTTTTTTACAACATGGTTCAGCAATCCGACAACATGGTTCTGGCTGGCGCTCACGATGATGATGTATGTGGGGATTTCATGGCGCAAAAAGACAGATGGAAAAAAGTTGAAAAGAATAAGGCGAGGAAGTAGTAATGAGAAAGAATCAGATTGATGTTATCATCCCGACATACCGTCCGGATGAGCGGGTTGTACTGCTCGTGCGAAGACTGCTGAAACAAAGCCGCAGACCGGATCATATTTATCTGGTCAATACAGTCAGCGAAAGTTTTCCGAAAGAATTGACGGAATTTCCGGATGAGGTGATCGTGACCCATATCCGTCCGGAACAGTTTGACCACGGCGGGACACGGCACGAAGCGGCAATGCGCTCAAAGGCAGAGTTCCTATTATATATGACACAGGACGCGGTTCCGGTGGGGGAAGATCTGATCGAGACGTTATACCGCTGCTTCGAGGATGAAAAAGTAGGCGCGGCATATGCCCGGCAGCTGCCGGCGCCGGACTGCCATTTGATCGAACGATATACGAGGTCGTTTAACTATCCGCCCGAAAGCTGTGTGAAATCGGCGGAAGATCTGCCCAAAATGGGGATCAAGACGTATTTTTGTTCCGATGTATGTGCGATGTACCGGCGTCCGATTTACGAGTCTCTCGGCGGATTTGAGGAGAAAATGATCTTCAATGAAGATATGGTGATGGCGGCGAAGATCATACAAAGCGGTTATAAAGTCGCATATGCCGCAGAGGCAAAGGTGATACACTCGCACAATTACAGCTGTATGCAGCAATTTAAGAGAAATTTTGATCTGGCGGTTTCCCAGACGGATTTTCCGCAGATCTTTGAAGAAGTAAAGTCGGAAAATGAGGGGATCCGTCTCGTAAAAGAAACGGCAAGATATCTGATCCGGATCAGAAAACCGTGGCTGATCTTTTCACTTGTCACAAAGAGCGGGTTCAAATTTCTTGGATACCGGCTGGGAAAACAGTATAAGAAACTGCCTGGCCAGGTTATACGGAGATGTACGATGAACCGCCGTTATTGGGAGAATAACAGTTGATGTTTTCGGAAAAATCATGTATGATGAAGTGTAAAAGTTTTTACGGACGAAAGAAAGGATAAGTCATGGCGAAGAGAGAACCAGCAAGTCCAGAGAATAGAAGAGCGCCGGAGCATGCAAAAAGACGGAAAAAAAGTCAGCAGGATGCCGGACGGCGTCAGGAGGACGGAAAAAGAAGAGTCAGGGAAGACCAATCGTCAAAACGAGCGCAGAACCGCGCGCGGATGGAGGAGGAAGCCCGGCTGGAGAGAATGAGAGCACAGAACCGGAAAGGGAAAGGCGGGGAAGCTGTCCGCGGCGGGAGCAAGAAGCGGCGGAAGCGAAAACGAAAGAATTCGATCGGAAAGAAGATATTGCTCGGTGTATTGATCGTGCTGCTTCTCCTTGTGCTGGCGGCGATCGGCGTACTTGCCAGCAAGATGAGCAAATTGAAGACGGAAGAACTGAATCCGGATAAACTGAGTATTTCCGATGAACTGACTTATGATGAGACCGGTTATCTGAACGTTGCATTGTTTGGTCTGGATACCCGTGAAAAAGACGAGGAGATGGGAACGCGGAGCGATACGATCATGATCGCAAGCCTGAACCGGGAGACAAAAGAAATCCGGATGGCTTCGATTTACAGAGATACATTGCTTCAGCAGGATGACGGTACTTATAATAAAGCGAATGTAGCCTATTCTTTTGGAGAAGAAGAGGAAGCGGTCGCGATGCTGAACCGTAATTTTGACTTGAACATCCAGCATTATGTGACGGTAGACTTTTCCGCATTGGTCGACGTGATCGATGCATTGGGAGGGGTACCGATCGATGTCAAGGAAGAGGAGATCCCGTATATCAACGGATATGCGTGTGAGATCATTGAGAATACAGGCGTGGATACCTGGGCGGTGACAGAACCGGGACTCCAGAATCTGACAGGCGTGCAGGCGACGGCGTATGCCCGGATCCGTGCGATCGGAGACGACTATCAGCGTGCGGCAAGACAGCGCGAAGTGCTGACACAGATCGCAGTGAAAGCACAGCAGGCAAGTCTTTCTACGTTGAATAAGATCATTGACCGGGTATTCCCGAAAGTCAAGACGAATTTTAAACTGACAGAGATCCTCGCGTATGCAAAGGATGTAAAGAAATACAAGCTGGCAGAATCCACCGGATTCCCGACGGAAGACGGAAGAGATACGATGGATTACGGGGATGCGGGAAATGTCGTAGTTCCGGTCACGCTTTTGAGCAATGCGACTGCGTTACATGAATATCTGTTTGGCGACGAAGAAGAGTATGTTCCGTCATCCAAGGTGAAAGAAATCAGCGATGAGATCGCTTATTTGAGCGGATACAGTTATCTTTCGGGGGAGGATGGATCCGGATATAATGATTATTCCGGAAATACCGACAGCTCGGGATACAGCGACTACTCGGGAGGCGGCACTGATACATGGAGCGGAGACGCTTCGGGAACGGGAACCTGGGATGGAAGCACTTCGGGAGGCGGAACCGATACATGGAGCGGAGACACTTCGGGAACGGGAACCTGGGATGGAAGCACTTCGGGAGGCGGAACCGATACATGGAGCGGGGACACTTCGGGAGACGGAACATGGACGGGAGATGCCTCCGGAACCGGCGATGGAACCGGGGTATATTACTAGGCGGCTGAAACAAAAAGAGAAGAGGTTGTGCAAATGAACAAGAAATTAAGAAAATGGATCATGGCAGCGGCGGTCACATGTTTTGCAATGATCTCACCGATGATCGTGAGTCATGCGGCAGACGGTATCCTGCACTTTTCGGATCCGACAGGAAAAGTAGGAGAGAATATTACGGTAACCGGAAAGATCGAGGCGAATGGCAGCCCGATCGGGGATGGTCAGGCGACGGTCACTTACGATCCTGCAAAATTGGAGTTTGTCAGCGGGACGAATGCAGAGGGCGGAGACGGAACGGTCACTCTTTTTGCGGCGGGAACCGGAACAGAGACGGAACTTCAATATGAAATGGTATTCAAAGCGCTTGCGGAGGGAAGTACAACACTCGACGTATCGGCGGCGACTGCGTATATGTTTGACAACAGTACACTGAACCTGCAGCTTGGAAGCTCGACCGTTACGATCGAACCGGGCGATGGAACAGCAGCCTCCGGAACGGAAAGCAGTGGGGAGACAGACAAGGAACTGGGAGAGGCAAATATCGAAGTTGCCGGTACGATGTATGCGGTTTATGAGAATTTTACAGATGCGCTGATCCCGGATGGATTTACCCGATCGACGATCACTTATAATGGAGAGGAATACAGCGCTGTTGTACAGGACAATTCCGGAAAATCCTTTGTTTTCCTTGTGACAGGGGAAAACGATCCGATCATGGCATTGTATGATGAGAAGAACAGTAAGTTTGTTGCAGCGGAGCAGGTGATCATGGGAGATGAGTTTTATCTGCTGATCCTCGGAGAGGGAGACGGAAGTTCTCTCCCGGAACAGTTCGCGGAGACGACTCTGGAATTAAACGGAACGATCTTCCCGGCATGGCAGAATATGGAAGCAACGGATTATTACCTCGTGAATGCACTGAGCAGCAACGGCAACGAGGGCTTCTATGAATATGATTCCATGGAGGGGACTTACCAACGCTATGTTGTTTCCGAGAAAAAAACAGAGGAAAAGAAAGCGGGAAGTGGGCTGATCGCTAAAGCCCAGGATTTTGTGGAAAAGTATTTTATGATCGTGGCAGCCGCGACAGCGGCCGTGATCCTGCTTCTTCTGATCGTTATCATCATACTTTCTGTGAAGCTGGGACACAGCAATGCGGAACTGGATGCAATGTATGATGATTTTGATGAGGAAGATGATCTGCCGAAAGTAAAGAAAAATTCCAGAAAACAGTTTGTCAGACAAGACGATGACGAGGATGACGATTATCTGGAAGATGATTTCGAAGATGATGATTATGACGACGATGCATATGATTCGTACGATGATGACGATGCATATGACGATGAAGCGTATGATGAAGATGAAGAACTGTATGATGACGACGACTTTACGGACGATGACTATGACGACTACGAAGATGATGATTATGATGACGATGGTTACGACGAAGAGTATGAAGACGATGACTATGATGACGACGACGATTACGATGATTACGACGTAGAAGAAGACCGTGGAAATTCAAAAAAGAACAAGGATTACGGAATTGATTTCATAGACATCTGACAGAAGCTGTGAGGAGGGCAGCACTGCGGAGGCGGTGCTGCCCTTTTCGAATTTATGGAGGCATGAAACAGAGCGGTGCATCGCATACGGAACTGTTTTACATGACAGAAAGAAAAGGGAGGAACAGATTATGTGTGGAATTGTAGGTTATATCGGAAAGCAGCAGGCAGCGCCAATCTTGCTGGATGGTCTGGAAAAACTGGAATACCGGGGATATGATTCGGCAGGGATCGCAGTATATGACGGGGAACAGATCGGTATGAAAAAAGCAAAGGGCAGACTGAAAGTGTTGAGTGAGTTGACGCATGGGGGAGAAACGCTTCCGGGAACGATTGGGATCGGGCATACACGCTGGGCAACACACGGAGAACCGTCCGATGTGAACGCGCATCCGCATTTTAATAAAGAGCAGAGTATCGTTGTGGTACATAACGGGATCATTGAGAATTATTTGAAACTGAAAAAGAAGCTGCAGGCAAAGGGGTATGAATTTGTATCCGATACAGATACCGAAGTGATCGCCCATTTGCTGGACTACTATTATAAAGGAAATCCGCTTCAGGCGATCACAAAGATCATGCACCGGATGGAGGGATCCTATGCCCTTGGTATTCTGTTTCAGGATCATCCGGATCAGCTTTATGCCGTGCGAAAGGACAGTCCCCTGATCATCGGTCATACAGAGGGGGGATGTATTATCGCATCCGATGTACCGGCAGTCCTGAAATACACAAGAGATGTTTATTTCATTGAAAATGAGGAGATCGTCTGCATGACAGCAGATACCATGGAATTTTATAATGTGGATGAGGAGCCGATCGAGAAAAGCCCGACCCATATTGACTGGGATGTAGATGCGGCGGAAAAGGGCGGGTATGAACATTTCATGCTGAAAGAAATGTATGAGCAGCCGAAAGCGATCGCGGATACATTTTCACCGAGGATCCGTGGTCAGGAGATCGTGATCGAGGAATTAGATATGTCGGAGGAGGAAATCCGGGCGGTGAAGAAAATCATGATCGTTGCCTGCGGCTCCGCTTATCACGCGGGAGTTACTGCGAAATATGTGATCGAGGGAATGGCAAGGATCCCGGTAGAGGTGGATCTTGCGTCGGAATTCCGTTACCGGGATCCACTGATCGACCGGGACACGCTTTTGATCGTGATCAGTCAGTCCGGGGAGACTGCAGATACGCTTGCAGCGCTTCGGGAGGCAAAAGAAAAAGGTTCAAAAGTGCTTGGTATCGTGAATGTGGTCGGAAGTTCGATCGCCCGGGAGGCAGATACCGTGATGTATACATGGGCAGGACCGGAGATCGCCGTCGCAACGACAAAAGCATATTCCAGCCAGCTGATCGCATTGTATCTTCTTGCGATGAAATTTGCGGAGGTGCGCGGTGTGATCGGAAAGGAAGAACTGCATGGTTATATCGAAGATCTGAAGAAACTGCCGGATCAGGTAGAGATGCTTTTGAATAATAAAAACCGGATTCAGAAATTTGCGAACCGTTATCTTGCGGCGAAAGACGTGTTTTTTATCGGCAGAGGGATCGATTATGCGATCTCTCTGGAGGGTTCATTGAAACTGAAAGAAATTTCTTATATCCATTCGGAAGCCTATGCGGCCGGAGAACTGAAACATGGAACGATCTCCCTGATCGAGGAGGGGACGCTTGTGGCGGCAGTGCTGACACAGGAAGACCTGTACAAGAAAATGATCAGCAATATGGTGGAGGTGCGTACCCGCGGGGCATTTGTGCTGGCAGTGACGAATGAGGGAAACCGCGAGGTGGAACGGGCGGCGGATTATGTGATCTATATACCGCAGACAAACCGCTATTTTACAAACTCTCTTGCGATCATTCCGCTGCAGCTGTTCGGATATTATATTTCTGTGGGACGTGGATGCGATGTGGACAAACCGCGGAATCTCGCGAAATCAGTGACAGTGGAATAAGACGAACGGCAAGAAGAACTGCTTTTGCCGGTGATTCATGCAGAACAAAATCTGTTAAAACATTGAACACAATTTTATCACAAAGACAGGTTATGATAACATCATAAAATGAAGCACAAGAGAAAGAGGGATGCCTTATGGAAAATCAATACAGTTATTATAACCCGGACGATCATCAGCAGAATGGTCAGAATGAATATCAGAATCAAGGCGGTAATCAGGGATGGTCTCACGGTCATGAGCCGCGGGAGCCAAAAGAAAAAAAGAAAATGCCAAGAGCGGTAGCGGTTGTAGGATTGGCATTGCTGTTCGGAGTCGTATCGAGTGCCGTATTTCTGACGTCGAATCTGGTCGGAAGCAAAGTGCTGGGGCTTGAAAAAAATACAGAGAGTAAGGAAACGGCATCGAAAGTCAGCGGAACGACATTGACAAAGTCGTCCAGCGTTGTGACATCCGACGTTTCCGGCGTTGTGGAAAATGTGATGCCGTCGGTTGTATCCATTACCAATCTGAGCGTACAGGAAGTGCAGAATTTCTTCGGCGGCGTTTCCCAGCAGGAGAGTGAGAGCGCGGGATCCGGAATCATCATTTCCCAGACAGATGAGGAACTTCTGATCGTGACAAACTATCATGTGATCGCGGGAAGCGAGACACTGACTGTGACATTCGATGATGAGACGAGTCTGGAAGCCAACATCAAGGGAACCGATTCCGAGCATGATCTCGCGGTGATCGCAGTACCGCTTGATACGATCTCTTCGGATACGATGGAAGCGATCGCAGTGGCGACATTGGGAGATTCTACAAAATTACAGATTGGGGAACCGGCAATCGTGATCGGAAATGCACTCGGATACGGTCAGTCCGTCACAACCGGTGTGATCAGCGCCCTAAATCGACAGAACAGCGGGACAGATGCACAGACCGGAGAAGAAGTGACAAGCGATATCAAGCTGATCCAGACAGATGCGGCGATCAACCCGGGCAACAGCGGCGGCGCGCTGGTCAATGCAAACGGAGAAGTTGTCGGCATCAATTCCTCCAAGATCGCAGGCACGACGGTGGAAGGAATGGGTTATGCGATCCCGATCAGTGATGTGATGGATATTCTGGATAATCTGATGAGCCAGAAGACGAAAGCGAAAGTGCCGGAAGAGAAAAAAGGATACCTTGGGATCACCGGATTTGACGTGACTGCTCAGAATGCAGAGCAGTTCGGCATGCCGACCGGCGTCTATATCGATGAAGTGACAAGAGGCGGCGGGGCAGATGACGTGGGACTGACCAAGGGAAATGTGATCACTGCCATCAACGGCACAAGAGTAGAGTCTATGGATGCTTTAAAGAGTGAACTGGAATATTATGCGGCAGGCGAGACCGTTTCCGTGACGGTCAGCATCCCGGAGAATAACGGGGAATACAGTGAGAAGACCGTGGATGTGACGCTTGGAAAAGCAGCAAAATAAATATAAATCAGAACGTGTGAAAACGGGAAAGAGATCCGTCAGAGGTTTCTTTCCCGTTTTTCATGCACATTTTTCATAAAAAAACCGAACTATACATATTTCCGGAATTGTGCTATACTGATTCCGATTAAATACATAGGAGGGTTTTAACATGAAATATGATTATCTGATCGTAGGAGCAGGTTTATATGGTGCGGTGATGGCACACGAACTGACGAAGAAAGGGAAACGTTGTCTTGTGATCGACAAACGCAGCCATATTGCCGGAAATATCTACTGTGAAGATATAGAGGGAATCCATGTGCACAAATACGGCGCACATATTTTACATACATCCAATAAAAAAATATGGGAGTACATGAACCAGTTCGCGGAGTTTAACAATTATATCAACTCTCCGGTCGCGGTTTATAAAGACGAGCTGTACAATCTCCCGTTTAATATGAATACATTCAGTAAGATGTGGGGAATCAAAACACCTGCGGAGGCGAAAGCGATGATCGAAAAACAGGTGAAAGAGACCGGTATCACAGAACCGAAGAACTTAGAAGAACAGGGGCTTTCTCTTGTGGGAAAAGATGTGTTTGAAAAACTGGTAAAAGGATATACTGAAAAACAGTGGGGAAGATCCTGCAGCGAACTGCCGGCATTTATCATCCGCCGTCTTCCGGTGCGCTTTACCTACGACAATAATTATTTCAATGATCGTTATCAGGGAATCCCGATCGGCGGTTATACAAAGATCGTGGAAAAAATGCTCGAGGGAGCGGACGTACAGACGGATACGGATTATTTTGAATTCCGAAAATCAAATCCGGATATTGCGGATACGACGATCTTTACCGGTATGATCGATGAATATTTTGATTATCAGCTGGGAGCTCTGGAATATCGTTCCGTTCGGTTTGAAACAGAAGTGCTGGATACTGACAACTATCAGGGCAATGCGGTCGTAAATTACACGGAGAGAGAAGTGCCGTATACCCGGATCATCGAACATAAGCATTTTGAATTCGGCACACAGGAGAAGACCGTGATATCGAGAGAGTATTCTTCCGAGTGGAAAGTGGGAATGGAACCATATTATCCGGTCAATGATGAAAAGAACGGTAAATTGTTTGCTGCCTATAAAGAACTTGCGGAGAAAGAGGAACATGTGATCTTCGGTGGTCGTCTCGGAAATTATCAGTATTATGATATGGATAAGGTGGTTGAGGCAGCGCTTCTGAAACTCGAAGAGATGGGCGTGTGAAAGCGGTGTGCAAGTGTTTCGAAATTGGGACAGACGGGATATTGTGACGGAAATGTTTCGGAATTGTTGCGAAAAAACACGAAAAATGATATGATAACCGAATGTGAGTAACTGGTTCTGAGAACAGACAGGAAAAGTTTGGAAGGAAGAAACAATGGCAGAAAAACGAAAGAATGTACGAAATACAAGACCGGCAGGAAGCGGGGAACGTACGAGAAAGACGGGGAACGGCGGAAGTCCGAAGAGCAGGAGCAGTGCAAAGCAGAGCGGCGCAAGACAAGGCGGAGCAAAGAGCGCCGGAAGTACGAAGCAGCCGACAAGAAGCGCGCAGGATAAAAGGGCGCAGGCACAGCGGAAGCGGAGAATGGAAGAGCAGAGACAGCGGGTGGCATATGAAAATCCGGCAAAATCTGTGATCGGAAGCGGAAAAAAGAACGGCTATCCCGGGAATAAAAAGGGACATGGAAAGCGGGATAATCAGATCAGCTGGACGATCGGCGTTGTGCTCGGCGTGATCCAGGCAGTGGCATCGGTTGTGTTTATGATCGCGTTGTTTGTGCTGGATATGCTGCCGGTCAAATATCTGGCGATCATAGCGGGACTTTTGCTGATCGCATTGCTGATCGTATTTACGAGTCAGCTTTTGTCCAAAAAGAAAGGGATTGCCGGAAAGATTTTCAGTGTACTGATGTCGGTGATCCTGGCAGTTGGATCTTTCTATATTTTCAAGGCAAACGGAACGGTCAGCGAGATTTCCGGAAGCGGTACGAAAGTGGATAAGGTTGTGGTAGCTGTATTGGCAGACGATCCGGCAGAGTCGATCCAGGACGCAAAAGATTACAGCTTTGGCGTGCAGTATGCGCTGAAAGGCGAGGAGATCCAGGAGACGGTCGGCGCGATCAATGAGGAACTGGGAAGTGCGATCGCGGAGACGGAGTACCGCAGTGTGCAGGAACAGGCAACCGCGCTGCACAACGGAGATGTGCAGGCGATCATTTACAATGAAGCTTATAACGGGATCTTAAGTGAAGAGTTCGGTGATTTCGGCAATAGCATCAAAGTGATCTATTCTCATTCCATTGAGACAAAAGTGGAGAATAATGCTGCCGAGCAGGTAGAAGTAAAAGACGATACGTTTACCGTATATATCAGCGGTATCGACGTATACGGTGCGATCGAGACAAACAGCCGGAGCGATGTAAATATTATGGCAGTCGTCAATCCGACGTCCCATCAGATATTGCTCGTCACGACGCCGCGTGACTACTATGTGGAGATTCCGGGAATCTCCGGAGGAGAACTGGACAAGCTGACCCATGCGGGCATCTATGGCGTAGATGCATCGATGGCGACATTGGGACAGCTTTATGATACGACGATTGATTTTTATGCCCGTGTAAACTTCACATCCCTTGTGGAGATGGTGGATGCGCTGGGCGGTGTGGATGTTTATTCCGAGCAGGCGTTTACAACGAGTGAAGATACCGGACTGGTCATGAACGTCGTGCAGGGAGAGAACCATTTCAATGGGCAGCAGGCGCTTGCGTTCTCAAGAGAACGTATGAATGTGGACGGCGGTGACTTCCAGAGAGGAAAGAACCAGCAGGCAGTGATCACTGCGATGATCAAAAAGGCAGTTTCCCCTGCGATCCTTGTGGGAGCAAACGGTATTCTGAACAGTGTGAGCGGCAATGTGGACACAAACATGTCTCAGGATCAGATCCAGACATTGATCAAGACACAGTTGAGCGACGGAGGCGCATGGAATATCAAATCCGTTGCGGCAGAGGGAACCGGAGACCAGCAGTATTGCTTCTCTTCACCGGGATCACTTCTGTATGTAACGCAGCCGGATCCGAATTCGGTTGCATCCATTAAGGCAATGATCGATTCCGTAGAGAACGGAGAAGTATTTACGGATTCGGAAGTTGTACAGTAATGATACATGGAGAAACAAATGGAAAAGAAAACAGCAGAAAAAGAAGAAAAAAAGCAAAGAAAGCAGGGAAAGCAGAGTTTAAAAGAAAGGGTTGAGTCATTTCCGCAGCATAAGGTCTTATTGATCGTATTGGATATCATTTTTATCAATCTAAGTTCTTTTTTGGCACTGTGGCTTCGCTTTAATATGAAGATCAGCGATATTGAATTGTGGTATGTAGATTCTATTGTTTCGGCGGCGCTTGTCAACACCGTCGGAACTGTCCTGATCTTTGCAGTCCTGAAATTGTATTCCAGTCTCTGGCGGTTTGCCAGTATCAAAGAACTGGTATATGTGATCGAGGGATGTATCGCATCGATCCTTTTGAATATCTTTTTCTACTTTTTTACTTATAAGCCGATTTTCAGAAGTTACTTTTTGCTTTACGGAGCATCGCTGTTTCTTCTAACCTGTGTGAGCCGGTTTTCATACCGGCTTGTACGGCTTTTATACCGAAGCAATATTCACGGGCGTCATGTCCGGAATACGATGATCATCGGTGCAGGAGAGGCCTGTAATGTGGTCATGAAAGAACTGGAACTGAGCACGGAACTGGATGCGAGGATCTGCTGTGTCATCGACGATGATGTGAAAAAGCAGGGAACTTATATCCACGGTGTGAAAGTCGTAGGCGGAAGAGACAAGATTCTGGAATATGCAGAACGGTATGCGATCAACGAGATCATCGTGGCGATTCCGAGCGCCAGCAAGGTGGAGCAGAGAAAGATCCTTGCGATCTGCCAGCAGGTGCAGGGCTGTGAACTGAAGATCCTCCCGGGTGTGTATCAGTTGGTCAACGGCGAGGTCAGTGTCTCTAAGCTTCGGAATGTGGAGATTGAAGATCTGCTCGGAAGAGATCCGATCCAGATCACGACGGAAAAGATCGGGCGTTATGTATCGGATAAAGTGGTGCTTGTGACCGGAGGCGGCGGAAGCATCGGAAGCGAGCTTTGCCGTCAGATCGCAGCAAACGGCGTGCGCCAGCTGATCATTTTCGATATTTATGAGAATAATGC
>ERZ1036455.158-NODE-158-length-28569-cov-24.459178_pt1 | contig 28569 bp, 32 predicted proteins | sample MGYA00514228_ERZ1036455 | MGnify/ENA primary metagenome ERZ1036455 (study PRJEB33795, sample SAMN09464920) | human gut metagenome | host: Homo sapiens | place: USA: Stanford, California | collected 2016-07 | study: EMG produced TPA metagenomics assembly of the... | reverse complement strand
GCATGGCGTTCGCTTCTGCGCGGCGGGCGGCCTCAGTGTCCGCCGTCGGTTCCGGAAGCACAGGCGCTGGCTGCGCCTGTGCTTCCGGAACCGCTTGTGCGGCAGGCTGAAGTTCCGGCTCTGCGGGAATAGAGAAAGAAACCTCGGCCACAGGCTGCGGCGCGGGTTCCTCCGGAATGGAGAAGGATATCTCAGCCGAAGGCTCGTCCCAGGAGAGAGGGATTGCATCCGCGTCCGTCTGCCCAGCAGTCACAGATGCAGGCGCAGCGTCCTCTGTGGGGCCCTCTGCGACGGGGCCCGTCTGAGCCGATGCGGCCTGTGCTTCCTCGGCCTGGTGAACCTCTTCCGCCAAACGCGCTTCCTCGGCACGGCGGGCTTCTTCCGCCAAACGCGCTTCCTCGGCGCGGCGGGCCTCTTCCGCCAAACGTGCTTCCTCGGCGCGGCGGGCCTCTTCCGCCAAACGTGCTTCTTCGGCGCGGCGGGCCTCTTCCGCCAAACGTGCTTCTTCGGCGCGCCGCGCGGCCTCTATGGCGCGCTGGCGTGCGGCGGCTTCTTCGGCCAGGCGCTGCTGCATGGCGGCGTTGAAATCAATGGGCTTCCACTTGCGTTCAACGGACGGCTGTTCGGGCTGCGGCGCTTGCTGTACAGGGCGCGGCGGGGCGACGGGCGTGGGGGGCACCACCTCAATGGGCTGCAGCACGGGCTGCGCCGGGGCCATAGTCTCAGCAGCAGGCTGCTCCATTGCACGGCCGCGTTTTTTGCTGCGGCCCTGCTTGGTTTTCGGCTGCTGCTTGGCCTGCTTGGGCGCGGGCTGTGCAGCCGGCGCCGGGATGTCCGGCAGCGGCGGAAGCTCGATGGTGGTATGGTCCAGTGTCTGCAGGGGGGCCAGCTCCGGGCGAGGCGTTTCGGCCTCGCTCTGCTGCTGGGCGTCTTCGCTGCGGATGATCTCCCTCAGCGCACGGATTTCCTGTACCTTGGCCACCAGCAAGCCAATGGTGGCGACACCCAGCACCACGGTGCATACCAGCATCATGATGCGGATGGTGTCGCTGAACACATTGCTGCCCAGCAGCAGCCACGCGCACACGCCCAAAAGGCAGCACAGCGCAGTTACCGTGAGCACCGTCGCGGTGATTTTTCGTCTCAGTTCTCGTCTTGCCATATCATAGCTCCACTCATAGAGCGTTCATCCCCGCATCGCGGGAGGGAACGTTTTATTTTGTGCCGAAAATGCGGTCGCCCGCATCGCCGAGACCCGGCACGATGTAGCCGTTCTCGTTCAGCTTTTCATCCATCGCGGCCACATAGATGTCCACGTCGGAATGCGCCTCCTGCAGGCGCTGCATGCCTTCGGGCGCAGCGATGATGCCAATGAACTTGATGCTCTTTGCACCGCGCTTTTTGATTTGCGTGATGGCGTCTACGGCGCTGCCGCCGGTGGCGAGCATCGGGTCCAGAACGATGACTTCGCGCTCGGCGATATCATCGGGCAGCTTGCAGTAGTATTCCACAGGCTCCAGCGTCTCTTCGTTGCGGTACATGCCGATATGCCCGACTTTAGCGGCCGGGATGAGCGCCAGCATGCCGTCCACCATGCCCAGCCCCGCGCGAAGGATCGGTACCAGCGCCAGTTTGCGGCCGGACAGCATGCGCGTCTTTGCCACAGCGATGGGCGTCTCGATCTCCACCTCTTCGGTGGGCAGATCCCGCGTGGCCTCATAGCACAGCAGTGTGGCAAGCTCGCACACAAGCTCCTTGAATTCTTTGGTGCCGGTGTTTTTGTTGCGCAGCAGGCTTACCTTATGCTGTACAAGGGGATGGTCCATGATCATTGTTTTGCTCATTGTTTTCAGTCTCCTTTATGTTCGGCTTTCCGGGATGGCTCGGCGTGTATGTCAGCGCTGCTCCAGCGCGGATATCTTGGCGACGCGGCCCGCATGGCGGCCGCCTTCGAAGGGGGTGTCCAGAAACAGGTCCACCAGTTCGCAGGCAAGGCCCGGGCCGACAACGCGCCCGCCCAGACAAAGGGCGTTGGCGTCGTTGTGCAGGCGTGTGTATTTGGCGCTGAAAGCGTCGCTGCAGCAGCAGGCGCGGATTCCGTCCAGCTTGTTGGCCGCCATGCTGATGCCCACGCCCGTGCCGCAGAACAGCAATGCACAGGCGCATTCGCCGCGCACAACGGCCTCGCAGGGAGGCACGGCCATATCGGGATAATCAACAGATGCTTCGCTGTGCGTGCCGTAATCAACGTAGGGCACGCCGCGTTCGTCCAGGTGCGCCCGGACGGCCTCCTTCAGGGCAAAACCGCCGTGGTCGGCGCCCAGTGCAACGGGTTTCTCCATATGATACAACTCCTTGTCCGCGGGCGCAAGCCGGCGCGGTATGTTTTTTATCTTTTGCGCGGTCAGGGCGCGGCCTGCAGACGCGCCGCGCGTTCCCGCTCCGCCTGCGAAAGGCGGTGGTAATCGGGGATAAGCTGTGCAGCGGGCACCGTTTCACCCGCTGCCAGCGCAGCCCGGCACACGCCGCCGGCGCGGCCCAGGCGGTAGGCTTCGGGATACAGGCGGGTCTTGCCCGTGCCGTTCAGCGCCTCGTCCACCAGCTGCGCGCCGTCGCCCAGCAGCCACACCGGCTCCCGCGCGCTTTCCACAAACCCGCGCAGGGAAGCGGCGGGCGCGCTCTCGTCCGGGCATAAGCGCTCCACCGCACCGTCCGCGGCGAAAAAACCGGCCCAGTACACCTCGCCCCGGCGCGCATCCAGCGCGCACAGCAGCGTGCCTTCCACAGCCGCGCTGTATGCCAGCGCCTCCAGTGTGGAGACAGCGGCGCAGGGCGTGTCGTGTGGGAAAGCAAGTCCCTTGACGGCAGCCAGCCCGATGCGAAGGCCCGTGAAGCTGCCCGGCCCGGCAGCGGCGGCGAACACGTCTATTTCCGCGGGAGAAAGCCCTGCGGCGTCAAAGGCGTTTTTGCACAGGCAAAGCAGCGTTTCGCTGTGTGTATGGCCCGTAGCCAGATAACATTCATAAATCAGCCGGCTGTCCCGCAGTATGGCAACGCCGGCGGTCTTTCCCGCAGAATCCAGGCCAAAGATCGTCAAAGCTGAGCCCCCTCGATGGTGATGCGGCGGCGGTGCTCGTCCAGCACTGCGATGTCCACATGAACAGCGGGTTCGCCCGCCACGAGCGGCGCGACGTTTTCGCTCCACTCTGCGGCAACCACCGCGCCGTCGTCCAGATAATCAAAAAAGCCCGTTGCCTGAAGGTCCTCCATGGTGGAGATACGGTACATGTCGAAATGGGCGAAGGGCTGAGGGCCGCGGTATACGTTCACGATGGCGAACGTGGGGCTGGAGACCTCGTCGGTGCAGCCCAGCCCGCGGGCGATGCCCTCGCAGAAGGCTGTTTTCCCCGCGCCGAGCCCTCCGGTAAACAGCACCAGGGAGCCGCTGCGCAGCACCTTGGCCAGGCGCTCGCCCAGCGCTGCCGTTTCGGCTCTGCTGCCTGTTTCGTATACCGCCATGGCGCGCCTCCTGCATGCTGTTTGTATCAAAGTGCGCGCAGGTGCGCGCATTTATAGCATATTATATACCAAAAGTGGGGTTTCTGTAAAGTGCGCGGCGCACGATATGGACTGGAAATCCCGCCCGGGAGGGGCTTTCGGAGAAATTGGAACGACAAAAAACGGCAGCGGAGGCCCGCTGCCGTGGAGAGGGGCCGCCCGAAAACGCGTTTTGTGAACGCGGCGCACCGGACGGCCGGAAGAGAGGGAAAACGCGCGGGGCGTTATTCCGCCCGGCGCGCCTGCGGCTCGCTGCCGAACAGGCTGGGAATGGCGCACAGCGCGGCGATACCAACCACGGTATATACCGCGCGGGAGAGCAAACTTGCGCTGCCGCCCAGCAGCCAGGCCACGGCGTCGAAGCTGAACAGGCCGATGAGGCCCCAGTTGATGCCGCCGATGATGATGAGAATAACGCAGATTTTATAGAAGATATTCATGGGAACACATCCTTTCTGCGCTTAGTTTGAGCGGCAAAAAGGGGAAATATGCGCGCCGGACCCTGTGCGGTGCGTCCTTTTGCGTGATTTGTGCGTTCCGGGGACTGTTCGGCCGAAAGGAAAGCGGGGCGCATGCTCTTTTGGGCCGCCCATAGCCGGGAAGCCTGCGTGCAGCGGATGATGCTCATTTTGCGTATTTGTTATTGTATTCCCTTTGATAATCTCTGCCCATATTTTTATTGTGTTTGGCCACATATGCATTTGAGATTTCTTCAGGAGTTACACCATATCGAAGCAATGTATCAAAATAATACATCAAAACGTCGCTCATTTCCTCGACAAACGCCTCACGGACAGAGGCTTCCCGCATAATCGCCGAATCGCCTTTTTTCTTGATAATAGCAATACATTCGCCCATTTCTTCCATCATCCACAGTATAAAATTCCTGCCGAATTTTGCTTCCATGGGAGACCAGGTATCCTTGTGCTGCTCCCACAAATTCATCTGCATACGCATCATATCTGATATTTTTATATCTGCCATAGCGCACCTCACAGTATTTATTGTGCATCGGCCTTTGGCTGGCGCAGACGTATAAGATTTTATAGCTGCGGCAAAACCGAATATAAATCATTTCAAATTCAAATCCCGATTGATGGGTTTATGGAAAGAATATCATTCCAGCGTCTGGCGCAAGCCTTTGCCCAAAGCGCGGAATGCACCTCCCAGCGACAAAAAGCCGCCCCGCAGAGGGGCGGCACAGAGAAAGTTCAGTTTTTCAGCGCCTGCAGCGGAGCGGGGATGCGTCCGCCGCGGTTGACGAACACCGACGGCGAGAACGTGCTCACGGGCAGGATGGGCGCATAGCCCAAAAGGCCGCCGAAGTCCAGCACGTCGCCCTCCTTGCAGCCGATGGCCGGGATAACGCGCACGGCCGTCGTTTTGGTGTTCACCATGCCGATGGCGGCCTCGTCCGCGATGAGCGCCGAGATGACGGCGGCGTCCGTCTCACCCGGGATGACGACCATGTCGATGCCCACGCTGCACACGGCCGTCATGGCTTCCAGCTTTTCAATGGATAGGCTGCCGCGCTCCACGGCTTTGATCATGCCGTCGTCCTCGGACACAGGGATGAACGCGCCGGAAAGCCCGCCAACGTGGTTCGAGGCCATCACGCCGCCCTTTTTTACCGCGTCGTTCAGCATGGCCAGCGTGGCCGTCGTGCCGCAGCAGCCGCAGCTCTCCAGCCCGATTTCTTCCAGAATATTCGCCACGGAATCGCCGGGCGCGGGCGTGGGCGCAAGTGAAAGGTCCACGATGCCGAAGGGCACGCCCAGCCGCTCGCTGGCAAGGTTGCCCACAAGCTGGCCCATGCGTGTGATTTTGAACGCCGTGCGTTTGATCAGCTCGGCCACGGTGTCCAGCGAAGCGTCCTTGGGCAGCTGGGCCAGAGCCGCACGCACCGCGCCCGGGCCGGAGACGCCCACGTGGATAACGCAGTCCGGCTCGCCCGGGCCGTGGAACGCGCCCGCCATGAAGGGGTTGTCCTCCGGCGCGTTGCAGAATACGACAAGCTTTGCCGCGCCCGCGCACATTTTATCCCGCGTGCGCGCCGCGGCTTCCTTGATGACGGGCCCCATCATCTTGACGGCGTCCATGTTGATGCCGCTCTTGGTGGAGCCGACGTTGATGCTGCTGCAGACGTAGTCCGTACAGGCCAGCGCCTCCGGGATGCTGCGGATGAGCCGCTCGTCCCCGGCGGAAAAGCCCTTGTGCACCAGCGCCGAATAGCCGCCGATGAAGTTGACGCCCACGGCCTTGGCCGCAGCGTCCAGCGTTTTGGCATACCACACCGGGTCCGCGTCCGGCGCGCTGGCCAGCAGCATGGCGATGGGCGTTACCGAGATGCGCTTGTTTACGATGGGCATGCCGTAGGTGGCTGAGATGTCCTCGGCTGTTTTGACAAGGTCCTTTGCTTTTTCGGTGATCTTGCGGTAGATCTTTTCGCAGGCTTTTCGGCCGTCCGGGTCCGCACAGTCCAGCAGGGAGATGCCCATGGTCACGGTGCGCACGTCCAGATGCTCGTCCGTGATCATCTGGATGGTCTCGAGAATATCGTTCGTGTTCAACATATGCGCTCCATCTCCTTAAATACGGTGCATGGCGTCATAGATTTCCTGCCGGGTGCAGCGCACATCCACGCCCAGCTCGTCGCCCTTCTGCTTCATCTTCTCTGCAAAGGCCGTAAAATCCATCGAGCAGCTGGACACATCCACCAGCATGATCATGGCGAAGGTGCCGCGCAGGATGCGCTGCGTCACTTCCTCCACGTTTACATTGGCCTCGGCGCACGCGGTGCACACCTGTGCAAGAATGCCTACTTTGTCGTTACCCACGACAGTGATAACAGCTTCCATTTTGTTCCCTCTCCTCCGTTGTGCCCGCGCCGTCGGGGCGCGGCGTCCGCAGGCGGGCCCGTCCGGCCCGCGGTCTGTTTTACCAGTATAACAAAAAAATCCGCCGGGGAAAAGAGCCGAAACCGCCGAAATCCCGGCTCCGTGCGCGGTGTGTTTTGTGCGGATGTTTACTTTCGGCGCCGGATTTACTATAATGTACCTAATATCGCCTAATAAATATCGCCTCATAAATGAAGAGGCGAGATGTACAGCGAAGAAAGAGGGGAACATCCATGGAAAAGATACTCAAGATCCTGGAGGAAAACGCCCGTATCAGCCTTGAGGATATCGCCACGATGGTGGAGAGCACGCCCGAGGAAGTGGCGAAGCAGATCGACGCGTACCAGCAGGCCCACGTCATCAACGGCTACAAGGCGCTGATCGACTGGGACAAGGCCGGAGCCGACCGGGTGCAGGCCATCATCGAGCTGCGCGTTTCGCCCAAGCGGGACTGCGGCTTTGACGAGGTTGCGGCCAACATCGCCCGCTTTGACGAGGTGGACAGCGTGATGCTGATGAGCGGCGGGTACGACCTTTCGCTGGTGATGAGCGGCAAGAGCTTTCAGGACATTGCATTGTTCGTGGCAAAGCGGCTGAGCCCGCTGGACGACGTGCTGAGCACGGCCACGCATTTCGTGCTGCGCACCTATAAAAAAGACGGCGTGCTGTACGGCCTGGAACCCACCGACGAACGGGAGCTGCTGTGATGGATTATGCAAAGATCATTTCCGCCGCCGCGCGCGACATGCGTCCCTCGGGCATCCGCAAATTTTTTGACATTGCGGCCGAGATGAAGGACTGCATCTCGCTGGGCGTGGGCGAGCCGGATTTTAAAACGCCCTGGACGGTGCGCGACGCGGGCATCCGCAGCCTGGAAAAAGGGCGCACCTGGTACACGAGCAATTCGGGCCTGGCGGAGCTGCGGGAGGAGACCTGCAATTACCTTTCCCGCCGCATGGGCCTTTCCTACACGCCCGGGGAAACCGTCGTTACCGTGGGCGGCTCCGAGGCCATCGATATGTGCATCCGCGCGCTGGTGAACCCCGGCGACGAGGTCATCATCCCGGAGCCGTGCTTTGTCTGCTATTACCCCATCACCACACTGACGGGCGGCGTGCCCGTGCCGCTGCCGCTGAAAGCTGAAAACGGCTTTAAGCTGACGGCGCAGGAGCTGGAGGCGGCCATCACGCCGCGCACAAAGCTCATCATCTTCCCGTTCCCGTGCAATCCAACGGGGGCCGTGATGCGCCGGGAGGACCTGGAACCCATCGCGGCGCTGCTGCGGGATAAGGACATCATCGTTCTGTCGGATGAGATCTATGCCGAGCTGACCTACGGCGGCGAGCGCCATGTGAGCATCGCCTCGCTGCCGGGCATGAAGGAACGCACCGTTGTGGTGAACGGTTTTTCCAAGGCCTATGCCATGACGGGCTGGCGTCTGGGCTATGCCTGCGGGCCGGAGCCGATCATCAAGGTAATGACGAAGATCCACCAGTCCGCCATCATGTGCGCGCCCACCACCAGCCAGTACGCGGCCGTGACGGCTCTGCGCCGCTGCGACGCGGATATCGAGGCCATGCGCAGCGAGTATGACATGCGCCGCCGCTTCCTCGTGAGCAGCCTGAACCGCATGGGCCTGGACTGCTTCGAGCCGGAGGGGGCGTTTTATGCCTTTCCCTCCATTCGGAAAACGGGCCTTTCCAGCGAGGATTTCTGCGAAAAGCTGCTGTTCGGCAAAAAGGTGGCCGTGGTGCCGGGCAACGCCTTCGGCGATTCCGGCGAAGGGCATGTGCGCATCAGCTATTCGTATTCCATCGGCCATTTGTCCGAGGCGCTGCACCGCATCGAGCTGTTTTTGCAGGAGCTGGGCGTGTAAGCGATGGGGAAGGAAGTACATTGTTATTCCGTGCCGGACTATGCGTCCGCGGCGCTGGCCGCGGCCGTGGAGGACATTTTTGCCCAAAGCGCGGCCGCCCGGGCGCTGGGCCCGCGCAGCCGCGTGCTTGTGAAGCCGAACCTGGTGGCGAAACACGCGCCCGAAAAGGCCGTCACCACCCACCCCGCCGTGCTGGACGCCGTGTGTGCGGCGCTGCGGCGGCGTGGCGTTGAAAGTATCACCGTGGCGGATTCCCCCGGCGGGCTGTACAACCCCGCTGTGATGAAGAGCATCTATAAGGCCAGCGGCCTGCTGGCGGTGTGCGAGCGCCACGGCGCGCTGGCCTACACGGCGTGCGAGGCAGCGCCGCGTAAAACGGACGGCGTGCGGGTGAAGGAGTTCAGCCTGCTGCGCCCCGTTCTGGAGGCGGATTTCATCATCGACCTGCCCAAGGTCAAGACCCATGTGATGACGGGCATGTCCTGCGCGGTGAAAAATCTGTTCGGCACGGTGCCGGGCCTGCAGAAAGCCGAATTCCATATGCGCTTCCCGGAAAAGGAGCCGTTTGGAGAAATGCTGGTGGACCTGTGCGAGACCGTGCGGCCGCAGCTTATCATTGCCGACGGCGTGCTGGCTATGGAGGGCGACGGCCCCGCGGGCGGCACGCCCCGGGCGCTGGGGCTGGTGCTGGGCGGAGAGGACGCGTATGCGGTGGACCTTGCTGTGTGCCGCCTGATGGGGATGCCCGCGATGCGGGTGCCGTACCTTGCCGCCGCCCATGCCCGCGGCTTGTGCGAGGCGGCACTGGAGGAAGCGCTGCTGCGCGGCGACACGCAGGCGGCAGCGCCCGTAGCGGACTATAAACTGCCCGCGGGCTTTGCAGACATCAGCTTTGCCGACAAGGCACCCCGGGCGCTGCGCTGGGCCGTTCCGGGCGTGGAAAAGTGGCTTGCCCCGCGCCCGAAGATCCACCGGAGCAAATGCATCGGCTGCGGCAAGTGCGCCGAGATATGCCCAGGGCACACCATCACAGTGGAAAACGGAAAGGCGCATATCGTGCCGAGGGCCTGCATCCGCTGTTTTTGCTGCCACGAGATGTGCCCCGCAAAGGCCATCGATGTGAAGCGGGCTGGGATATTCAATCTGTAGACGGAAAGAGGCAGAAATGAAAAAAGGAATTTCAACAGCTGTTTTGCTTTCGGCGCTCCTGCTGCTCACGCTGGCGGCCGTATTTCTGCTGCAGTGCTTTTTGGGCGGCATGCTGTTCGACTGGAATTACAGAGAGCCGCTGCTTTTCCTCGCCTGCCTTTTTGCGGGGATGGTGCTGTTGGGGATTTTCAGGATCATTGAACTGCTGGAACAGCGGTAAAGGGAGGTCGTTTTCATGCGCAGCGTCACCGTGCTTGCACCCGCAAAGCTGAATCTCACGCTGGACGTGACGGGGACCCGGCCGGACGGATATCACACGCTGGATATGATCATGCAGGCTGTCAGCCTGCGGGAGCGCGTCACTTTGCGCAGAAGCAGGGGACTTTCGCTTTCGCTGCCCGGCTCCCGCGTGCCGGCCAACGAGCACAACACCGCCTATAAAGCGGCGCTGGCGTTTTTCCACGGCACGGGCCTCCTGGCGGGCGCGGCCATCACGGTGGAAAAGCATGTGCCCGTGCGCGCGGGCATGGCGGGCGGCAGCGCCGACGCCGCCGCCGTTCTGGTGGGGCTGAACGAGCTGTACGGTGCGCGCCTTTCCGCGGCAGAGCTGTGCGCGCTGGGCGCGCAGGTGGGCGCGGACGTGCCGTTTTCCATTGTGGGCGGCACGGCCCGGGTTACCGGTGTGGGCGATATCCTGGAGCCGCTGAAGCCCTGCCCGCCCTGCTTTTTTACGGTATGTATGCCCGCGGGCGGCATTTCCACGCCGCAGGCATATGCAAGGTACGACCGCATTGGTACCGACGTGCGTCCGGACAGCGCGGCTGCGGCGGCCGCCATCGCACGGGGCGATTTGGCGGGCCTGTGCGCGCAGATGAAGAACGCGCTGGAATATTCCAGCGCCAGCGCCGCGACAAAGCCCATCTGCGAAACGCTGCGCGCCCACGGCGCGTTGGCAGCGCTGATGACGGGCAGTGGGGCGGCGGTGTTCGGCGTGTTTGCAGACGAGGCCCCGGCCCAGGCCGCGAAAGCGGCGCTGCTGCGGGTTTACCCACAGTGCTGGGTGCTGCGGCCGGAGGCGAAAGGTGCGCGCGTCGTGGGGCGCGGATGAGGATTAAACGCTGTGGGACCGAAAAACAGGAGGCGCTGTGCCATGGAAACAGAACGCAAGCTGGATGTATTGGCCGATATTGCGCGGGCGCTGAACCAAAGCGGCGTCACCTGGGCCGTGGGCGGTTCCCTGCTGCTGTATTTTAAGGGGAAAACGGGCGTGTTCCGCGACATTGACCTGATGGTCTGTGAAACGGATGTGGAAAAGCTGAAACAGGCGATGCTGCCGCTGGGCGCGCCGGCCCCGTCCGACCCGAACGCACAGTATAGGACGCGCTGCTTCCTGGAATTCACCGTCCGCGGCGTGGATGTGGACGTGATGGCGGGGTTCGTCATCTTGGAAAACGGACAGGAACACGACTGCGCGCTGAAGCCGGAGCAGGTGGCGGAGCATATCCTTGTACGCGGCGAAGATATCCCGCTGCAATCTCTGGAGGACTGGCGCAGATATTACGCATGGATGGGCCGGACATCCAAGGTGGCGATGATAGACGGAAAAACAATGCGGTGAGAGCGGAGCAGCGGCCCCGTCCGGCAGTGCGCCGGACGGGGCCGCTTTGCGGCGGACGCCGGACCGTGCCCAAAGGGGTTGCAAATCCGGGCCGGGCATCGTACAATAGAGTGGCGCGGGGCGCTGTGCTGCCGCGCAAATTGAAACGACAAAGGAGGAAGCGTCTTTGGAACCCGTTGGACGAAGTATGGGATTGCCCGGCAGACAACCGGATCAGACACCACCGGCGGCTGCAGGGCGCTTCGGGCCTGTTTTCTGACGCTCTTTTTCGGGGCGCAGAGCGGGCTGTGCGCGCTGCACGCCCGCATTTGCGTGTTTTGGTTTTGTTTGCCGCGGCGGCGGGCCTCTGGTGCCTGCTTCCGCGGCTTTTTTGTCCGGGCAGGCACCCCGTGTTCGTCCTCCGACACACAGGAAGAAGGAGGAAACACAAATGGATCGGCAGTATGATTTTGCAGCGCTGGAGGCGCTGCTGAAAAAACGTTCCTTTAAGGCTCTGCGCGAGGCCCTGCTGGAGCTGAACGAAGTGGATATTGCAGAATTTTTGGGACTGCTGAACGGTGAGGAGGCCGTGCTGGCTTTCCGTACGCTGCCCAAGGGCGTGGCGGCCGACGTGTTCGCAGAGCTGGAGCCGGAGATGCAGCAGCTCATCGTCGCTGCGGCGACGGATGCGGAATTGGCCGTCATCGTGGAGGACCTGTACGTGGACGACGCGGTGGATATGCTGGAGGACATGCCCGCCAATGTGGTCAAGCGCATCCTGAAGAACGCCACACCGGAGATGCGCGGTCTGATCAACCAGTTCCTCAAGTATCCCGAGCATTCCGCCGGCAGCATTATGACGGCGGAATTTACAGATCTGCGCCCCACGATGACGGTGGAGCAGGCCATTGAGCACATCCGCCGCACCGGAGAGGACCGGGAGACCGTCTACACCTGCTATGTGGTTGGCCCCCGCCGCAGGCTGCTGGGCGTGGTGACGGTGCGCAGCCTGCTGCTGGCGCGGGACAGCCAGCTCGTCAGCGATGTGATGGAGGACGGCGTCATCTCCGTCGCCACCGGGACGGACCAGGAGGAGGCCGTGCGGCTGCTGCAGCGGTACGGCTTCCTGTCGCTGCCCGTGGTAGACGCGGAAGGACGTTTGGTGGGCATCGTTACCGTGGATGACGCGGTGGACGTTATGGAGCAGGAGGCCACCGAGGACTTCGAGAAGATGGCCGCCATGGCCCCATCGGAGAAGCCGTATCTGAAAACGGGCGTGTTTTCCCTGGCAAGGCACCGCATCGTATGGCTGCTGGTGCTGATGATCTCCGGCATGATCACAGGCGGTATCCTGGGTCGGTATGAGGCGGCCATTGCCGCGATGCCGCTGCTCGTCACGTTTATTCCCATGCTTACGGATACCGGCGGCAACGCGGGCAGCCAGAGCAGCACGCTGGTCATCCGCGGCCTTGCGGTGAACGAGATTACCCTGCGGGATTTTCCCCGGGTGCTGTGGAAGGAGCTGCGTGTCAGCCTGCTGGTGGGCGTGGTGCTCAGCGCGGTGAATTTTGTTCGGCTGATCCTCACCTATCCCGGCAGCGAGATGGTGGCCCTCACTGTGGCGCTGACGATGCTGTGCACCGTGATCGTGGCAAAAACCATCGGCGGCGTGCTGCCGCTCATTGCAAAGGCCTGCCGGATGGACCCGGCCATCATGGCCTCGCCGCTCATCACCACCATTGTGGACGCGGTGTCGCTTGTGATCTATTTTGCCGTGGCGCACCGGCTGCTGCCGCTGTGACGCGCCGGAAAAGCCGCCGCCCCGTGTCCGGGAGCGGCGGCTTTTTCATGCCGGCAGGCAAAACCGCCGTAAAAATGTGAAATCTTTGTTTTGCGGGAATGCTGGGAATAATTGGCGTAAGGTCTGTCCACACTTCGGCCATAGGGAGTGTGAATACCGATGAGATTACTTAAAAAATGCAAGACACTGCGCGCGGCGCTGGGCGGACGCCTTGCCCGCATGGGGCGCCGGGGCCGGTGGGAGCTTTCCGTCCTGCTGGGGCTGGCGCTGGCGCTGAGCCTGAGCAGCTTTACCCGGTTTTCCGCCGCATGTGCGGGTGTACGGGAGGATACGCTGCGCCTGCATATATTGGCCAACTCCGATTCAGAGGCGGACCAGGAACTGAAGCTGGCGGTGCGGGATGCGATCCTTCAGGCGGAGGGCGGCATGTTCGCTGCCGAACGGACAAAGGAAGGGGCGCTGCGCGCCGCCGGGGCGGATCTGGAGGCCATCCGCGCTGTGGCCCAGCGCACGGTGCGTGCCCGCGGATACAGCTACCCTGTAGCGGTTCGGCTGGAGAATATGTATTTTTCCACTCGGGAATATGACGGCTTCACGCTGCCCGCCGGGCGCTACGACGCCGTGCGGGTGGAGATCGGCGCGCATGCCGGGAAAAACTGGTTCTGCGTGCTGTTTCCGCCCATGTGCGTTCCCGCGGCAACATCCGACGGCGGGCAGGACATGTCGGCTTATTCCGGTGCGGAGCAGCAGGCTGTGTGCAGTTCTTATAAGGTCGGCTTTGCGGCTGTGGAATGGCTGGAGGGGCTGAAGGAAAGCCTGTCCGGCCAGGGGGTGCGGACGCTGGCCGAGGCGGACGGGCAGGCGGAACAGGACGACGAAGCACAAGAGGAGGCGGACGGGGCGGAACAGGACGCGCGGCGGGCGGACAAAAAAGAGAACGCCTCTCGCGCAGGGACGGAGCATTCCGGCGGGCGGACGGTCACAACGGCAGATCGCACACAGGCGCAAGCTGCACGTACAGAGGACTGAAGCGATCGGCCATATAGTCGGGCACGCTGGGGGCGGCGCCGGGCGGGCACAGCGGCAGGCAAAGGGAAAAGCACGCGCCGCGTTCCGGCGCGCTGCCTGCCAGTAGGCGGCCGCCGTAGGCGCGGGCATAGCGCCGTGCAACCTCAAGCCCAAGGCCCAGGCCGCGGTCCCCGGCGGAGGGCGCGCATCCCGGGCCGTTGTCGGCCACAGTGAGAAGCAGCGTTTCCCCGCGCCGCGCCGCACGCACGGATATTGCGGGCCGCTCGCCGCCATACTGCACCGCGTTGGCCAGCAAATTACCCAGTGCGGCGGCAAACAGCCGCGCATCTCCCATGGCCCACAGAGGCGCCCGAGGCCATTCGGGCACGAACACCGCGCTGCGGCACACACCCGCCGCGCCGCTGACGTAGGCCGCGGCCAGCGCTGTAACGCACACCGGCTGCGGGTGGGGCGGTGCGGTGCAGAGCGCGGCGTGAGCGGCCAGGTTTTCGGCGGTGCGCAGCGTGCGGTAGGCCGCGCGGGCGATGCCGTCCAGCGTGGCTTCGCCGCCGCCGGGGCCGCCCGCCGCCGCACGGCGGGCCGCGGGCAGCAGGGCCAGAAGGTCGGCTGTATCCTCACGCAGATGCGCCGCAAGAAGCGCGCTGTTTGGCGTCGGGGCCATGGGAATCCTCCTTTCCGCATGCGCGCCGCAGGGAGTTGGAGGCGGCGCGCAGGGTCAAACTGCACATAGTGTATGAAGTTTGCACGCCGCTATGTATGGATTGTTACAAAAGTGTAAGAAGTTCGTGTTTTCGGCGTTAAACTTTTATCAAACTCTTGCAGTCCGGCGGCTTTTGGGGTACAATAAGTGATAGTCTTACGGGCAAAATACAGCGCCGCAGGGTGCGGCGCACACCGTGCCTGAATATAAGGAGGATGTACTAATATGGCAGTAAAAGTTGCAATCAATGGCTTTGGCCGCATTGGCCGCCTGGCGTTCCGCCAGATGTTCGGCGCCGAGGGTTACGAGATCGTCGCGATCAACGACCTCACCAGCCCGAAAATGCTTGCCCACCTGCTGAAATATGACACCGCGCAGGGCCGTTACGAGGGCCACACCGTCGAGTCCGACGAGACTTCCATCACCGTGGATGGCAAGAAGATCGAGATCCTGGCCGAGAAAGACCCGGCGAACCTCCCCTGGGGCAAGATCGGCGTTGACGTTGTGCTGGAGTGCACCGGCTTCTTCGCTTCCAAGGCCAAATCCCAGGCCCACATCGACGCGGGCGCCAAGAAGGTCGTCATTTCCGCTCCGGCCGGCAACGACCTGCCCACCATCGTTTACAGCGTGAATGAGAACACCCTGACGGCTGAGGACACCATCATCTCCGCCGCTTCCTGCACCACCAACTGCCTGGCGCCGATGGCCAAGGCCCTCAATGACGCCTATCCCATCCAGAGCGGCATCATGACGACCGTTCACGCCTACACCGGTGACCAGATGATCCTGGACGGCCCGCACCGCAAGGGCGATTTGCGCCGCGCCCGCGCCGGCGCCGCCAACATCGTGCCCAACAGCACCGGTGCCGCCAAGGCCATCGGCCTGGTCATCCCCGAACTGAACGGCAAGCTCATCGGCTCCGCCCAGCGCGTGCCTGTTCCCACCGGCTCCACCACCATTCTGGTGGCCGTCGTCAAGGGCAAGGACGTAACGAAGGAGAGCATCAACGCCGCTATGAAGGCAGCCTCCTCCGAGAGCTTCGGCTACAACACCGACGAGATCGTCTCCTCCGACGTCATCGGCATCCGCTACGGCAGCCTGTTCGACGCCACGCAGACGATGGTCACCAAGCTCGACGACGACACCTATCAGGTGCAGGTCGTGTCTTGGTACGACAACGAGAACAGCTACACCAGCCAGATGGTCCGCACCATCAAGTATTTCGCTGAGCTGTAATTTGGCTTTGCGATGCGGTTTTTTGGCTTTCTGAGTTCTCGAAAAGCCGCGAAGTTGCTATGATAAACTGAAATATCTATGATAACGGTTTTTGAAAGAAAATCGGGATTATGATAACGGTTTAGAGATTGAAAGCACCCTTTTTCAAGTGGTTTTCCACAAGAGAAAAGGGTGCTTTTTTATGTTGCTGAAAGACTGTAAGGAAGAATTTATTTTTGACTGCCAGTGCCGCAGACTTGCCGCTGGAACAATCCGTAATTATGCGGGAGAGATAGATTATTTTTTTAATTATCTCCAAGAGAAGCATGGTATCACACAACTGGAACAGGTGAAGCCCGCCCACATTCGCGAGTTCCTTTTGGAAAAACAAGAGGAAGGCAAAAAGCCTGCGTATATCAATGATTTGCTAAAAGCCTATAAATGTCTGTTCAAGTATCTGTTTGAAGAAAATTATACATCTGCCAATATTGCGGCAAAGGTGAAAAATGTTCATCAACCAAAGGTCATAATTGAAACGTTTAGTGAACAGGAAATAAAAAGGATGCTGAACTATTATTCGGGTTTTGATTATATCAGCGTGAGAAACAAAGCAATTATTGCTCTTTTGTTTGACACGGGAGTAAGGTGCAATGAAATGATTATGATGAAAGAAGCGGATGTGTCTTTTGATTATATCGTGGTGAAGCACGGAAAGGGCGGCAAAGAAAGGGTCGTTCCCAAATCGCCTTACTTGGGAAAGCTGCTGCTGAAATACGAACGTGTAAAAGACGGCTTTTTTGCTCAAAAAGCCTTGCGGTATGATAATTTGTTTTTGAGCAAAACGGGAAAGCCATTGACGGGCGAAGCCGTGGCACAAATGTTAAAGGCCGCTGGCAAAGCGGTGGGCGTTTCTGATTCTGTAAGGGTAAGCCCGCATACCTGCCGCCATACGTTCGCGCAAATCCAGCTTAAAAATGGGCTTGATTTGTACAGTTTGTCCCGGTTGATGGGGCATGAAAATATTTCAATCACGCAAAGATATTTACAGGGCTTAAAGGACAGGGATATTATTGTTAACAGCAATCGCACAAGCCCGTTAATGAATTTATAAGAATTAGCTTGCAGAATCGTTCCTAATACGTCCCGTTCCGTTCCCGTCCTATTGAATAACGTTAGAATTACGTTTCAGTTTCGTGGGAGTTTTGTATTGTTCTGTCCACGCTGTGGACGTTGTAAGCTGGTAGGCCGTTGGCCTACCAGCACCAAGAGGGAATGTGGTGGGAAAAGTTGACAGGGCGCGCATAGCATCCCGTGATAGCATAAAAAAGACGTGTCGCAGATGCGGCACGTCTCATTTTATTTTTCGCTGTTTTCGTCAACAAGGTCGTTTAAGGCATATTCGATACATTGTACGGTGAGTTTATTCAAGGAAATGCCATTTTTATTACAAATGGCTTCCATCCGGTCAACGAGTTTCTTTTCAAGACGAAAGGTTCGATTTACATATTCTTCCTTTTCTATTTTGAAAGCCATATTATCACCCCACATATGATTTTATGTGAAAAATAAACGATAATATACACATAAATTATATGTGCTTTTTACACTTTAAATTGATGTGTATAAATGCTATAATACATTTAACGGAGCAATTAGAGCTTTGCAAAATATATTTTGGTTATAAGGAGGAAGGAAAATGGCACTGATAAATTGTCCTAACTGTGAAAAGGAGGTGTCTGATGAAGCCCTATGTTGCTTGGGGTGTGGATATCCAATACATAGTGAAATACATGCTGAACCGTCACCGGAAAAAATAGCAGCGTCAAAAAGCAAGGGCAAGAAGTTGGGTGTGTTGCTGGTACTTGTTCTGATGGTACTGGCAGGGATTTGGGCGAATCAAAATGTGTTATTAGGTGATGACAAAGCGGCATACGACATTATGGTAGCATGTGCTGATAACTTCAAAGACCCGGCATCTTTGCGATTGGTTAGCGGTACGCTTGGTGTGGACAAGGATTGCCTGTTTGTACGAGTGAGAGCCAAAAACGGTTTTGGCGCTTATAATACAGCAGACTACTTTTTCAGCGCTGGCGGCTGGGCTTTGGAAGAAGATGAAACGAGTTCTTTATATGATGCTAAAGATTTTAACTGTGAGAAGATTAACCGTATTTATGCAAGGCGTTATAATTAGGAGGGATAGAGTGAAAAAAGTAATATGTAGTTTTTTCGCCGTAATATTTTGTATGATGCTTTTTGTAGGATGTGGCGAAGAAAAGAAATATACAATGGCTCTGGAAGCCTTGAAACAAGGAAATATTGAAACAGCAAAGGAACTTTTTTCCGAAATAGACGATTATCAAGATTCCGCAGAATATATCGAAAAAATGACATCTACCGTAGAAGGCGTTTCGGATATCGTATATTATTCCATAAATGAGCTGTATCAAGAAGTATCTTCTGATGAATATTGGGAAGAAACCAGTTCGGGCGTCATCAGTGGGTTGGATACGCCGGAGATTAAAACCTTGAATGATGTTTATGCTGTGTGTCCAACACTTCCAGAATGGGAGAGCTTTAATAACAGGTTGGAGAGAGCTGTGCCGAAAAACGCTTCAGAGGAAGAATTAGCACTAAAAAATTTGATGAAACAATATTGGGTTAGCAAATGTCAGCTGGAACTCAATGAGAAATCAACTTCTGGTTCTGTATATTTCCAATTTTGGGTTGCGGCTATTCGATTTTTAGGTGGTGATGAATCGGTCGAAGATGAATTTTTAAATTCAATAGTAGTGGTTATCGAGCAAGACTATTTTAAAAGCCCAAATGAGGAGACATTGGAAATTATGAATGATGGTATCATCAATCAGGCAATTCAAAGCCGAACGTTTTTTAAACAGGTATGGGAAACATAAAGTCACTAAATATTAAAGAGGATATAGAAGGAATATTTTATGAAATATTGTAGAGAATGTGGCAAAGAAATCATAGAAGAAGCAGTGCTTTGCCCGCACTGCGGATGCCCGACCGAAAACTACAAAACTGTTCAAGAGCAAGACGCACCATCTACGGGGCTAAATGTGCTTAGTTTTTTAATTCCTCTTGCGGGGCTGATTATTTACTTAATGGATAAAGACAGAATGCCCCAGCGGGCGCGCGCGGCGGGCAAATGGGCATTGATTGGTGTAGGCGTAAGCGTTGGCTTGGTCGTGCTTTATACAATACTGGGTGCGGTGTTTGTGGCATCGCTTTATTAAGTCAAAAACTTGCCACAAGTCAACCATTTGACTTGTGGCCGCACCTGTGAGAAAATTTTTATAAAGGAAAATAGCTTTAAAATATAAGGCTTCACTTTAACCCAAAGCGGGGAGAGGTGAAGCCTTTTTACATAGATATTAAAAGAACAGGGGGTGAAATGATGGAGTATCAGAGAACAATAGAGATGGATTTTACGGGCGATTTACAAGACTTTTATGTCCGCTACTTATTCCAGCAGCAGCTACAACAAAAGCTGGATGATACAATAGGAGATGTGTTGGAAGAATGCGAGGATGATATATACAAGAGCATTGAAAAGGCTTTGCGGTGAGCGGCGGCAAGTCAAGCATTTAACTTTGTATCTTTTGAAGCAGTCAAAGTTTTGACTAAAGTGGAGTGTTGTGGTATAATATAAATATAAAAGAATACTCCAAGATGATTATAGTTTTAGCATATAAGGCTTTGTATCTGTTGGACGCTCAAAAAGAGCCAGCAGCCGCAAAGCCTTTTTCTTTTGGCGTAGGGGGTGAGGAAATGAACAAATATTTATCCAGCGGGGACAGCGTAAGGGGCGTATACGCCCGTCAAAAGGCACGAGACGCGGAGATACAAGAACGTATCTGGAAAATGCGTGTGGACAAGATGCTCTATTGGTTTGAGAATGAAAGGCCAATAGAAGAAATGACCGCGAATTTGAAAATAAATATTGAATAATGGCTGCGCGCGCGGGTATGTTTTGCCGGGGGTGTAGCCGCAGATTTTAAGCCGAAATTTGATATTTTGAATATTAGAACAGGGTATACGTCCCGACCTGTATAAACATCGGATGGTTCGCACAGCCGACCTAAAGGAGAGTGTGCCGTTAGTAGACCCGCTGACGAATAGGAGCGAAACCGTTGGGAAACGCGATAGGCTTCTATAAGAGATCGTTTCTATGTCTATTTACGTCAAAAAGGAGACTGAGGCCTTTAGCATTAGGATGCTATAAAAGTCGGGGGCGGTGCCTAATATCGTGGCTTTATTGCGTGGCACTCAATCGGGGTTACAGCCGAGGTTTGGATAATAGAGTAGTTTCACTATGGGATAACTATAACCAAAATCAAAAGAAACAAGGGGGGCGCAAATCAAGAGAAAGATAATAATAAAACTTTTCCCCCTTTCCCTTTCCGTTCCCTTTTGGTAGAGCCGCGGAGCGGCGAGCGGTTCGCCGCGAGCGAAGCGAGCAGCGAAGCCGCAACGAAGCAACAGACAAAGAGGGGCTGGTTATGGGATACAATCTGTTTTTTCCCTTTTGAAAAGTTTTGGGGTAGGCAAAGCGGCACACAATTCAAACGAAATCGGACGAAATCAAAAGGCAATTGGAACGGAACAAAATGAAATTGAAACGAAATCGGAACGAAATTCTATTGAAATTAAAATATTTTTCCTCCAAAAGGTAAAAGTCCCAATTATTGGACATATATGCAGATATAATATAGACATAACGAAAGGGGACGCGGCGGCCGCCAAGAATCCCAAACAAAATTTATAGCTGTTAATATACAGCAGAAAGAGAGTAAAAAAATGAAAACCCAGAATGAAAACGCGATTTGTGGTAAGCCTGTTATCGACCATCTGAAAAAGACTGTAAAACTTCCCGCGTCCTTTTTGCGGGCTGCGAGTGTATACGGGTCAGAAAAATATTATGAGTATATGGAAATGCAGAAGCAACTGCAAGATTACCATTTTGTTCGGATGCAGCACAAAAGCACAGGTTATAAACCATCTTACACACAGATTCAAGTGTATTTTGAAATAACGGGGAATAAGCAAGCACTTGAAACTTTTTTGGAAATGAAAAATGCCATGACCGAAGTTGAATTGACAGAGGAAGAAATGCAGAAGCCGCGATACCAGAAAAAGGGTTTAACAACCAAAAAGGTGCACATGTATAAGCCTTTTCAAATTGTTGATTGGGTTATGAGAAACTACGATATATCCCAAGCCGCAATCCAACAGGCAATGGATGAGGATGCGAAAAAAAGAAGCGAAGCGGCAAAGGATAGTAATACAATCGCGATGCAAAAGAAAGATGCTGCGTAAAGGTAGAAACCAATTTGAATAGAAGCGAAACGGGAAAGGCGGCGTGTGCTGCCTTTTCTTTTTTTCTATTGACACTATCAAAAACGACGGTTTATGATAAAGAAAAGCGTGGTTAAAAACAGGCGTTATTTTGTTGCAAAAATGCAATCAAAACTTTTGCCAAAAACATATTTACAAAAATGACCGTTTGTGATAAAATAGTAATAAAGAAAGGCGGTGCGGATTTTGCGGTTAGGCTATGCGAGAGTATCAACAGAGAGCCAGAATTTGGACAGGCAGATTGATGCTTTGAACCAGTATGGCGTGGATGAAATCTATACAGAAAAGATGACGGGGACAAAGGCACACAGGCCAGAGCTTGACAAGGTGCGGCTAAGAGCACGGGCGGGGGACGCAATAGTGGTGAAAAGTCTTTCAAGGCTGGGCCGCAGCACAAAAGATTTGCTGAACCTATTGGATGATTTTGAAAGGAAAGGTATCCAATTGGTGAGCTTGAAAGAAGATATAGATACCGCCACGCCCACGGGCAAGCTATTGGTTACGGTTCTGTCAGCTTTGAGCCAGTTTGAAAGGGATTTGATTGTTCAGAGGACAAACGAGGGCTTAAAGGCTGCCAGAGCACGCGGACGCAAGGGCGGCCGACCAAAAGCCGACCAAAAGGCGGTGGAGAAAGCCGTCAAGCTATATGAAGCACAAACGCACAGCATTAAGGAAATAACACAAATCACTGGAATATCACAGGCCACGCTTTACCGGGCCTTGAAAGACCGTTCTTCTTAAGAGGCTGGGAGTTTACTTTTGATGTAAACTGTGATAAACTTATTCGTGCAAGAAGCGGTTTGTCCGTTTATCTATGATAACCGCGATACAAAAAGAAAACTGCTGATGAAAAAGCAGTGCTTTTACATGGCGATTTGATGCGATAGGTTGTAAAAATGCTTCTCCAATCGAGAACAGCTACACCAGCCAGATGGTCCGCACCATCAAGTATTTCGCTGAGCTGGCGTAACCCATGTTTTCCGGCGCTCCCGCTTCTCAAACGAGGCGGGGGCGTTTTTTGTTCTTTGTATCTGCAGCATTTACAGCTTTTTCACACAAAACACACACTGCCGCCTAAAAAGTGGCAGGAATCACGGTTGAACAACGGGGACAAACAGGGTATAATATTTTGTATATTGGGGTACTTTTGGTATCCGTAAAAATGAGCCGGAAAGGAGGGCGCACATGGAGCAGCGGCACATGCAGGAAAAGAGCCGCGGCGCGGCGCGCCCTGATGTAGACGCCCGTGCCCGTGCCATTCAGGAGCAGATCATCCATATCCCGCGTCCGGCGCAGCCCGGCAATGCGCGCCCGGCCGCCCAAAGCACGGCCGGACACCCTTCGGGCGCACAGCAGCGTCCTCCTCAAGCGGCACGCCCCCGGGATGACGCTTGCGCCCAGCGGCGGCGCGCAGCGCCCGCTCCGGCACACACAGCGCCCCGCGGGCAGGCTGCGGGCGGACGCCACTATGCCGCAAAGCCGCGCAAACGCAGGCGCGCGCCAGGCGGCGGTATGTTCTTTGCCTGTGTGGCCGTTGTTATCCTGAGCCTTTCGTGGGTCATTACCACGCTCATAGAGCTGCCCGCCAAGCGCGCGGCGGCCAGCAGTTTGGCTGCTTTGTCGGCTTCTCAGGCTGCTTCCTCTCAGGCGGACGGCAGCGTGGCGCAGACAGGGGAAGCGGTGCTTGGCCCTGTACAGCAAACAGACGCTTCGTATACGCAGCCTTCCGCTTCACTGGTGGCGCTGCCGGAGGCGGGCCGTGTGGATATGAGCTACTTTGACGATGCGCTGTTCATCGGCGATTCGCTGACGCGGGGCTTCCAGGAATATTCCAGCGGCATCCCCAACGCGAAATACGCCGCTTATCTGGGCGCGGGCCCCAAGCAGTTCATGGAGGGCCTTGTGGAAAACATCAGCGGCCAGCAGGTGGCCGCCATAGATGAGATCTTGGCCGCGGCGCCTAAAAAGGTGTATATTCTGCTGGGCACCAATTCCATGGCTACGCTTACCGATGAGGCATTCCTGAAGTATTACAACGATTTCCTTGACTTCCTGCTGCCGCAGCTGCCGCAAGATACGGTGTATTACATCCAGGGCATCCCGCCTGTCTCGGCGGAGAAGATGGCCGGGGACGAAAACTTTTCAGTGGAACGCATCCGGGGGCTGAACGAAAACCTGGCGAAAATAGCATATGACAGGGATCTGCATTATCTGGACCTGTTCTCCGCTCTGGCCGACGAAAACGGCGCGCTTCGGGCGGATATTGCTTCGGGCAGCATCCATCTGAACAACGAAGGCTACAATGTATGGCGGGAGTTCCTTGTGACACATACGGCGTACAGCAAGGAGAATCCGTACCTGCCCGGCTCACCTTATTACACGGCCCCGGCGGCCTGACGAAAACACGGCACACGCGCGGACGGCGGAAAACGCCCTGTGGGAGGGACTGGCCTTGGCAGAGAGCACGTTCAAACTGTATAGCAAACGCCGCCGAAGCCGGGCGCTTCTGGCACAGGCGGGCCTTGGCGTGCTCATTGTGGCGCTGCTGTTCGGTATTTCCTATGCTGCGGTAAGGATCATTTACGGCCAGCCGCTGCTGCGCGCGCGTGCCGCCGTGTCCGCCGCGCCGCCGGCACAGCCCGGCGGGGTCCCCGCGCCGGGGCCTGCACTGGAAAGCCAGCCGCATGCGCCGTCCGTGACAGCGGCCGTATCCGTGCAGGCGTGGAACACCGAAACCCCTGTGGAGCGCACGCTGGATGCCGATGTGACGGCCAGTGACGCCCGCCTTCTGGCCGTACCGGAAAACGGGCGTGTATCCGATGACTATTTCCGCGATGCGCTGTTCATCGGGGATTCCGTTACACAGGGCTTCGCATGGTATCCGGAATACAGGGACTGGATGCGTGTGTGCGCCTACAAGGGCGTGAACCCCCAGAGCATCCTGCAAAACTATGTGGGCCAGCGGGCCGATGGCACCAAAATCGAGATGTGGGACGAGATCAACGTCCAGCAGGATGTGGCGAACATCTATATCCTTCTGGGAGCGAACGCGCTGCTGCAGCAGACGGACGAGGGCTTTTTGAAATTTTACGGCGAATTGCTGGACAAATTGCGGGTGCGTTTCCCGGATACGCCCATCTATGTGCAGAGCATCACTCCAACGACACAGGAATACGGCGAGAAGAAACCGCAGCTGGAACGGGAGCATCTGAAGCTTATCAACAACGCCATCGCCAAGCTGGCCGTGAGCAAAGGGCTTTATTATGTGGACCTGTGGGAAGTGATGGCGGACGAGAACGGTTACCTGCGGGCGGACCTGGCAGGGAGCGACGGCCTGCACCTGCTCGACGGCTCCAAATACCGCCCGTGGCTGGATTACCTTGCCGCACACACCATATACAGCGCGCACAACGCGCAGTTCGCCCTGGCGGACGGGGGCGCATACCGTTAGCACGCCCGCAAATATCCTTTGGAGGCACCAATTTGGCAAACAATATCAAGCCGTACAAAGTGCACAGCAAACGCCGCCGCAACCAGACGCTTCTGGTGCAGGCGGGTCTTGGCGTGCTCATTGTGGCGCTTTTGTTCGGCATTTCCTATTCGTCGGTGAAGATCATCCACGGCCAGCCTGTGTTCCCGGTGCGCGGCGCGCAGCAGGACGGGGGCCCGCCATCGTCCGAAAGCACGCCGCCTGCGCCGGAAAGCGTATCTACGCCCTCCGGCGGCGGTGCGCAGGAGGTGGGCGGCCGGCCGGAGGCAGCGGCGCCCGTGCAGGCTTGGAACACGGAAGTGCCTGTGGAGCGCACGCTGGAAAGCGACGTTACTGCCAGCGATTCCCGCCTGTTGGCCGTGCCTGCCAACGGCAGGCTGAGTACGGAGTATTTCCGCACGGCGCTGTTCATCGGGGATTCCCTGTCCCAGGGCTTTGCGCTGTATGCACCCACGCGGGATGTGGCAACAGTATGCGCGTATAAGAGCACCAGCCCCAATCAGGTGCTGCAAAATTTTGTGGGCCAGCGGCCGGACGGCTCGCGCATTGAGATGTGGGACGACATCAAGGTGCAGTCGCCAAGCAATATCTATGTGTTGTACGGCACCAACGCGCTCATCAGCCAGTCGGATGAAGCGTTCCTGAAATATTACAGCGATCTGCTCGACAAGCTGCGGGAGCGGTTCGCGGGCGTGCCCATTTATGTGCAGAGCATCACGCCCACCACGGCCGAACAGGGTGTAAAGCAGCCGCCGCTGGAGAACGGCCACATCCGTCTTATCAATAACGCCATCGCCAAGCTGGCCGTGAGCAAGGGCCTTTATTATCTGGACGCGCAGGAGGCTCTGGCAGACGCAGACGGAAACCTGCGCGGGGACTATGTGGGAACCTACGACGGCATTCACATGAACCCCACGGGCTATGCGGCCTGGGCGGATTATATCCTGACTCACACCGTATACAGCGATTACAACAAGCAGTTCGTGACGGAGGGGCCGTATGCCTGACGCACCGGCCCCGGTGAAAGATAACAGCAGGGCCCCGGCTTTTCAGCCGGGGCCCTGCTGTATCTGCTGTGAGCCGCTGTCAATCGTGCAAAAGGTTGAGCGTGATCTCGTATTTGCTGTCCACTGAATACTTCTCCGGTGCGCTGGCCTTGTATTTGTTCAGCGCGGCAGTGGATTTCACCGGGTTCTGCAGCGTGCCGGCGCCCGCCACGCAGCCGCCCGGGCAGGCCATGCCCTCCAGCAGGTAGCCGTTCAGCTTGCCTGCCTTGGCCAGCATCAGCATTTTTTTGCATTCCTGCAGGCCCTGGGCGGCCATCACCTTTACCTCGCGGTCCGGGTCCATCTTGTGGATGGCGTTCACCACCGCGTTCGCCACGCCGCCGGAAACCGCAAACCCGCGGCCGTCGGCGGTGGCCTCCACCAGCTCGGGCCCGGCGGCCACTTCGGAGAACTTGATGGCCTTCGCCTCAAACATGCCCATCACTTCTTCAAATGTGAGCACGAAGTCCACGTCGCTGCGGATGGTGCGGCGGCTGGCTTCCAGCTTTTTGGCGGCGCACGGCCCGATGAAAACGACCTTGCAGTTTTTGTGCTCTTTTTTCAGCAGGCGGGCCGTCAGCACCATGGGCGTCATGGCCATGGAGATATAGGGCGCAAAATCCGGAAACAGCTTTTTCGCCATCACGCTCCAGGCCGGGCAGCAGGACGTGGCCATGAACGGCTGCTGCTCGGGCACCTCGCGCATAAAATCCTTGGCTTCTTCAATGGTACACAGGTCCGCGCCGATGGCGACCTCCACCACATCGTCAAAGCCCAGGAGCTTCATGGATGGCTTCAGCTTTTCAGGCGTCATGTCCGGGCCGAACTGGCCCACAAAGGCCGGAGCCACGGCGGCGATGACACGGTCGCCCTGGTTGATGGACTGGATGACCTGGAAGATCTGGCTTTTGTCCGCGATGGCGCCGAAAGGACAGTTTACAAGGCACATGCCGCAGGACACGCACTTGTCGTAATCGATTTTCGCGCGGCCCAGCTCGTCGGAGCCGATGGCATCCATGCCGCAGGCCTTGGCGCAGGGGCGTTCCATCTTATGGATGGCGCCGTAGGGGCATACGTTGGCGCACTGCCCGCACTTGACGCACTTGCTCTGGTCGATAACGCTTTTGCCGTGCACGATTGACACCGCGCCCTTGGGACATACTTCCACGCAGGGATGTGCCAGGCAGCCCTGGCACATATCCGTCACGTGAAAAGATTTTTCCGGGCAGGCGTTGCAGGCAAATTTGATGATATTGATGAGGGGCGGCTCGTAGTATTTCTCCGGCCGGGCGGCCTCCTCGATACCGGTGGAAAGGGGCGCGTGCTCGTCGATGGGGCGCAGCGGCAAACCCATGGACAGGCGCAGGCGCTCGCCCACGATGGCGCGCTCCAGAAAGATACTGTCGCGGTATTTGCTCACCTCGCCCGGCAAAATCTTGTACGGCAGCTCCTCGACGCGGCTGTAATCGCCGCCTTCGTATGCCATACGGGCCACCTCGGTGAATACCTGGCGGCGGATGTCGGTAACGGAAGAATAAATACCACGCATGTGTGAAAACTCCTTTATCAATCAGGTGTGGACAGACTGTTACAAAAATATCATACCATAGTGCAAAAAGCCGCGCAAGTGCGCGCCGTGACAAAGTTCTTTGCTCCGCACAAAAAAATAGTGGTACATCTGCCCAGCGCCGGGCGGATGCCCCTCGGGGGCTTCTTGTAAAGGCCGGGCGAAGGGCATATAATACGGGAGTGGTATGATTTTCCGGCGCGGCATGCGCCGGCTGTGAGAAAAGGAGAACCCTGTTTTGATTTTGGAACTTTTACTGGACGCGCTGCTGGACAGCGTGAAAATGCTGCCCTTTCTGTTCGCGGCGTACTGGCTGATCGAATATGTGGAGCACCGCCACTCGGAGGGCATCGAAAAAGCACTGGCGGGCGGCGGGCGCTTTGGCTTTGTGCCGGGCGCCGTACTGGGCCTGCTGCCCCAGTGCGGGTTTTCGGCCATGGCGGCAAACCTGTACGCCAGCAAGGTGGTCACGCTGGGTACCCTGCTGGCGGTGTTCCTTGCCACGTCCGACGAGGCGGTGCCGCTGCTCATCGCAAACCCGGAACACTGGCGGTCGCTGGCGCTGATCCTCGGCATCAAGCTGGCTGTGGCGCTTGCCGCGGGCTTCTGCATTGATTTTGTGTTCAAAAGGCTGATTCCTCAGAGCGTGCGCGGCGGCTACACAGGCAGCAGCAGCGCTGTGGACTGCCACGAGCACGAGGAACGGGACGGCATCCTGGCGGCGGCGCTCAAGCACACGCTGCACATCTTTTTGTTCATTCTGCTGTTCAACATTGCTTTGGGCGCGCTGGTGGCTCTGGTGGGCGAGGAGGCCATAGGGGCATTCCTGGCGGCCAGCGGCCCGTGGCAGCCTGTGCTGGCCGGGCTTGTGGGGCTCATTCCCAACTGTGTGTCCTCGGTCCTCATCACCCAGCTGTATGCCGCGGGCCAGCTTTCGCTGGGAGGCGTGGTGGCGGGGTTGTGCACGGGCGCAGGCGTGGGGCTGGCGGTGCTGCTGCGCGCCAACAAAAACGCCAAACAGAATTTGTTTATCGTGGCGCTGCTGTACGGCATCGGCGTGGCGGCGGGCCTGGTTTGCAGCCTGTTTGCATAGCAAAATCAAAAAGCACCCCGCCGCACGGCGGGGTGCTTTTTGCGCGGTGCGGGCAAGGGACAGGGAAAGGCCGTGCGCCATACAATTTCCGCCAATTGCCGAATGACACGGTGGACCGTTTGTGGTATAATATGTCCGGTTGGTGAATGCGAGCCGCAGGCGAAGCATGAGCCTG
>ERZ1036455.151-NODE-151-length-29474-cov-4.176145_pt1 | contig 29474 bp, 24 predicted proteins | sample MGYA00514228_ERZ1036455 | MGnify/ENA primary metagenome ERZ1036455 (study PRJEB33795, sample SAMN09464920) | human gut metagenome | host: Homo sapiens | place: USA: Stanford, California | collected 2016-07 | study: EMG produced TPA metagenomics assembly of the... | reverse complement strand
GCCCACGAATACTTCCGACGACGCCCAGGATCCGGTGGTCGGCTCTCAGCCGGCCACCCCGGGCGACGCCCAGCCCCATGCTCAAGAGGGCGCAGCTGCAGATGCAACTGCGGCCTCGGCAAGCGCTCAGGGCGAGGAAATGGGTGAGGTCGACATGTCGGACTTCGAAGAGCAGCTGGAAGACAGTGAGCTGTCCAAGGCGCTCGACCAAGTGGCGCAGGCAGAAGAAAAGCTCGCTCGCGCCCACGCAGACCTGTACAACCTGAACCAGGAATATTCGAACTTCGTTCGCCGTTCCAAGGAATCCGTCGCCGGCCACGTCCAATCCGGGCGCGACCAGGTGTTGGAAGCCATGATCGGTGTCTTGGACGATATCGAGGCCGCGCGCAAGCACGGAGATCTCAATGACGGTCCCTTCGCCTCGATCGCGAACAAGCTGGAAGACACGCTTCGGACGCGCTTTGAGCTGGAACGTTTCGGAGATGAAGGGGACGATTTCGACCCCATGCTTCACGAGGCGCTCATGGCTCAGCCCAATCCCGATGTGGACCATCCGGTCTTGGGACAGGTCTTGCAATCTGGATATCGTCGCGGAGAGACCATTATCCGTGCGGCGAAAGTCCTGGTGTACAACCCTGAATAAGGAACATTCAACGAACTGCAGAGTCAAAAAAAGGAGGTGACGCGCAGTGAGTGGAGAAGATTGGCTCCAAAAGGATTTTTACAAGGTCCTTGGCGTAAGCAAGGATGCTGATGAGGCCACAATCAAGAAGGCCTACCGCAAACTTGCGCGCACCTGGCACCCCGACCAGAACAAGGGGAACCCAGAAGCTGAAGAACGCTTCAAGGAAATTGGTGAGGCCTACACGGTCCTGTCCAATCCTGAGCAGCGCCAGCAATACGATGCGATTCGCGCGATGGGCGCCGGCGGTTTCCGCGGAGGTGCCGGTGGCGGCGGAGCATCCGGCGTGAACTTCGAAGATATCTTCGGTGCTTTCGGCGGCGGAAACGGTGGAAATGTTCGTTTCTCCGCCAGTGGTGGCGGCGCAGGTTTCAACCTCGACGACATCCTCGGTGCATTCGGCGGTTTCGGCGGAGCACACGGTTCGCCCTACCAGCAAGCGCCCCAAAAGGGTGAAGACTTGCACGCCTCGACGCGCATCACGCTCAAGCAAAGCCTGAGCGGAGTCAACATCAAGTTGGCTGTCTCCGGTAAGCCTATGACCGTCAAGGTTCCCAAGGGGATCAAGGACGGCCAGAGCGTGCGTCTGCGTGGCAAGGGTAAGGCCTCGATCAATGGCGGGAGCGCTGGCGATCTGATCGTCACGATCCACGTCGAGGAGGATCCGGTCTACAGCCGCGAGGGAAATGACCTTCGCATGACCCTTCCCGTGACCTTTGCCGAGGCCACGCTGGGTGCCAATGTTGAGCTCCCCTTGATCGATGGTTCGACCGTTACCGTCAAGGTTCCTGCCGGCTCCGATTCCGGTCGTACCCTGCGCCTGAAGGGGCGCGGTGTGGTCACGAAGAAGGGGACGGGTGATCTCTTAGCAACCATCAGTGTGGTGGTCCCCAAGGATCTCACCCCTGAGCAGCTTGATTCGATCAAGTCGCTAGCGGACTCGCTTGATCAGAGCGATCCGCGCGCAGAACTCATGAAGAAGGTGAGTGCGTGATGGGACATCAAGATGAAGTAACCTTCGTGATTTCCGTTGCCGCACAGCTCGCGGGAATGCACCCGCAAACCTTGCGTCAATACGATCGGATTGGCCTGGTGACACCCCTTCGTACGAAGGGACGCGGGCGGCGTTACACCCGACGCGATGTCGAGCGTTTGAAGGAGATTCAGCGCCTGAGCCAAGATGAGGGAATCAACTTGGCCGGTATCCAGCGAATCATGGAGCTGGAGGACGAAGTTGATCGCCTTCGAGAACAGCGCGATGCCTTGGCTGAGCGGGTCGAAGAATTCGAACCCGTCTTTGACCGAGTATTCGTCGCAAGCCCAGACGGCCAGATTCGCCCCATGCGTCGTGCGCATGCACGTCGCAGCGAAGAATCTCGGCGCGGCGGCATGGTACCCGTCAGGGACCGAGGCCTCGTAGCGTGGCGGCCTGCTGGCAACCAGCGCGTTCGGGCGCTTATTGAAGCATCGCCCGAAGGAGTTCGGGTCATCGAAGGAACCGTTGTGGTTTCGCGATAACACACCCCCTCGAGCGATGTCCTCGAGGTGGAGTGAGTGAGGGGAGGCATGAAAATGCCTCCCCTTTTTGCTCCCAATTTTCAGGCAGCTAAGACCAGATCCTGTCCAGCGATCCGCGCAAGCATCGACGAAAGGACGCCAGCGACCCGCGTTGCTGTCTGCTGCAGCCCGGCCACGGCCTCGTAAATTGAGGTGCGAAGGTCGGCCAAGGTACCGAAGACGAAGAAGTTCTGACCCAGGTAGTTGACGATGAAGAGCGAAGTGTTCGCGGTTAAAGAGGCCGTCCACAGAGCCATTCCAGCTGACACCAGAGCCTGGATCATCAGGTAGGACATGGTCATCACGCTTGCGGCCATGATTGCGTAGCGGACCCCTGTCGCAACAATTCCACCGCGAGCGTTGAAAACCTTCCGGTTCAGAGCGAAGTTCAAGGAACACGAGGAGACCCTGGCCAGTGCAACCGGCAGGAAAACTCCGCCGATGGTTGCGTTCAGGATGAGCAGCATCGTGTAGTCCAGCGCGGTTGAGGACAGCGACGAAGCCAGGTAGCGCAGGACGCGCGCATTGGTGCGGATCGTATCGACAAGCTTCGCGCTGAGGGAGAAAGCGAATGTCGTGGCGGTCTGACCCTGCGTCTGGAGTGCTGCGTTCGTGTTCATGACACTAACTTTGCCCAGAGCTGATCTGTAGGAATTATGTCCAAGCTGTGGAGAAGCTATGAGGCAATCAATGTAGTGTAGGTTCCATGACTTCATTGACTTTACGTTCGCGCGTAGCAGTAGCAGCGGGGAAGGGCGCCAGCTGGGCCTCTCGCCGCCTCGGACGCGGTTCGGGTGGGATGATCGGTGGCAAAGTAGCACTGAAGCTTGACCCGAATTTGCTCGCAGAATTGGCAAAGAATCGCCGAAGTGTTGTCGTTTCTGGCACCAATGGAAAGTCAACAACGACCCGCCTGCTTCGCGCTGCGCTCTTTTCGATTGGCCACGTTGCCTCCAATACGAATGGAGACAATATGACCCCGGGAATCACCACCGCACTGATGCGTTCGGATGCCCCGCTTGCCGCGCTCGAAGTTGACGAGATGCACATGCCCACGGTGTCGCGTTTTGTAGATCCACAGGCCATGGTTTTGCTGAACCTTTCACGAGATCAGCTGGACCGAGTGGGCGAGATTGGAGCTGTTGAACGTCGCTTGCGCAAGGCGGTCAATGAACATCCCAATGCCGTTGTGATTGCGAACTGTGATGATCCGCTGGTTGCCTCGGCGGCTTGGGATAGTCCCAATGTTCACTGGGTTGCCGCCGGGCATGCGTGGATGGGCGATTCGACGGCCTTCCCACGCGGCGGACGCGTCATCCACTCCGATGATTCTTGGCGAGTCGTACCTTTGACGGCCTCTTCTTCGGATGAGGGCCTGGACCAGTACCGTCGCCCCGATCCTTTGTGGTGGCTGGAAGACGAGGACCTTTCCGATCCTTCCCACCCCAGTGCGACTGCCTGTCGTAAGGATGGTTTGCGAATTCCTTTGCGGCTCTCACTTCCCGGTCGTGCCAATTTGTCCAATGCGCTCGAGGCGCTGGCTGCGGCCGTTGCGATGGGCGTGGACCCGCAGGCCGCGTGCCGCGCAATGTCTGAGGTTGTTGAGGTCGCAGGCCGCTATTCGACCTACGAAATCCACGGCCGACTGGCGCGACTCATGCTGGCAAAGAACCCCGCGGGCTGGCAGGAAGCCATGTACATGATTGACCCCAGTGTTGATCAGGTGGTTGTCGCGATCAATGGCCAGGTTGCTGACGGGCAAGACCTCTCCTGGCTGTGGGATGTGGACTTTTCGGTTCTTGGCGCTCCGCATCGCAAGGTTTATGCCTGCGGTGAGCGCGGTGCAGACCTCGCAGTTCGATTGGAATACGCGGGCGTCCACTGTGAACTTTTCCCGCTGCCAATGGATGCGCTGCAATCGTGCATTCCGGGCAGGGTTGAAATTCTTCTCAACTACACGGCTTTGCGTGATTTTAAGCGGGTTTTGGATTCACATCGTCAAGCGGAGGAAGCAGAATGAGTGCACTGCGAATTGGCGTTCTTCTCCCCGAGGTCTTGGGGACCTACGCGGACGGTGGCAACGCCCTGGTGCTCGCGGAGCGCGCGCGTCGGCGTGGCTTTGATGCCCAGATTCAGTATGTCGGTGTTGGTGATGCGATTCCCGATGATCTCGACATCTACACCCTTGGTGGCGGTGAAGACGCGGCCCAGGAACTTGCGGTCGAGACTTTCACTGCCGATCCCGGTTTGAAGAATGCTGTTGCGGCGGGTAGGCCTCTTCTGGCGATCTGCGCTTCACTTCAAATCTTGGGCCACTGGTACACAGATGCGCGCAATCGCAAGGTTGAGGGCCTGGGTCTCTTGGATCTGACGACTCGTCCTCAGGGGAAGCGTTCAATCGGTGAACTTGTTGTTCAGCCCGAGATCGATGGACTTTCTGAGCCGCTGACAGGGTTTGAAAACCACGGTGGCGGAAGCCAGTTGGGTCCCGATGCGCGTCCTTTGGGGAAGGTGCTTTTCGGAAAGGGGAACTCGATTCTTCCTCCCGCAGGCTTTGATGAACAGAGCTCTTCTTTAGATGAAGCTGCCCTCAAAGTGCCGCGTATCGACGGTGCTGTTCAGGGGTCAATCATTGCGACCTACCTGCATGGGCCGGTTCTTGCGCGCAACCCTCAGCTTGCGGACCTTTTGCTTGAGCGCGCTTTGGGACACAAGCTTGAACCTCTCGAGGTTCCGGGGGTTGCGGAACTTCGTCGTGAACGTCTAGCTGCAACGATTTCGCGCCCAGAACTCCGCGAGCGTTTGGAACGACATGAGCGCTGAGGAATCGCGATCAGGGCGGGGTGTGCCTTGGGATCAGTATGGTGAGTTGATCCTGCCCTCGCGCGGCCCGCGTTTTGAACGTTATTCCGAGGCCGAGCCCCAGGTCACCTCCGCGCGAGCCCCCGAGGCTCGGCAGGCCTCGTCGATCGAGGCTGTACCTGAGAGGGAAGGGGAGTCGGCGCCGGCGGGCAGGAGGTTGCCTCGCGAGGGAGAACAAGGACGTATCAAACTGCGCACTTCCGGTGGAAAACTCGGCTATGCGCCACCCGCCCAGCCGATGCGCGGTGAGGAGATCGGCGTTCCCGCCCAGGCTCGTCAGTCGGCAAAGAAGCGCCGACATGGAATTGGTGTGATTGTGCTGGGCATTGTCATGTCCGTGCTTATTGCTCCTGCGACTTTCTTTGGAATTGCAATGTCTGGCGCGGATTTTTCTGCGATGCAGGCGAGTGCTCGTGAGGTTTCCAGCGGCCAGAGCGTGAGTGTGGACTCCAGCGGCGGCTATGTCGTTCAGGTGACCTCGGGACAGGCAACTTCGTGCCTCCTTCGCGGAAGTGATGGGGGAGAGCATCCTATGCAGTCCACTTTGAACCAGTGGACCGTTTCGGGACTGCAGGCTGGCGACTATACGCTTGTGTGCTCTCCTGATGGCCTGAAAATGGTTGGAATGACGGGCTTTAGTGAGTCTGTCGCCCTGTCGAAGGCTCCCGATGCGATGACCTGGTCGAGCGTTGTGGGAATGCTGGGCTTGAGTGTGATTGGTCTGGGGATTTACCTGCGTCGTTCGCGCTAAAACATCTACTGATGTGGGGGAACGCTGAGCTGGCGTGTCATGCGTCAGACTCGGCGTTTTTTCTTTTCTGTGAAATGTGTTTTCGAATGCTGATTCGTGCAGAAAAATAAAGTTGAGTGGAATAGACTCAAGTTTGTTGACGTTGTGTAAGTCAGAACGAAAAAAGCCGCCCGTAATGAGCGGCAGGAGGAATGATGACTGAACAATTTACGAGCAAAGCCCAAGAGGCAGTGAGTAGCGCGGTCCAGTCGGCACAGGCCGCTGGGAACCCGCAGGTGGATTCCCTGCATCTCTTGGAAGCACTTCTTGAACAGGGCGAGGGCATTGCCTACTCTCTGCTTCAAGCAATTGGGGCAAACCCGCAGCAAATCGGTGCGCGTACGCGCAATGCGCTGGTGGCGCTACCTTCGACGAGCGGATCGAGCGTCGCACAGCCGCAGACTTCACGTGGTCTGATCCAGGTGATTAACGATGCCCGCAAGCGTGCAGAAGCTAAGGGAGACGCCTACGTTTCCACCGAGCACCTGCTCATTGCGTTGGCCGCAAATGACGATAGCGCAGGCGAAATCCTGCGTGAAAACGGCGCAACCGCAGATCGCTTGCAGAAGGCTCTAGATGAGCTTCGCCCCGATCCCATTACCAGCGCTGACCCCGAAGGTTCCTTCGAGGCGCTGAAGAAGTACGGACGCGACCTCACTGAAGTTGCGCGCCAAGGAAAACTCGATCCTGTGATTGGTCGCGATAGCGAAATTCGCCGCGTGATCCAAGTGCTGTCTCGCCGAACCAAGAACAACCCTGTTCTGATTGGTGAGCCCGGCGTCGGTAAGACCGCCGTCGTCGAAGGCCTCGCCCAGCGAATCGTTGCGGGCGACGTTCCCGAATCTTTGAAGAACAAGAAGCTGATCGCTCTTGATCTGACAGGGATGGTTGCGGGCGCGAAGTATCGCGGCGAATTCGAGGAACGCCTCAAGGCTGTTCTGGGCGAGATCGAACGCTCTGACGGCGAGATCATCACCTTTATCGATGAGCTTCACACGGTCGTTGGTGCCGGTGGTGGCTCTGAAGGGGCAATGGATGCGGGCAATATGCTCAAGCCCATGCTGGCCCGTGGCGAGCTCCGCATGGTCGGCGCAACAACCCTGGATGAGTACCGTGAGAACATCGAAAAGGACCCCGCTCTTGAGCGCCGTTTCCAGCAGGTGTTCGTTGGTGAGCCTTCGGTTGAAGATACCGTCGCAATTTTGCGCGGTATTGCACCGAAGTACGAAGCGCACCACAAGATCACCATTTCTGACGGTGCTTTGGTTGCAGCAGCCCAACTGTCCGATCGCTACATCACCGGGCGTCAGCTTCCCGATAAGGCAATTGATCTGATCGACGAGGCTGCCTCCCGCCTGCGCATGGAACTTGACTCCTCGCCCGAGGAAATTGACGTTCTGCGCCGCCAGGTGGATCGTCTGCGCATGGAAGAGTCCTACCTGACCGAGTCTGACCCCGATGGCCTGGACGAGGCCACGGCGGAGCGCCTCGAGAAGCTTCGCGAGGACCTTGCGAACAAGAACGAAGAGCTTGCTGCTCTCACCAGCCGTTGGGAGGCCGAAAAGGCTGGCCACAACCGTGTGGGTGAGCTCCGCGTCCAATTGGATGAGCTGCGTACGCAGTTGGAGCTGGCGATTCGTGCCGGTCGCTTCGAAGAAGCGGGACGTCTGCAGAACGGCGATATTCCTCAGATCGAACGTCAGATTCGCGAAGAGGAAGAAAAGGTTGAGGCTGAAGAGAAGGCGAACGAGGCCAATGAGCCAATGATCGCCGAAAAAGTTGGCCCGACCGAGATCGCTGAGGTTGTCGAATCGTGGACTGGAATCCCCGTGGGCAAGCTGCTCCAGACTGAGAGCGAGAAGCTCGTCCATATGGAGGACTTCATTGCCCATCGATTGATTGGCCAAAAGGATGCTGTCCGCGCGGTTTCCGATGCGGTCCGTCGTTCGCGTGCAGGCCTGTCCGATCCGAACCGACCCACAGGTTCCTTCCTCTTCCTTGGCCCGACGGGCGTTGGTAAGACCGAACTTGCTAAGTCCTTGGCGGAGTTCCTCTTCGATGATGAACGCGCCATGGTTCGAATTGACATGTCGGAGTACTCGGAGAAGCACTCCGTGGCCCGTTTGGTCGGTGCCCCTCCGGGATACGTCGGTTATGAACAGGGCGGTCAGTTGACCGAGGCTGTGCGTCGTCGCCCCTACAGCGTCGTCCTCTTGGACGAGGTTGAAAAGGCAGACCCCGAGATCTTCAATATCCTCTTGCAGGTCTTGGATGACGGACGTTTGACCGATGGTCAGGGACGTACCGTGGACTTCAGGAACACAATCCTGATCCTGACCTCGAACTTGGGATCGATGTTCCTGACCGATCCCGAGCTCAGTGAAGAAGAAAAGCGTGAAGGCGTGATGAACGCCGTGCGCGCATCCTTCAAGCCTGAGTTCATCAACCGTCTGGATGAGACCGTGATCTTTGATCCGCTCAGCCCCGAGGATCTGTCTGGAATCGTTGATCTCTTGGTTGAATCTATGGCGGATCGCCTGAAGGAGCGTCGAATTAGCCTGAATGTCACTGAAGGTGCGCGAGGCTGGCTGACCAGGCGAGGATACGACCCGGCCTACGGCGCGCGTCCTCTGCGTCGACTGATCCAGCGCGAGATCGGCGATCGGCTGGCCAAACTGCTTCTGAGCGGCGAGGTTGAAGACGGTGATACTGTCACCGTTGATGTCATCGATGATCTTGAAGGGCTCCGCGTTGAGGTGTCCAATCGCTGATCAGTAGCGACTTGCGGGTGGTGCGAATAATTTCGCACCACCCGCATTTTCGCTTAGACTTTAAGAGTTATCCCCACCCAACAGAGCAGAACTGAAGAATGAAGGAGGTAGCCGTGAGCGAAGACGAAAATTCGCAAACGGGTCCCGCCCGCAAGAAGCGAGGTAGCTACTCCGTTGGACGTTCCACCCGGACAACGATTATTCGCGGGGCAACGCAGTTGTTGTCAATGCGCGGCTACTACGGTTTTTCTTTGCGAGATCTTGCCGAAGAAATCGGTGTTTCCCATCCGACCGTCATGTATCACTTCCCGACGAAGGATGCCCTGGTCCTGAATGTTATCGAAGCCTTCGAGGAAGCTTTCGGTATTTTCGATGTTGAGGTTGTGACCGCCGAAACGGAAGATGGTACTCCCGGCGATCCGATGCTTGAAGAACGCGGCGCAAAAGTTACGACCATGAATGAGTGGATCGCTGCGCACCTGCGTCTTGCTGCAGCCTCCGACAACCAGGTAATGACTGATCTGGATCGCGTGTTTACCGTTGAGTCTGTCAATGACAGTCATCCCGCCCATGATCATTTCTCCTATCGAGTCGATGCAATGCTCCAGCTCCTTGAGAGGCTGGCCAAAGAGATGCCCGATTACGATCCCGAGAATCCGGTGGATACTCGCAGGCTTGTCGAGCGCTGGTATGGAATGGTGATCCTCGGTGGCTGGGACGGCGAGCGTCTTGATAGCCGCGAACTCATCATTAAGTACCTGGCCTTTGCGGTTCGGGAACTGCGCTATAGCGCTGAGCAGCTTCTTGCGCTTGGATCGATGATTCCTCGCAAGGCGGCAGCGCCCTTCCAGCAACTCCTAGTGGAATATTCCAGCGCTCAGAACTGAGCTGCGGTAGATGTCTCCAGATTTCTCCTCGATTCCCTTTAAGGCGGCAATCTGTGCGGAAAATGAGGGCGGTAGCTCGCTGAGCTGGGGGGATCTCCAGGAGGTTTTCCCCCTGGCCTCGGTCACCAAACTCTTTACCGCGTGGTCCGCGCTAGTTGCGATTTCTCGAGGCCTCATCACCTTGGATGCGCCCGCTCCCTTCCCGGGAGTGACGCTTGAGCACCTGCTTTCGCATGCCTCGGGAATGGCGATGAACGAGGCGCGTCTGCAACGCGCACCAGGGGAGCGACGAATTTACTCAAATGCGGGTATTGAAGTTGCCGGGCAGATGCTTGAAGAAGCGACGGGAAGCCCGATTTCTCGCTGGATTGAAGAAAGCGTAAGTGAGCCTTTAGGGCTGGCCAGCGTAGAAATTGAAGGCTCGCCGGCCTATTCTGGCCGCGCGAATGCGGCTGACCTTATGGTGTTTGCTCGCGAACTTGCCCATCCGACTCTGGTGTCAAGCGAGCTCGCGTCCAGTGCGCAGAGTATTCACTTTCCCGAACTGGCTGGGATTGCCCCCGGGTATGGAAACTATCGTCCCTGTCCGTGGGGATTGGGCTGCGAAATTAAGGGAGAAAAGAATCCCCATTGGACTGCGCCTTCGTCCTCGGGAAAGACTTTCGGCCACTTTGGGCAGTCGGGTTCTTTCCTGTGGGTTGATCCTCTTTCAGGTGAACGCGCGGTTTTCTTAGGTGAAGAGCCTTTTGGCCCGTGGCACCACGACAATTGGAGCGCCCTGAACGAGGAAATCCTGCACGCTATGCGAGGTCAATGATCATGGGAACGTGATCAGAAGCGCCCTTCCCCTTGCGCTCATCACGATCAATTTCTGCTGCCGTGACGCGTTGCGCGAGCTTGGGTGAGGCGTAGATGAAGTCGATGCGCATTCCCTCATTCTTAGGGAAGCGAAGTTTCTGGTAGTCCCAGTAGGTGTATTGATCGACGCGCTCGCGGGGGACCTCTTCCCAGCCGTGTTGAGCGAATGCGAAGAATGCCTGTCGTTCAGCGGGGGAGACGTGTGTCTGGCCTTCGAAGGCGGTGATATCCCAAACATCGTGATCGTAGGGTGCGATATTCCAGTCGCCAACCAGTGCAATTTGGCGTTTTTCTTCAAGCCAGGAATCGCCTACAGACAGCAGGGCTTTAAGCCATTCGAGCTTGTAGGAATAATGCGGATGGTCGAGCTCGCGACCGTTTGGAACGTAGAGGCTCCACGTTGTCACTTCTTGGTCGCCATCATGTACTGTAACGCCCAGAGCGCGGGCCTCGACGACTGCTGGGTCACCGAAGGCAGGTTGGCCCGGGAAATTAACCTCGTGCGAAATGATCGGAAGGCGCGAGGCAACGGCGACGCCATTCCACTGGTTGAGGCCATGCATGATCACCTGGTAACCGGCCGCCTCGAAGGCTTCGACTGGGAATTGTTCAGGCTTGCATTTAATTTCTTGCATTGCAAGGACGTCGACGTTGGAGCGCTGAAGGAAAGCGATGACGCGGTCGACGCGAGTGCGGATTGAATTAACGTTCCAAGTTGCAAGCCTCATGGGACCCAGCATACGCGGAGGCCGTTAAGATGATGGCCATGGGTATCGCACTTGTGACCGGAGCAACCTCGGGTATTGGTGAAGAATTTTGCTGGCAGCTGGCAGCGGCTCATCATGATCTCGTCCTCGTGGCACGGCGTGAAGAGAAGCTGCGTAAGCTCGCCGAGGATTTGCGTCAGATCGCCGGAGTAACGGCGGAAGTGATTGTTGCTGATCTGGGTGTTGCCGGCGATGTAGAGCGTGTCGCTGCGCGTCTATCAGATGAGCAATCACCTGTTGGATTGCTGGTGAATAACGCCGGTTTTGCACTGGGGTGCTCATTTATTGATAACGCAATCGAGGCCGAAGAAAACGCACTGGATGTTATGGTTCGTGCGCCCATGGTTCTTTCCTATGCGGCGCTCAAAGCGATGCGCGCGCGTGGACGAGGTGCCATCATCAATGTTTCCTCGGTTGCATCAGAGACCGGTGCGGGGACGTATAGCGCGCACAAGGCGTGGATTCGTGCATTCAGCGAGGGGCTATCAGAGGAGCTCCGGGGCAGTGGTGTCACTGTGACAGCGGTATGTCCTGGGCCGGTGCACACGAACTTTTTTGAGGCCGCTGGCGTTGACATGTCCGCAGCACCTCAATGGTTGTGGGCAACTCCAGAGCAGGTTGTGAGCGAAGCTTTAGATGCAATGCGACGGGGCCAGGTGTTGGTAACTCCAACGCCGGTCTACAAGGTGGCAATGGCTGCAATGCGGGTTGCCCCGCGTTGGGTAACGCGCCGCGTCATGCGCTCGATTCCGCATATGTAGTGTTTTGTGTGGCCAGCGGAGGAATTGACGCTAGCACCCTTCTACTGTGATAATGATTCTCATTATGAGAGTAAAGAGGATTATTTCTACCGGAGCCTTAGCCCTGACCATTGCCCTTATGCCCCAGCTCGCATGGGCTGGGCCTGACCGCGATGCTGAATGGGTCGTTACCGGTCAACACGTTGATGCCCCCATTCCTATCTGGCATGCAGATACGCATAGTTTCACGATGAACACCATCAATATGCCGGTGGAAAAGACCGTTCTATGGCTTCCCAAAGCCTGGGCAGGCAGTGGAGCGCAAGACGCGAAGTATCAATTAGAGATTCCTGAAAAGCGTCCTGATCTTGCCTTCCTTGGTCCTGAGCACTCAGTCCTTAACGCAGCCCCGCAAAACCCCGGTCCCAATAACACCCCAATTTGGGCAGGACTCGGCGCAGACTCCTCTGTCGAATGGGCAGCACCTGATGAATTTGATGGAAGCACCTACACTCTAGATCTGATTAATGTTGACGGTCCGGGCCGGATGGAGATGTTCATCGATCACGGAGACTCGGTGTCGCGTTTCCTATCGAGCCACGATATTGCCTATCGATCGGTTTACAACCCGCGTCATACGCACCTTTTCACGACCTTCACACAACCGGGGCGCTACCAGGCGCGCTTCCGAGTAAATGCGCGTTCGATCGATGGGAAAACGATCTACACCTCACCCATCCAGTCACTGACCTGGCAGGTCGGTGGATCCAACCCATCTTCCGGAACTATCACAGATATTCGCCAGGCATTTGCTAGCGCACAGGCCAAGCGTAGTGATGGCGTTCAAGCGCAGCCCTCGTTGACGCTTGCTCCCAACCCGCAGCGTGAACACCCCGGTGACCAGCACCTGACTGAGATCACCTTCAATAGCGGTCACGCAACGGATCAAGGTCGTCTCTGGTTGACCGTTAACGGATACTTCCTCACCGAAGAACCCGTGGTCGACGGAAAAGCGCAGGTTCGTGAACTTCTCGGCGACGATGATGCGCTAATTCAGGCGGTCTTTATTCCCGAGGCCGGAAGTGGTAGTGCGCGCTGGGCTTCAACGCCTCAGGCTTTCTCTCAGCGAGACCGTGCACAGGTACGTGTCACCCGAGCGAGTTCGGTCATTATCGAGCCATCTAATCCGGACCCGAGTCCTGTTTGGGATCCCGCGCAGATTTCGGTTTCGCGCCCGGGCGTTCATGTCTCCTATATCCGCAAGGAAGGAAGCGAAGACCAGTACACAGTTCAGGTCCAGGCTGACGACCCCGAATTGCGTGCCGCCTATAAAGTTGAGCTCTTCGAAAGCGAATATGACTTTTCCCCCTGGTGTGCCATCGAAGGCACCCTTGGAAAGGGTGGAATTGATATTCAGCAGCAAGATTTGGGTGCCTGCATGGGGCAGCCCATGTACATGAAATTCAGTGTTCGCCCGCACCCCAAGTCTTTGGCATCCATGACCACGAAGGGGCAAGAAGATGTGGAACTATCCTCTTCATTCGGAATGGATTTGAAACTGAAGATGTGGCCGGGTGGCAGCCCTGCTGAACCGACTCCGGCACCAACGAGCGAACCGTTGCTTCCTTCTCCGTCACCGACTCCTTCTCCCGCTCCGAATATTCCTGATACCAGTAATGATCACGCGGCTGATGCCCTAAAGACGAATCCGGTCGAACTTGCGCGCGGACATATGGACCTGCGTCTTCGCGAGGATTCTGGCGCGGCCACGAACTACTCGCTGGTGCTGAAGGATGATTCCTTGACGGGAGAAAAGACCTCAGTCATGCGTGCAATCGATTCAGTGACGTGGAAGGTTGGCGTCAACGCACGCTTTACCCGTCCGCAGAGCCTATCCGATCCCAGTTATGACGTTTTGGGTGCAATTGGCGAGTCCAGCTACGTGCTTCCTGAGACTCAAAATCCCGACATTGTCTGGCCTGGGGTTAGTACGGAAGGTATCGACTATTCTCAATTCCCCAAGGGAATTGATTATGAGCTGAAGGTCGTGGAATCCCCGAAGGACTCAATACTTGTCTTCTTCCAGGGTGGCACTCTTGCTGGCCCTGCGAACATCATGGTCGACTCGGCAAACCCCGCAAAGTCGCGCATTCACACTGACTCACCGACTCATATGCACGCAAACTGGGTGTTCTCACGCCCCGGTCACTATCGACTGCAGATTCGTGCGCTCGATGGAGACAAAGAGATCGCTGCACCGATGACCTGGAACGTTTCTGTTCATGAGGCCGCGGTCCCGGCGCCCTCCCCTTCAAGCGAACAACCCTCTGAGCAGCCGATTCCTTCGCCCAGTCCCTCAGCGGACACTCCTTCAGTAGCACCGGCCCCAACACCGGATCAAACAAGTGCTCCGACACCCGCCTCGACAGAATCTGCGCCCACTCCTACGGCGAGTCCTTCGGCTGCAGGTCCAAAGGCCTCGGAAACCCCAGCGGCTCAGCCAGCCACTCAAACGACTACGACCCCACCGAGCAATACTCTGGGGCAAGTGAGTGCGGGTGAACGCTTGCTCGGCTCGCGCTCTAACTCTTCGGGTTCCCGACGCGTTCTTGGGGGAGTAAGCGGTGGCGGCGGGGCTGCCCCATTGGCTGCCTCAGCAGAGCCAACGAGCACTCCGACGGTCAGTGAAAGTCCGGCTGCTGATTCAGATTCTGCAGCTCAAGCAGCTCAGCTGAGCAATGTTGAGGCCGGCGGATCAACCGTGTCGCAAGTCCCACGCTGGTGGTGGATTCCTGCGGCAGCACTGGCAATTGTGCTGGGTGCTGGCGCCGCCCTGGTGATTCGTAGAAGACACTAATAACAAGCAAGTGCCCCGGTTGGACTCACTCCAACCGGGGCACTTCAGTCTATTTCGCTACCGAATTGACTCCATGATTCGAACTCCGTCGAGTACGGGCATGAAGGGAAGAGGGTCGATTCCGGTCTCAAGCACATAGTCAGTGAGCTGCTCTCGGACAACGTTTCGAAGCGTTTGTGGATCCCAAGGCTTGGCAATGTAGTAATCCAAACCGGCTTGGTTCAGTGCCTTGATGGTGTCGCTTTGATCGGCCTGTCCCGTGACCAAGACCGTGCGAGTCGAACTAAACCTTGGATCCGCAGTCAGCTCAACAAGGAAATCGACACCCGACTTTCCGGGTAGACGATGATCGGAGAGGACCAGCGCAAGCTCATCCCCATCCGACTCGATTTCGTCGACAACGCTCCACGCATCGGAGGCGTCTTCTGCCAATTCCAAACGGACGCGACCGTCGAATTCCTCAAGGTCACGTTCTAGCGCCTGACGAACCTCGGCCTCGTCTTCGAGGGACAAAATGGTCAGCGTCATGATTCCTCCTCGTGAACATGGTGTGCTGGAATAAGGATCCGCATCGTAGTGGATCCCGGGTGAGAGTCAATGAGTAGTCGCCCATCCAAATCAGCAATGATCGAGTGGACGATGGACATGCCCATTCCCAAGCCGAAGCGCACGCGGCCAGCCTTCGTTGTGAAATGTGGTTCCATAATACGGTCCAAAACCTCGGGTGCAATACCGGGGCCGTTATCGCAGATCTGGACCTCGACCTGATCTCCATCCATTGCTACCCGGATGGTAATTCGTGCTTCGTCGTGACCGCGCGCGGGAAGGGGAATTCCCGAGGCCGGGCTGGTTTCTGCGCACGCCTTGAGGTCTGCGGCCTCGTCCTCGATAGCTTCAGCCGCGTTCACAATGAGATTGGTCCAGACCTGCTGCAATTTGCTGGGGTGAGCGAGGACTGGCTCAACGTCCTCGTATTCGCAGACGACATCGATCCCGTGAACCCGGTGCGAGGTTAATCGCAGTACATCATCGATTCCGCGCCGAACATCGACCTCTTTACGTTCGTCGGCATCGGGGCGCGCGTAGCCCTTTAAGGACTGCGTGAGTGCGATGATGCGCTCACCCGACGCTAAAACCGATCGTAGGGAACTGCCTAATCGAGCTCCTGCCTGGAAGGCAAGCAGCTGCTTGGGATCGTCCGCGAGCTTCTGTGCCTGCTCGCGGTCGCTCAGTCCCGCGCGAATCAGCTGCCGAATAACGCTGCGATCGTGAAGGATCGGTAAGAATTCCTTTTGGAGTTCCCTTTCGCGAGCTGTCGAAAGGGGAGGAAGGTCCATCGCAGAGTTGAGCGCCTTGAGACATGCCTCTGGTTCGGGTGAACTGACAAGGTCTTCGGTGTCTTCGCGAAGATGCCCGGCTGCCCGTAAAAGGGCAGTCACCGGATTATTGAGTTCGTGGGCGATCCCGGCGCTGAGTTCGCCGAGCATGGCAAAACGAGCACCTTCGACAAGCTTTGCGCGCGTAGCACGCAGGTCCTCCAAGGTAGCCGCCAGTTCTTCTTTCTGGCGCTCCAAGTCTTCAGCCAGCATCGCATTTTCGAGGTGAAGATCCTCGGCGCGCATGAGACGTCGCGTCAGCGAACGAATTGCCAACGCAGTTAAAACCGTCGAAATTGATGGATCTTCCGTCAAGGCGATCTGAAGCTGTTCGGTGGTCAGGCGCACCACGGTTGCTTCGCTTGTCGTCAAAGCGGTAAAAAAGGCGCTCTCGCCTCGTGCAAGCGAAATAAGACCAATGAGCGGGCCTGAGGTCGCAAGGTGGGCGAGGACCTCGCCGTGACGTGAGTCGCGGTGGAGCGAAACCGTCCCCTCAAGGACCAAGTGAACTGCTTCGACTCTGTGGCCCTGCGTCAGCAGGTGAGTTCCCCGCGGAAGAATGATTCGAGGCCGAGGCCCCAGAACTCTCTCGACACCTTCAAGCAATTCGTGGACAACCTGAGCCTCATTGAGATCTAGGCCTTCGAGGATTGGTCCCTGAACCGCGAAAGAAGGCGCGCCCTGGATGAGAGCGAGGATCTCTCCTCCGCAGTACCCACATTCCTCGAGGTAACGGCGCATGGTTGAATACGCCTGGCCAGACAGTAAGGGGACTGTCCACGGGGAGCGCACGACCGAGGCTAAATGCCCCGATTCCGTACATACCGCGAGGTCGGTATGAATTTCTTGGTCGCTCACCAGCATCCACTGTGTCGACGCCATGAGAGAGGACGCGCGCGCAGATTCAATCAGGGCATCGACATTGGCGACCTCGCTGGTTGCAACTCCCAAGACCACATGGTCATCATCCCCTAGGTCCTCGAGGAAGACGCCTAGATCGTTGAGATCCTGGATGCGATCAAAGCAGAGGTTTGGAAAAGATTGCGTGAGATCGCGCGTGAGAGGAGCGGCAATTTGGCGGGAATTATCTCCAACTACTAGGACATGAATGTGATAGCCCACCCGGTGCCCACCACTGCGGACATCGGTTCGTTCAAGAACCTGAGCATCTCCTTGCGCAGGGCCTTGCGTCCACCCGTGCGCAAGCCCAGGTGTGCTCACGGAAGAGGCCTCGGCTGGGGGAAAGGACACTCACATCACCCCGATCGCACCCCAGGTCAGAGGCGCGACGAAGGAGAGAAGGATAATACCGATAACGCCGACGATGACCCCGACAATGGCCATTTCCTTTGTCGGAGTGGTTCCTGTCGAGTAGGCGATTGCATTCGGAGGGGTCGAAATTGGTAGGCACATGCCCAGCGAGCAGCCAAGGGCAATGACCATGGCGATCTCCGCAGCGCCCGTCGATACCGTGGCTGCAAGGCCCATGCCCATGGGGACCAGGAGGTTCGCCGAGGCCGAGTGAGAGATGACGTTTGAGGTGACCCATCCGACCAGAGCCAGAACCAGAATGAGCAGTGCGCCGGGGATCGAGGCCCACTGGATTGAACCGAGCATCCATTTGTCCAAGCCGGTCGCGCTGACGCCGGAACCGAGCGCGATGCCTCCGGCAACTAGCCACAGGACAGGCCAATCCAATGCGCGCAGGTCATCACCGCTCATCACCTTTGTCATGAGCAGAATGACGACGGGAAGGAAACCAACGATATTGGAGGAGATGTGGTGCAGGGATTCGGTCATCCACAGCAGGATCGTCAGGCCTGCGACCGCATAGAAGATGATGGCGCTCTTTGACTTCTCGAATCGCGCAGAGGTATCAATGTCAAACTTTGCATTTGAAGGAATGTAGCGCCACGCGATGAATGCCCATGACAGTGCCAGAAGAACCAGCATGAGCGGGACAGCTGCCAGCATCCATTGGAAGAAGGTAACTTTAATACCCGCGTTCTCCAGGGCGCCCAAGGCGATGGCGTTCGGTGGAGTGCCAACAGGCGTTCCCATGCCGCCAACATTCGCAGCAACCGGGATCGATAAGGCGATGCCCGTTCGCGCTTTACCTTCGGGAAGAGCCATGATGACCGGCATCATGACGGCAAACATGGTCGCTGTCGTTGCGGTGTTTGACATAAACATGCTCATGATTGCGGTAATGAGCATGACGCCCATGACTGTCAGGCGCGGCTTGCCAATGAATGGTTTCAGCAGCACTGCGGAGAGCGCGCGGTCGACCTTGTACTTCGCAGCCCCGTCGGCAACCATGAATCCGCCTAAGAAGAGGATGATAACTGGGTTGGCCAGAGCTCCAAAGAACTTTGTGTAGGCGGGGGCTTTCTCGGGGATGCTCAAAAGGGCGTGGTCAGAGATGAAGAGGACTTCGAGGAAAATCACCAGGACCGCGGTACCCGCGAGCGGGACGGCCTCGGTGACCCACAAGAGAATTGCCGCCAAGAAGATCCCAAACATTCGGGTTCCCGAGGCATCGAGGCCGGGCAGTTGGATGAGCAGACAGGTGATGATCGATATCAGTGCGCCCACAGCTCCAAACACCTTGAAGGGACTCAGGCGTTGCTTGGCCGCAGTGAAGTCGGCCGGTCGGGTCGACATGTTCTGCGCGGAGCGCGGGTTAATAGATACAGATGCAGTACTGCGGTTGCGGCGTACCATGGGCAGACCTCGTTGTCTTCACGGAATGAGTACGCATAATTATATGTCATACATCACGTGATGATGACCATTTTGGTGATCAATCAGCAAGTGATGGTGTGCAGTAGGTGAGTCCGGCTTTGCCTGAGAAGTCCCGAGTCGAAGGGTCGGGGAGAAGGGAAACAACTCCGACCACCGCGGCGCCCGCACCTTCTACAGCTTCGTGAAGCGCACTGGTGTTGACCAAAGAAGAGTTCGCCAGAAGGACTGCCGGACGCCCCTGAATGGGCGCGCCGGTGAAAGATGTGTCCGAGGCCGTCTCCTGAGTCGGACGAAGAAGTGCGGCATCCAGATCCAACCCTCGCCCTCCCGCTGCGTGAATCATCGCGGCAGCAAGTGCGCCGTCACCTTCGGGTGCGATCACCACTTCGTAGTCACCGATTGCGAGGTCATTTTCCTCGAGAAGATCAATGAGGACGTGACCGCAAACAGCCGCACCTTGAGCGCTCAAGGAAATCTCATTGAGGCGCGTAAGTGCTTCTTCAGTATCCAGTAGTGGTGCGGTGAGTGTACGAAGGGCAAGGAGCTGAGGATCGTGAGTGATCATTGTTCCCATTCAGTTGGATGCGGGCTGGACGTAACGGATCAGGTCACCAATTCCGTTGTAGATACGGAAGGGACGGTAGGGGAAGTTTGCCACGTCATCTGAGTGTGTTGAACCCGAGAGCACCAAGAAGGTCCTCATGCCTGCCTCGACACCTGCGCGGACATCCGTATCCATGCGGTCGCCAACCATCGCAGCTTGCTCGGAGTGGGCACCGATCTTGTTGAGGCCGGCGCGAATCATGACAGGGTTTGGCTTACCGACGAAATAGGGAGCCTTGCCAGTCGCTGCTTGGATCATCGCTGCGATAGACCCTGCTGCGGGTAGGGTTCCTTCATCAGAAGGCCCGGAGACATCCGGGTTGGTTGCAATAAACTTCGCACCGCGTTCGATCAGGCGGATTGCCGTGGTGAGTGCGTAAAAGTCATAGAAGCGGGTTTCTCCAAGAACAACGTATTCAGGGTCCTGGTCGGTCATGACGTAGCCCGCGGTGTGGAGGGCTGTCGTCAGCCCTGCCTCGCCAATGACATACGCCGTGGAGTTGGGGGACTGCTGGGAGAGGAAGGCGGCAGTCGCATTGGCAGAGGTCCAAATGTGTTCCTCGGGGACCTTCAGGCCAGAGTTCGCAAGCCGAGCAGAAAGGTCACGGTTGGTGAAGATCGAATTGTTCGTGAGAACTAGGAAAGGGATCCCATTTTCTTCCAACGCAGAGATGAAGTCCTGAGCACCGGGAAGAGCGCGATTCTCTTTTACAAGAACGCCGTCCATATCTGACAGCCATGCGCTAATTGGGGGCATATCCGACAGTGCGGTGGAAAGTGAATTCGTCATGCATCTAATGTATCTGTTTGCGGGTTCATTCGGTAGGAAGAAGGCGATGATGGACACAAACTCTCAGCCAGAAGTGGGCGTTGGACCCTGGCCCGGCGGCCCCGAGAGCTGGCCGAGCGATGATGTCTATGATCCCCAGCTCCTTGCCGATGGTGATCGGCGCAATGTCGAGGATCGCTACCGCTATTGGAAAATGGAGGCGATCATCGCCGATATCGCCGCTCACGCACTTCCCTTTGAGATTGCCATCGAGAATTTGGGACACGACTTCAATATCGGCTCAATCGTCCGTAGCGCGAACGCTTTGGGAGTTAGCCGTGTACATATTGTTGGCAGGCGACGGTGGAATCGGCGTGGTGCAATGGTCACGGATCGATACCTGGACGTTGTCCACCACAGTGATGTCACGGAATTCGCTAATTCGGTGCGCGAACGGGGACTGTCACTGGTTGGCATCGATAATGTGCCGGGCTCAATTCCACTGGAAGGTCACCAGCTCTCTGCTCGGGCATGCCTGGTATTCGGGGAAGAATCCAGCGGGTTGAGTGAAGAAATGCGCGCTCAGTGCGACGAGATCCTCCACATCACGCAGCGTGGTTCGACTCGCTCAATGAACGTGGGCCACGCCGCGGCAATTGCCATGTGGGCGTGGGTGATTCAGCACTCTTAAACGCGAGCCAGGGCTTCGGCGGGAAAATCTTGCACGCGGTCGGTGAAGATTCCCGTAACTCCCCACTGTGCAGCCTTTCGCGCGTCCTCGAGGGTATTCACGGTCCAGACGTTGACGTCGAAGCCAGCATCGAGCATCTCATGAACGTCGGCCTCGGTTAGGTCCTGCCCGCAGGGGTGGATCGCAGTGCACTCAATCTGCGAGGCCTCGCGCCAGCTTCCCGCGCGCACTTCTGCCGGGGTACACAGCCACGCCAGAGGAAGCTCAGGCATTGCCTGACGGACAGCGCTGAGAAGTTCGTGGTCGAAGGAAGAAATCAGCAGCCCACTCTTATTTTTGAAGGACTGTAGTGCAACCTCAAGGTTTTCAACCAATGTATCGCGGCGTTTCCCCGCGGCTCGAGGCTTCAGCTCAATATTGAAGGATGTCTGCGTCGCATTCGCAAAAGACACCACATCGGCCAGCTCAGGAATGCGTTCAAAACGATAGGTCGGAGAAAACCATGCGCCCGCATCAAGTCGGCGCAGTTCCCCGTAGCCCCAGGAATCCCAAGAACCTGAAGAATTTGTTGTGCGGTCGACCGTGTCATCGTGGATCACCAACAGCGTCCCATCAGCCATAACGCCCACATCGCATTCGCACCAGCGTGCACCAATTTCCGAGGCCTTCGCGAAGGCTGCGATCGTATTCTCTGGTGCAAGGGTCGATGCGCCGCGATGGGCAATAATCTTTGGGAATTCGCTCATTGTGTATCCTTCATTTCTTCACAACACGTGCCGGTAGTCATCTAAGTCGGGTCTAGAAGTAATCGTCGACGGGAATTAATCCAATCCCCGGGACAAATTGCATCTTTGGGCGACCGGGATTCTCTTCGGTTTCATCAGCTTTCCCGTGCATGCCGTCAATTCCCGCGCGCTCTTCTTGGCGGCTGAAACCCTCTTCTTCGGTGAGCGTTTCCATCTCCGAGGCCGTGCTTTCATCAGGTTGGGCCATCAGTGCCGGATCCAGCAGCATCGCTTCGTCACGTTTGGTCGGAAGAATACTCTTCACGTAGGACTCGATTGCTTCATCTTGGGGGATATCGCGCCCGGCTTCTTCGGCCAAATACCAGCGGTGCTCAAGGAATTCGTGGAAAATCTGTGCGGGTTCAAGCTTCGCAGCAAGTTCGGCGGGAACAGCGCTGATGACGGGTTCGAAGACTTCGTTCATCCACTCGTGCGCAACGATTTCCAGCGGGATCTTGTTCTTCCCGGTCATTGCACGGTAGGTCTCGATGTCATTGAGCATTCGCTGTGCCTGATTTTCGCCGACATCCATACCGGTCAAGCGCATGAGCTTTCGGTGATGGTGGCCGGCGTCGACGACCTTCGGGGTGATGATCATATGGGTGCCATCAAGATCCGAGGACATTTGAAGTTCTCCGACCTCGAAGCCCAGATCATTGAGTCGGCGGATACGTTGAGCAACACGCCATCTTTGGTTGGTATCAATGACTTCAGGGCCCGTGAGTTCATCCCAGAGTTCAAGGTAGCGTGAACGAATACGGTCGCCGACTTCGATCGGGTCTTCTTCGCTGGGGAAGAACGAACCGGCCTGCAGGTCCATGAGTTCGCCGATGATGTTGGTGCGTGCAAGATCGACGTCGTACAGGCGCTGCCCTTCGGTTAGTGAAGGATGGATTTCACCGGTTTCTGCGTCGACGAGGTAGGCAGAAAATGACCCGGCATCTCGCCTGAATAAGGTATTGGACAGTGAAACATCGCCCCAATAGAAGCCCAAAAGATGGAGGCGAACAAGAAGGACAGCCAAAGCATCAATTAAGCGTCCCGCGGTGTCTGGGGTCATGTGCTGCGAAAAGACAGCGCGGTAGGGAAGAGAGAACTGTAGGTGCTCGGTGACCAGTACGGCAGCGAGCTCCTCGCCAAAGGCATCTCGTCGACCGCTGACGACTGCTGTGGGGATCACTGAAGGAGCACCCATTCGTGAGAGGTCGCGAAGGAGTTCGTACTCTTTGTACGCGACGCTTTCACCGATCTCTTTAACTGCGATCACTCTGTCGGAAAGATTGACGAAGCGAACGACGTGGCGTGAAATGCCGCGCGGAAGTGCGGCAAGGATTTCCGTAGGCCAATCTTCAAGGGGAAGGTCCCAAGGCAAATCCAGCAGTGCCGGGTCAACCGTTGCTGCCGTGATCTCAAGCGTTGAGGGAATGGGCATGGCTCTATTGTCTCATTCATTGCACGATAGGGCACGGGGCCCGTAACCGTGTGGTTGCGGGCCCCGTGTGAGCCGTTTGAATGATCAGAAGCTCTTGATCACTCGGGCAGACGATCGCCGGTGGATGCAGAGAAGTTGTGCTGCTGTCCAGCCTTGATGCGAGTGTGGATCACGCCGCCAGGCTTGGGGGCAGTACGCGGAGGAACGCGGACGATGAGTTGCTCGCCCTTTCCTTCGCTGCCGGAACCCAAGCCGTGGCCGGTGCTTGCACCTGCGAGGTGGCCGTAAATGTAGGCATCCGAACCCAGTTCCTCAACGAACTCAACTTCGATCGGAATGGTGTTTTCGGTTTCTGCCGACACAACTTCGAGGCCTTCGGGACGGAAGCCGATCGTGATCTTGCCTTCGTCTTCGGGAACCATAGCGTCCAAGGTTGCCTGCGAGAGGGGAACCTCTGCGGTGCCAAGCTTTGCGACGTTGCCCTCGACCTTGAACTTGCCCAGGTTCATGGCGGGGGAGCCGATGAAGCCTGCGACGAATTCGTTGGCGGGGCGCTCGTACATTTCCTGCGGGGTTCCGACCTGCTGGAGGAGGCCGCCTGCGAGAACCGCAATGCGATCGCCCATGGTCAGAGCCTCGGTCTGGTCGTGGGTCACGTAGACCGTGGTGACGCCCAGCTCGCGCTGCAGCGAGGCGATCTGGGTACGGGTCTGGACACGCAGCTTGGCGTCCAAGTTGGACAGAGGCTCATCCATGAGGAAGACCTGAGGCTTACGGACAATTGCGCGGCCCATTGCCACACGCTGACGCTGACCACCGGAGAGAGCCTTGGGCTTACGATCCAAGTAGGGCTCCAGGTCGAGGATGCGTGCTGCTTCCTCAACGCGCTGAGCAATCTCAGCCTTGGGGGTGCCTGCGATCTTCAGTGCGAAGCCCATGTTCTCGCGAACGGTCATGTGCGGGTACAGAGCGTAGTTCTGGAAGACCATTGCGATGTCGCGGTTCTTCGGCTGTACGTCGGTGACGTCCTTATCGCCAATGAAGATACGGCCGGAGTTCACGTCTTCAAGACCTGCGAGCATTCGCAGGGACGTGGACTTGCCACAACCGGAAGGACCGACGAGAACCAGGAATTCGCCATCCTGGATCTCAAGATCGAGCTGATCGACTGCTGGCTTATCAGACCCGGGATAGATTCGGGTCGCCTTGTCAAAAGTTACAGTTGCCATATTGAACCTCCACCGGCGGTACGTGCCGGACGATCCTTTGTAGAGACCAGACGACAGCGTCTTCACTGCCGCCGCGCTTGCCCCACATCAGATGTGAAGTTCGCACTCGCTCACCATAGCACCGCTTGTCGTACAAATTCCAGCCCTATTTGTTGTCGACAGTGCACTTGAGACCTGAAATTCGTCAACCATTCGCTAGGCTTGGGGTGATGCGTGAGCAAGACATGATTGGTGGGTATCGCCTTCTCAAGCGCCTGGGCGCGGGAGGCGCTGCCACCGTGTGGCTTGCCTGTGACGAGGCCGGAGAACGCGTTGCGTTAAAAATCCTTCACCCCGCCTTGGCCGCCGATGAGGACTATCGCGAGCGCCTCTTACGTGAAGCTCGGACGGTTAACTCGATTCGCGGTGGAGGGGTCGCGCACATCTTAGATATTGAGATCGATGCCACCCAGCCCTTCGTCGTCAGTGAATACATCCCCGGTCCGACACTGTCCGAACTTCTTGCCAGAGGGGCACTGAATATCGGTGGTGTTGCCGCGATCGGCGGTGCTCTTGCTCAAACCCTTGAAGATGTTCATGCGCGCCGAATCATTCATCGCGACGTCAAAGCCTCCAATGTCATTTGTTCACCCCGCGGCCCCGTACTCATTGACTTCGGTATCGCGATGGGCCAGGACGAGGCCCGGCTGACCCAAACTGGCCTCGTTTCCGGTACCGCGGGCTATACCGCACCCGAATTGCTCAGGGGAGGGCGGGCCTCGGCGGCTACGGACTGGTGGGGCTGGACGGCAACTTTGCTGACTGCGCTCACTGGGCGTCCACCCTACGGAGAAGGCGCGACAGAAGGAATCTTGGACCGCGTCCTTAAAGGCGAACCTGATACGCGAGGACTTGATCCGCGAGTCGCCTCGCTCATGCGCATGGCTCTGCATCCCGACGCTCATGTGCGCCCAAGCCCGGATCAGGTAGTTCGAGAGCTGGCGCAGTGGGGCAGGTTCCGCCTCAGCGATATGGCGGTTTATGGCGGCTCTATGGCGTGGGAAGGTCTTAATTGGGCCCGTCTTCTTGCACCTGCAACCTCCTCGCAGGCTCCCACTGTGATTGCTGGCCTGAGTGAACAAAACGAAGGTGAAGAGCGCTTTGCCTCTGAGAGTGAGCGTACTTCGGTCCTTGAGCCCGCAGACGCGGATGCAACTCGCGTAATGGAGAGTGGTTTTGCTGAAGATCCCTCCTATGTTGATCTCGAGGCCACGCAGGTTTATCCCCAGACCACTGCCGACTCTCGGGGCTGGGAAGGCAGAAATGTGGGAGGGGAAACTGCTTATTTGCCGCCCGTTGCGCCAACAGCCTCGTCAATGGGAACAAGCTATCTTCCCGCAGAGGATGGATATCGTCAGGCGGCAATCCCCCCGAATGTCGAGTTCGTGACGGAACAACGTCATTACGAGTGGCAGCACCTGAAAACAGCGAATTTCATCGGACTTATTGCGCTGGCTGCGCTTGCTCTTGCACCTATATATATGGGGATCGGTGGGCTCATCTTTGTCGGTGTGATTACGGGTATTTTCGCGGTGCTGGGCGGTGCATACAGATGGCGTGAAAACCGCCGGATCCGCAATCAAGAGGTTCGTTCCAGTGACAACTGGGCAACATTTGGAATGCTTCCCTTTACGGGACTTGGAGCGCTGCTGTCGACAGCCATCGGTCTTTTCCCGGGGACAGCATTGGCTTGGGGGCAGTGGGTTCTCTTCTCACGTGATTTCTACGCGGAGATCGGCTGGTCAATTTATTCGGGCTTTTTTGCAACCAGGTTGGGCAATCCCGGCATTTCGTGGTTCCCTCTGGTCGTGACGGGGCAGACGCCCATTCACTCTGATTCTTGGCTAGCGATGAATCCATCTTGGGTTTTGCTGACGTGGGTGCTGACAACGATTTCCCTGTGGGGAATGTGGGTGATGCCAACGGGGCGTCCGCTTCGTACTGGCCTGAGTGTGGCGGTAAAGGTCTGTGCGCCGCGAGTATGGATGCAGGTCATTCTTGGGCTGATTGGTGTGCTTGCTATCGCGGTTATTCTCGCGGGGAATTTCTGACTGAGGGGTCGTAGATCGTCCGCGGTGGAGGCTTGCATCAGCGACCTTGTGGAATGAAACGCCTTGCATCAGCGTTGGTATTGTGCGTCGGTGGGTAATGCTCGCTAGGCTTGGATGCACATCAACAGAAAGGTCCAGATAATGGCAAAGCCGTCTCGCTCGCAGGAAGTGCGTGAGAAAGCTCAGCAGCTGCGTGAGCAACAGGCGCGTGCGGATCGCCGAACCCGAAACATCATCATTGGACTGGTCGCACTGATTCTTGTTGTGATCATTGGTGCGATCGCTGCGGTGATCATTCAGTCGAACCACAAGAAGGCTCAGGTCAGTCAAGCTGCGACCGCTACCATCGGTTCCTACGGGGACGGCGGACCGATTGTGGTTTCTCACCTGGGTATTGGAAAGGTTGACGAATCCCTTCCGACGTTGACGGAATACTTTGATTACTCCTGCCACGTCTGCGCAGCCTATGACGTTGCCTTCGGTGAGCAAGCCACTCGAGATGCTCTCGATGGCAAATTCAATATCAAGTATCAGCCGGTGAATACGGTGAAGGCGCCCTATCAGTACGCCGCAACCACCGCTTCTTTGATCGCCGCGCAAAAGGTCGATGCTCAGACCTGGGGCAAGTTCCACAATGCGCTCCTTGCTTACTTCAACGAGGCCTACAACTCGGGTAACGGTTCCGTTGTTCAGGACTTGTCGAAGTCAGCCAAGCAGGTCAAGACCATTGCATCGCAGGTTGGAATTCCCGAGGATGTTGTGAATTCATTCCCCGAGAATGGCGTTGATGAATACCTGACCAAGACCACTCAGGCGTGGGGAAATGCCACCTACGAGGGTCGCAGTCCCAATTCCTTGGGTACTCCCGAGTTTGTTATCAACGACAAGACCGCTCTGGACTTCTCGAAGCTTGGTGTGACCAAGGTTGATGGTATCTACCCGGCAATTCAGCAGCAGCTTGCTGCCGCGGGAACGGCGTCCGCTTCGAAGTAAGGGCGATGTGATCCCTTAGGGTGATCGCGCTTCGGACCTTAAAGTGTTAGGGGCGCGTGCGTGACATGGTCACGTGCGCGCCCTTTCTTTGTAGCTGTGGGGAAGGGCTGTTGGAGCGCAGCGTTTTTGTATTGATGCGCAGCTTGTTTCGAGTGCCTAAAGGTGGCGTGTGAGCCACATTGCGATTTTTAATTCGTCTTTGCGGCCCCACTCATGGCACACTATGTGGGTTGCCACCTTAGCTCAGTTGGTAGAGCACCCGCCTTGTAAGCGGACGGTCGTCGGTTCGAGTCCGACAGGTGGCTCCATTTTTTATCCGGGAGAGCGACTCCTATTTTTCCCTGTGTTTTCAGGCATTCTGCTTGGCTGTTCTAGCGCGAGCGATGCGAAATGACAAGTTGCCTCCGAATATGTGGGCGGGAATCAGGACGAAGGCGGCATCAGAGTCGGAGTTGTCCTGGTATCAGGTTCAACGAGCAGGTTCAGTCCCACTCATTTGCTTAGCAGTTGCTTATGCAGATTCAGGTTTACTCTTCATTATTCAAGGAATCTACCATGAGACCATTTCTCCGCTTATTCCGGTAGGTGTGTTTAGCGCGCAAAGTATCGTCGGAATTATATGGATATATGTGGCGATCCGTAACTTCGATCCATCGCAAAAGTTGGAGTAGAACCAGTGAGGTCTCCGAAAGAATTAAAGAAAAAATGAATTCGGCCATCGTTGTGCCTCCAATAATTTCGAGTCAGAAGCGGGACGTTGCTGTGGAGTGTGCTCTAGCGAGCCTATGTGCGTGCGGCAGCCTCTCCTAGGCTGTGGAGTCTGCTGTATGCGTTGGAATCTTGTTTCCCAATACCCCCCGGGGTATTCTTGGAGGAGGCGAAGAAGACATTCCACCGAGCCAGAAAGTGAGCCGCACATGCGAGTAGTTGTCGTCGGAGGAGTCGCGGGTGGCATGAGCGCGGCGGCCCGCCTGCGCAGGCGAGACGAGGGTGCCGAGATCATCGTGTTGGAGCGCAGCAAATACGTGTCATTCGCGAACTGCGGGCTCCCTTACTACGTTGGCGGCGAGATCGAAGACCCCGCCAAGCTCCTCCTCCACACCCCGCAAACCCTCAAGGCTGCGCTCAACCTCGACGTGCGCATCAACTCCGAGGTCACGGCGATCAACCCCGGCGCGCACAGTGTCCAGGTCGCGAACTCGGAGACCGGAGAGGCCTACGCGCTCACCTACGATCACCTGATCCTTTCCCCCGGAGGGCTGGCCGCCCGTCCGCCCATTGATGGCCTTGACTCCCCGCGCGTGCACACGCTGCGCACGGTCGACGATGCGCTCGCCCTGCGCGAGGCCTCGGGCACGCACGCCGTTGTCCTGGGTGCCGGGTTCATCGGCCTCGAGGCCATCGAAGCCCTCGCGCAGCGAGGCTTCGAGACCCACCTCGTCGAGTATGCCGAGCATGTCCTGCCGCCCCTCGAAGTCGAGATGGCCACGCTGATCACGCAGGAGCTGCGCGCTCTTGGCGTGTGTGTCCATGCAGGCGTTGCCGCCCAGTCCGTCACCCACGGCGACGATCAAGACTGCGTGACACTCTCCGACGGAACTGTGCTAAGCGCCAACGTCATCGTCCTGTCGACCGGAGTGTGCCCCGACACTGCCTTCGCCGAGGCCGCGGGCATCGAGACCAAGCGTGGCTACATCCTCGTCGACGAGCACGGGCGTACCAGCGTGGACGACATCTACGCGGTCGGCGACGGCACGATGGGTCGCGGCCACGACCGCCCCGTCGCCCTGGCCGGACCTGCGAACCGCGGGGGACGCCTCGTCGCCGACGCGATCGCCGACGCCGAACAAGGCGAGGCCGCCGCACGCCCAATCCCGAGCCCACAGGCCACCGCGATCGTCCGGATTGGGAGCCTCACCGCCGCCATGACCGGAGCTAACCGCCAGGCCCTCGACGCCTCGGGCGCGGAGTATTTCACGGTGCACACGCA
>ERZ1036455.139-NODE-139-length-32554-cov-121.884120_pt1 | contig 32554 bp, 50 predicted proteins | sample MGYA00514228_ERZ1036455 | MGnify/ENA primary metagenome ERZ1036455 (study PRJEB33795, sample SAMN09464920) | human gut metagenome | host: Homo sapiens | place: USA: Stanford, California | collected 2016-07 | study: EMG produced TPA metagenomics assembly of the... | reverse complement strand
TGACCGTGCTGTTCGGGAAGATCAAGAAGCGGTTTTCCACCTATGACGCGGACGGTGACGGCGTGGTGGATGAGGCCGAAAAAGTGTCAAATGCTCTCACCCTGAAAAATGCCGCAGGAGAAGTTGTAGCCACGTTCGATGGAAGCGAAGCGGCCATCTTGCAGCTTACTGCCGCCCTTGTGGGGGCCTTGGGAAAAACAGAGAAAGCAGCTGATTCGTCAAAACTCGCGGGACTTGCTCCTGTCGTGGATAACCCCGGCCCGAACAATCGAAATACCTGGTATTTCCCGTTTACCGGCACGAACAACAGAGACGGCACGCGCAAATATTATGCCGCTCTTTACGCGGACAACGCGACAACTGCGGGCCGGGCGTCTAACCTTTCCATGGGGCTGAATGGTACAGATCTATGGGTGTATTACAGTTGAGGGGGAGAACGACGTGAGTTATCGCCAAAATGATGTGCTTATCCCCGAGTCGAGCTATATCCGGTTTAACGATGTGCAGTTAAAAAAGTATTATTTCAACGATGTGCTTGTATGGCAGCGTCAGCAGAAAGTATACCCCGGAATACCAGTTGCTAAAACGCAAAATCTTGGGTACGGTCCATATTTCACTGTGACGAACAACGGATCGGATATAAAGGTGGACGCATTCGGTGGCACTGAACGAGGATGGGGACGTGCTATACTCGGCCCGTTCAGTTCGGTAGGCTATTCAAAACTGTACTTTTCCGCCCTGCGCGCGTACATCACCAATGCTTTTTCAAAAATAGCGGTGTCTCTTGGCGATATCAATGGGAATTGGGTTCAACGCCTTATATATCACGACACCGGGGAATCGCTTGGCGGGTACGATGTTACTTTTGGCTCCGGTGACCTTTTTACCATAAACTCGGCAAATGCAAACTATTACTTAATATTGGAAGTAGATTCCGGCGCCACAGCGAGAGGCTTAAATGCGACCATTCAAATGAACGGATGCTATTTGATTTGAACGGAGGAACGAAAAATGCTGAAAATCACACTTAAAAATGGAAAAGAATACGATGCGCTGAATGGTACGGCGATCTATCCGAGCGGCAGCCCGAACGCCCGCAGCCGTATGGAAATCCACATGGGCGAGGATGCCATGACGGCGGCTGAGTTCGAGGCCGCGTTCATGGATGAAACTGCGACTGAAGAAATTCGACTGACAAGGATTGCCGATGAGGACGACCCGGCTAAGGGTGTGAAAAAGGGCAATATGATCTACGACACACTGTACCAGCACTATTGCCTTGTGGCGAGCATTGGCAAAAAGCGCGTGAGCAAAACAGACATTGCCACCGGGCAGGTCGTTGAAGAAATGCACCTTGTGGCCGAGCTGGAGCAGCGCACCTACATCGAGCAGCAGCTTGCCGCGCTAGGCCTGTAAGGGAGGCATGACATATGGCAATTTTTAAGGGCCGCGTGCGGGTGCGGTACGGGTACAGCCGGTGGGGCTATACCCGGAACAACGGCAAGGGCTGGCACGGCGGCAGCGACGAGGAGGGGCTGGACAGCACCACCATCCTGATGCCTGATTATAAGGGCAAAAGCATTTCCGGGCGGGTTATTACAGCCCGCAAAGTGGACATGTCCACAGGCAGCAAAACGTGGGAATGGGGCTGGTATGTGTGCGTGGAGCTGGACGCGGGCCAGACGCCGGACGCGGTGAACTACCTGTATTTCTGCCACAACGCGCGGAATCTGGTATCCGTGGGCCAGCGGGTGAAAAGCGGCGACGCGCTGGCGGTGATGGGCAACACGGGCAACGCGGCGCTGGCAAGCCCGCCCTTTGCACACTGCCATTTTGAGGTGCGGGCCACGACCACCGGGGCGGGGCTTGACCCAACCGCATACACCGGGCACCCAAACGCCGTGGGCACATATGGTACAGCAATCAACGGGATGGAGGACGACGGTATGAAATTTCTAAAAGTGACGAGCGGCAAATGCGAGGTGTTCACCGCGCCCGATGTGAATGCGGTGGACAAGGCCTATAGCGGCGGCAAGCTGACCGAGGGGACATGCTACCCGGTGCAGGCCGAGGTGGGCAGCTCCGGCGGATACAGCTGGGTTCGCATCTTCGTGGCGGGAGTGCAGCGTTACGCCGCCGTGCTGGCCGACCGCTGCCAGCTTGTGACGCTCTCCCCGGGCGATGCCTTCGCGGCCTGCGTGGCGCAGGGAGGTGCGGGCGGCGGCACAGAGGAGCTTGAAGCCCAGCTTGAAGCAGCGAACGCCCGGGCAGATGCCGAGGCCCGCCGCGCGGATGAAGCGGACAAGCGCGCAGCCGAAGAAACGCAGCGCGCCGACCGGGCGCAGGCCGGGGAAGCGAAGGCAAACGAGCAGGCGGGCGAATATTTGCGGCGAATTGAATCGGCCAAAGCCGCGCTGGGAGGTGCAGTATGATGGAGACGCTGAACAAAATCAAGCTGGCTGTGGTGGGTATTGCCGGAGCGATTACGGCTGTATTTGGATGGATGGGATGGCTGGTGATCGGCTTTGCAGCCTGCATGCTGCTGGACTGGATTACCGGGAGCGTGGCAGGCAGCAAAAAGGACGGCTGGTCCAGCGCCACTGCTCGCGCCGGGCTATGGCATAAAGGTGGCATGCTTGTCGTGGTTGTGGTGGCCGCAGCGCTGGATGGCCTGCTGGGAATCATCATCAACAATATCCCAGCAGTAAAACTGCCGTTTGAATATTCGGTGCTTGTGTGCCCGCTGGTGTTGTGCTGGTACATCGTAACGGAGCTGGGGAGCATCTGCGAAAATGCGGCGGCTCTGGGCGCGCCTCTGCCGGGCTTTTTGAAAAAGATCCTCGCTGTGGTGAAGAACAGCACGGAGGACGTGGGGGAAAGCCTGACGGGCGGAAAAACGGAATAAATACAACACAGGCCCGCCCGGCGTGATGCGGGCGGGCCGTTTTGGAAAGGAGTATGATTTTATATGTATGCACAAGGTGCGGGTAATGGCGGAACGCCGAATGCCGTAAACGGAAAGAAAAAAACAAATAGTAGTTTACTTATTCAAGGCCCAAACGGAAATTATTTGCAAACAGGTCCTACGTCTGGATTAAGTTATATAGATCAACTAAAAAAAAGTTTATTGGATTACAAGCCAACCGCTGATGCTATTTCTGAGGCAAAAAAAGCCGAATCCGGGACAAGCGACACTGGCAACCCCGGCAGCGGAGGCGGCTCCTCGTCTTCTGCGGCAAATTATTACGCCGCCATGCTTGCCCAGGTGCAGGCGGCACAGGATGCGGCGGCACGGCGTGCGGAAGAATTGGCGCGGCAAAAACAGGAGGCGGCGCAGGCCGCCTATGACAAAAACATGGGATACCTGAACGAGGCATATGCAAACCGCAGCAATTTGCTTCAGCAGAACTACAACGATGCTTTGGCACAGCTGCAGGCCAGTTATGACAGCGGCGCGCGCGGGGTGAACCAGAACGCCGACAGCGCCCAGCAGCAGGCGTATATCAACTATATGATGAGCAAGCGTGACCTTCCTCAATCGCTGGTGGCGCAGGGGCTGACGGGGGGCATGTCGGAAAGCGCGCTGGCGGGCATGTACAATTCCTACGGAAACAACCGAAATACGATTGACCGCGGGCGCAACGACAGCCTTGCAACGCTGTTGGACACACTGAACAGCAATAAATCCGCCGCGCTGCAAAACTATAACAATCAGCTTTCTGCGGATGACCAGCAGAAGATGGCGTATCAATTGCAGCTGGAGCAGGCGCTTGCAAACCAAAGTGCGGAAATTCTGCAAAATAAATATGACACATTGCAAAATTTTGACAATACCTACACGCAGCAGATGCTTGCTTTACAGCAGGCACAGGCCGAGGCCGCAGCAAAGGCGGCAAGCCGCAGCTATTCGTCCGGTGGCGGGAATAGCAGTGTAAGCACGTCGCAAGGCGATACAGACATTACAAAAACACCCGCATATAAAAGGGCACTTTCGCTTTATCAAACAGCAGGAGTGACCCCACAAGTAGTGTATGATGACTTGGTTGCCGGCGGTGCAAGCCAAACCACAATCGATCAGATTTTAGCAGCTCTTGGACTTTAAACGACAGGAGGCACACAATGGCCTATCAATCAAAATTTATGCGCGAGCAATTTGAAACTCAAAACGAATCCAATAAAAATGGTGAGCAGTATCAGTCGCGTTTTATGCAGCAAATGTCGGCGCGCTCTTACCAGACACCGGGAGCTTTGCCGACACAGACAATTGGGCAGGCAAGCGCATATCGAGATTTTTTGCGCTCCATAGGAAAAGAAAGCACTCTTGTTCCATACCGCGGCACCTCGGGAGATTCTCCGGAAAATGAGTGGAAAGGTTTTGGCGTAAATGATCCGGATAAAACGGATTGGAAAGAAAACGCTCCTGCAAATCTTGTGGATTTGATAAAAATGCAATACGATAATCCGCCCAATCGAACAGGATTCGCGGCGGGTTCAATTGCAGGAGCAAGCGCGCCAACGAATGATGAATTGATCGCGTTTCGCACAGAACTTTCCAATTCGCCGGATATTGCGATGCGATATCGTTGGGCAAATGCATCGGATGAAGATGTGGCAGCAGAATTACGGCGGCGCAAACAAGCCGAATTGCAAAATCAAGAATATCAGCGTCTGATGGAAGAAAACGCCAAGAACATGACGCTGGATGACTACATTGACCCCTCTTATCGTTTGAATGAGTTTGATAAAACACGCGCGCAAGAGATAATCGACGCATTCTACGAAAAATATCCCAAGGACGGAAATTGGCTTACTGGCGATTATAGCCCAAACACCCGCAATGCAATGTACAATGACCCCGATATGCAAAAGATCGTAACGCTTGAGAATAAATTGAACTCTGCGGCCAGTCTTGTATATGGCGCCAAGAACGCATTGCCTATCGACCCGTTTGGAAAAATATATGAAAATGCGGTGGAAAAACTTTATGATGCAGTAGGTGCAGACCAAAGTGCATACGATACGCTTCACAATACAATGGAAGGAACAAGGAGCGCATCTTCCAATGCACAAACGCAAAACCCGGTTGCATATCTTGGCGGATATATGGGTACAAACCTTGGTTTGTATAAGGGCGGAAAAGATATCATGCTTGGGTTGCCGGGTATAGGGAAAGGCTTAAAAGCGGCAGGTGGAGCAATCAGCAATGCGGCTTCCAAAGTTCCGGTGGTTGGTTCCACCCTTGGACGCGTACTTACGGCCGACCGGGTTGCTGGTTTTTTAGGTGACAGTGCACTGGACTTGGCTCTTGATACAATTCCGAATGAGATTGTAACAGGGCTTGAAGAAGGAGAAAACGCCGCCCAAATCGCAAAAGATGCAGCGGGGAATATGGCACAAAACGCTTTGTTCAATGTTGCGGGCGAAGTTGTTCCGGCCACAATCAAGGGAACGTCAAACCTTATTACACGCGGCCAAATGAACCGGATTGCTGATGCGTTAGATGATGGAGCAAAGCTGACAGCGGAACAAATTTCTGAATACAATAGGCTGGCGGCAAAAGTTGGTGAAATTGGTTCGGAAGATTGGCTGAACGTTAATATGGCAAAATATGCGGATGAGATGCCCGTGAAGAACGCCGCACAGCCGATTGCAACAGGCACAGAAGCGTCCGTTCCGTCCATGGCAGACATGTTTCCTTTGAGCAACAAAACGCCCGTACAGAGCGAAACGGACGCGCTGGTGAATGCGTTCTACAATAATACACTTACCAACGCACAGATCGAGACTTTGAAGCCCGGCGGCAAAAACAGAGCGGCCTTTGAAGCTGCGACCGGATTGACCTTGCCCGAGACGGCAAGCAAGACACGGGCGTTGCTGAAACTTGGCGCAGAAGAAAGCATTGACGGTACTTTGAAAACAGAATATAATGGGGTTAGTGGAGGTGTACAAAATGGAACTGACTTTGGAACAGGTATTGGTGGAGCTGAATCCGGCAGAGCGGGAAGTAGCAATCTCCGAGTACAATCGTGGGGTCAGCCCGCAGGAAATCAAAGAGTTTTTCGACAGCCTGTAAGCGATGGGACGGCATATAGCCGTGCTGGTGCGACTACTCAGGAATTGGTGGACAGCACCGCCGATCCTGAATATTTCAGTGCGCAGCTTAATAGGGCAATCAAAGAGAATAAAAACGGCCTCATGGTCAGCCCCAAAACCCCGCAGGAATTGGCTGACAGTGGGGCCATTACTTTTATGAGTAAGGATGGCATGTCGGGAGCCGCTGTTACCGCCGATGGAGATATTGAAGCAGTGTTTCGTATTCCGGGTGGTGACGGGAAAAGACTGTCTTATCAGATGGTCATCACGGCGGTGGACAATGGCGGTGTAAAGTTGGATTGTTACGGGGAAGCTCTGGTGAAAAACTATAGTAAGATGGGTTTTGAGCCTGTGGCGAAAGTGAAGTGGAATCCAGAATACGCACCAGATGGGTGGAACTATGGCCCTAAAGATGTGTATGTGATGAAGTTGCAAGACGGCTTGGACGCGGCACAGATTGAGGCAAAATTGGGGCTTAGTGAAACCGAGGGCGGTTTCCACATGTTCACTGATGAAGAACTTGCCGCCCTGCCTGAGATGGACTATGATGCGGCGCTGGCCTACCGTGACAGCCTGTTGGAACAGGGGGCAAAACCTGTGGCTGAACGCGTAGACGGTGCGGCATCCGCTATAAGCACAAAGGTTCAAGCTAATACTGGTACACGGGCGCAGAAAGCCCCGGAAATCCCGTCCGGTATGAAAGAGCGCGGTTTTGCCGAGAGCCTGCGGACCAAAAGCGACCTGCCCACCGAAGTGAAGCAGGAGTTCATAGACAACCCGGAATTGTACAAGTCGCTCTCCAATGAAACGACTGTGGCGCGCGCAGAAGAAATATTCGCACGCGGTGAAACAGAAGCAAGGAACGCTTTCAGCGATATGCTGAAAACCGCAGATCCGGCGGCGGTTCCGCTTGGCAAGATGATTGCTGATGACCTTATCGCCAAGGGAGACCGGGCCGGAGCGGTGAATGTTCTGCGGGATATGTCTGCTGCGCTTACCCGCAGCGGCCAGTTCTCGCAGGCGGCGGTGATCGCGCTGACAAAGGCGGACCCCATGACCGCGTTGCAGTATATCCAACGGCAGGTAGACACGATGAACGCCGCTGGTGCAAAGAAGTTTGGCAGGAAGTGGAACGACTTTGAACTGACGGATGCGGAGATAGACGCATTCAAGAACATTGACCCCGGCGACACGCAGGCGGTGGAAACCGCAATGGAGAATGTCGGCAAGCGTATCAGTAAGGAATATCCCGCTACGGTATATGAAAAGTTGCTGGAACTGCGCCGTATTGGGATGCTGTTGAATCCGCGCACAATGGTGCGAAATACATTGGCGAACGCTGCGATGATGCCTGTACAGGGAGCCTCCGGGAAAGTATCCGCGCTGATTCAGGACATCACTCATCGGATAAACCCTGATTTTACACCCACGCAGGCGCTGCATGTATCCAAGGAAAGCAAAACGCTGGCATCTCAGGTTGCCGACAATATGCGGAGTGTGCTTTCGGGTGATACAAAATATTATGAATTTCAGGGACAGGGTGCGGGCGCAAAAGGGCAAAACGCATTGAACGACCTGAACCAATACGCTCGGGACAAAACAATATTCAAGGGGGAAATTAAAAGCGATTGGCTTTCGCAGCTCGTAGACAAAACAGCATATGAGCTGAACAAAGTATCTCAAAAAACGGCGCAACAGGACTTGTTTTCCGGCATGACGAGCGAAAAGGGAATACTGGAAAATACACGGCAGCTTACTTATGGTTTGCTTGAGCTTGGCGACGCGGGTTTTGTGGACAAGTTTTTCAGAGACCGCCTTGCAAGCTACATTGAAGCACGTGGGATAAAAAGCGTGAACGACGTCCCCCCGGAGGCCATTACAACAGCGCTGGACGAAGCAATGAAGGCAACGTTTAAAGATGACAATGCGTTGACGGAAATGCTTTCGTCTATAAAACGTTCAACAAACCGCGTGGGCGGGATGGGGAACTTTCTGCTTACGTTTACAAAAACCCCGGCCAACATTGCAATGCGCATTGCGGATTACAGCCCTGCGGGATTGATTTCCGCCGCCGCAAAACACGTGAAAGGCCAGACGGATGCCGCGCAGTTCATTGACGACATTTCAAAGGGTCTTACCGGAACAGGGCTGATGGTGTTAGGCGCACAGCTTTTCAAAGCCGGGATTCTTACAGGGCCTGAAAGCGACGATAAGGACGAGGCCGCATTTATGCGGACGCAAGGGTTTAAGCCGAATGCTGTACATGTTGGAGATAAATACTACACGGTGGATTGGGCACAGCCCGCAGCCAGCGGCCTGATGATGGGGGCGGCGATCATGGCCGAACTGGAGAAGAACCCTGACGCCAGCTTTGCCGACGCTTCGGTTGCAGCTGGAAAAACTGCGTTGAACACCTGGATAGAAGCATCGCCTGTTAAATCCATCGAAGATTTGTTTTCAAGCTATGAGGGCCTGCCCGGCGGTGTTGCGGAATTGGTGCAGGAAATTCCAGGAAGTTTTATTCCATCTACAGTTGGGGCAACGGCGCGCACTGTGGACCCCGTACAGCGCCAAACATACAGCAAAGGAGACTGGCTCGGCACTCTGTTTGGAGGAATGCAGGCAAAAATTCCCGGCGCATCAAAATCTCTACCTGCGGCATATGACACTTGGGGCAGACCGATCACGCGGCAGAACAGCACAGGTGAAGCGGCGTTTGCACAATTCGTAAGCCCCGGAACGTTGGGGAATGCAAACGAATCTCCTATCGACAATGTGATTCTGGAGCTGTTTCAGGATACCGGGAATAACAAGGTATTTCCCCGCAAAGCCGGATGGAGTGTTACGGTAGACGGCGAAAGCAAAAGCCTTACCAACAGGGAATACAGCGACTATCAACGGGAAATGGGGCAGATGTCCTATAATATTGCTGAATATCTGGTGCCCAAGTTTGATAACTTGACGGATGAGCAAAAAGTATCGGTACTGGATAATGCGTATTCTATGGCAAAGGATGTTGCTGAAAATGAGTTGTTCGGCGCGGATTTAAGCAGGACCACGGAAAAACGTATGGAAGAGGCAAGCGCGCTGGATGGAACCCAGTATGCAAACTGGGCAGAAATCCTGTTTGCGCATGCAATTATCAAGGATGTGACCGGGGATAAAGTCCCCGGTACGGACAGGACTATAAGCGGCAGCGCGAAGAAAAATAAAATTGCCGCCCTCGTAGATGCCGGATACAGCCAGTATCAGGCGATGCAGTTGTATGACCTGTTAAACGGATGAACAAAGCCCCCGGTTCAGGATTCCTCCTGGCCGGGGGCCTTGTTGTTTTCCTAAAAGTACCGCCCCATCCGTGGATAGCGGACAGGGCGGTAAAATATGGAACGCTGCTCACATCCATCTGTGGGAAAAGATAGATAAACAGCGTTTCATATAGGCAGATTTGAATGGGATTGAAAGGCAAAAGATTTTACTAATCTTTTCCACGTCCCTCGTTGATAAGAAGAACACCGCATACTGCAGTAAAAAAGTATCCAATCACAAAATCACTGAATCCATCTCGAATCCAATTGACTATAGTGCAATACACAAAATAAACGAGAATTACAACTCCGACAACAATTGTGCCCCATTTGTATCCCTTTGAATTTTCTAAGCAGATTTTATCCGAAACAGTATGAGCCTGCAATGCTCCGAATGCCCCCATACCGGTTGACATATATAGAATAGGCGTGGATGGCCAACTTAGCAGCTTCGCAACCCATTCGATGGAAAACAAAAATCCGAAAATCACACCTATGAACATATAGGCAAGCCAGCCTACCACCAACCCGCAAATACAACCCAAAATATTTCTAACAATGATGGTACTTATGGGTTTTTCCATAACAAGGCTCCCTTTCTCACAAATCACTAAAAAAGAGATATCAAAAATATATCACAACGATATATTAAGTATATCACATCGGTATACTAAGCACAAGAGAAAATGGAGGGACGGCTTGTGAATAATACCGATATGAAATTTTTAGTGCGCGCGAACAAAGAAATCATAGCGAAAGTGGATTACATTGCCCAATATCACGGGATAAGCAGGAACGCAGAGGTAAATCTTGCGCTGCGTAAACTCATTGTTGATTTTGAAAAAGAAGTGGAACCGATTCAGTTGGATTCCTCTGATGCATCTTCTAAGTAAAAAGCAAAGGCACCAAGAAACTCTCCAGCAGGAGGCGGCTCTGGTAGGGAATGATTCATAATTCTTTCTAACAAATCCCGATTCCCGCGTTGCCAGATCAAGCGGATTGCTTTTCTTATAGAAGCTTCGGGACAATCCCATTCAACGCACCTTTTGGCTGCTGTTGGAATATAGATTTCTTTTATCATAGCAGTCAATGCCGATTTGTTTTTTAAGACCAGTTCGATGGCTGTTAACAAGTCCCAATATCCAATCAATTTAGGCGATACTCCTAGCCGATTTAGTTCTTTTTGCGGGTCTTTGATTAAAATCAACCCCCTGAAAGAATGTACTGGTATATTATCTCTTTCAGGTAAAAAATTACTATTTTCGATTGAAATAGATTGATTACGAACAATTTCGAGCAAATTCGTCGATTTCACTACGCAACATCCTTTTATCTTGGACATTGTGACAAAATTTAGCTATTGCCACTCTATTGACACAAAATGTCCGATATTTGGCTTATTTGCGTGGTTTTTTCAGCCCCTGCTAAGGGCGTAGGTCGGGAAACCGGCGCGAGGGTTCAAATCCCTCCTTCTCCGCCATAAAACCGCATTGTAAAGCCGTTTTTGAGCTTTCGGTGCGGTTTTATTTTTATCTATTTTTACCCTCCATATTCCATCAAAATTTTGCTATTGCCACGCTTATTGCCATGCGTGTATTATAGTGATTCGGAAAGATTTGTCAATAGCTGGATGATGAAATCGCCTTGGATTCGCTACTTTTTGTCTTCTTTTTTCTTTCTTAACTTATTTACTGCTTTTACTTTTTCATCTACGGATATATGGGTATATCGAAGAGTTGTGTTGTATGAAGTGTGCCCCATGATTTCTTTTATGATGGCGGGGGCTACTTTTTTTTCGGCAAGGGCGGTCGCGGTTGTATGACGGCAGCAATATGCATCCAAGGGGCGTATCCCTGTGCGCTGTATGAACTCAGCCCACATTTCGTAAAAATCTTCTATCCGCATGTCGATGATTCCGCCTTTTTTGGATAGGCTGATTTGCTTTTTTATTACGGGAATGATGCAATCAGCCAATGGAATCACTCGATTTATACCCGCCTCCGTTTTTATTCCCCCAATCATGTATTTTTTATCGAGGAAAATGTCTTTTACCTGTTGTGCAAATAACTCGCCTGTCCGCATGCTGGTATAGATCATTGCCAAAGCATATCCCGCAAAATTATTTCCATTTTCGTAGTCTTTCCATATCTTTGCTACCTCCTCTGATGTAAATGCGTCGCGTTTGGATTTGGGCGTTTGAGGCAATTCGATATATTGAGCTAAGTTTTTGTTTGGAGGAAGTATTTCTTCTCTTTCTGCAATTTTGTACATATGGGATAAAAGCGTTTTAATATCACGCTTTGGGTAATATGCGCCCGGCGCGCCGTCAACAATTTCTTGCATTTCGAGGAATGTAAGCGTTTGAATATCCCGGTGCTGTAACTCCTCGAGGCGGCCCCATGCCGTGAGATAATGAGATTTTTTGTCTTCTGACATTCCTTTATATTTTTTTGTTTCTTTCCAAAGGTTATAAAGGTCGCGCAGAATAGGCGACTTTTCCGAGACAGTGTATTTCCCGTTTTTCAAAATGGGCAAATAGTCCAGAGCGTCTTTTTTTCGGAGAAACCCATCTTTTGTGCGCCGTATATTGGCTCCATTGGCCATGACACGCACTTCAGCTCTCCACTTTTTATTGGGGAGCTGGTACACTGTGCCAGAACCGTTTCCGCGCTGTTTTCCTTTCTTTTGCTGCATGGTTTGTTTCTTTCCGCACCAATTGCAGAACATACTTTCGTTGGGAATTTCTTTGCCGCATTTTTTACATAACATAAAAACACCTCCGGGCGCACTTTACAAAGCCTGCCCAAAGGTGGTACAATCACATTGTCGGACGGATTGCCCATTGGGTAAGCTGTTCTATATAAACGCTTCGGTGTTGGTAGCACCGGGGCGTTTCTTATTTATGCTTTTGCACTGCCTTTAAAATTTTTCGCACAGCAGATTCTGGTTTTAGAGTTACTATACAAGGTTTCCAGGCAGCGCAATTTTCGCAAAAATTCTGCTGGAGGGTTACACGCTTTGCGGTATATTGCGTTCCGTGTATTGTGTTGAAGCAATCTAAACAAAATTCTGCCATTCGTATACTCCTACAAACTTCTTTTTCGTTCTCTTACCATTTCGACAAACCGAAGTATATCTTGCGCACTGGTCTCTGTTAATGGCCCATCACACGAAAAAGCGATGCCTTGCAATTTTTGTAAGGTTTCTGGTGTGATTGGGTCATTTTCTATTTCACGGGCACGTTTACGTTCGGCTAATTCTTGTGCAAAATTTACGTTGCATGCCTGTGTGTAATAGTCAAGCATTTCCTGTACATATTCCTCACGCACACTGAGCTGTTCCGCAAGCTGCCAAACCTCTGTGTAGCCTTCTTCCATCAAGGACAGTAGCTTTTCAACAGAATAATATTTTTTAAAGCCGTAGCGAACCGCGATGTTTTCCTGATGTTCTCGCACCGTGTACGGACTGTCCAACTGATAAAAGGTGTTCGTGGCAAAGTGGCCCTCTTCGTGAATGAGGATTTCACGCTCGTGTTCAGTGCTTTCTACTTTTTGGGGGTCAATGCAAAGATAGCCGGATGGCTCTGCAACTGCGACAACTTCTTTTGTGGAACAATGAAAGACTTCTATTCCTTGTTGATCTAAATTGTCGTACAATTCGTCAAGAGGAACCGTGGCATTCATTTTCTCATTCTTCTCCTTTTTCGCGTTTTCTGCGTTTTTTCTCCGCTATCATTTCCATAATCATTGTTATATCGTCAATCTCAGCTTGGCTAAACTCTTCTTTTACCTTGCCATATGCTGCGAAAAGTTGGCCAGCGAGAGGATCATTATTAATTTCTTGGCTAATTTCTGAGATTTCTGGTTGGGAGGATTTCCGTTCCATCGCTACATCATAGCCCATAAGCCACGCCTCTGAGACATCCAATGCCTTAGCAATCGCCCATAGACGATCCTGTTTAGGCTCAAATGCACCGCTTAAATACTGGCTAAGAGCACTTTTAGGGATTCCTGCTTTCGCACATAACTCTACCTGTTTAAATCCGCGAATCGTCATTGCTTGTCTTAGTCGTGAAGAAAACTGATTATCTATACTCACAAGGAATGCCTCCGTTCCTGTTTATCTGTTTTCATTATATAGTAACAGTTTAGAAAAATCAACATTATTCAGAAAATAATTTAGAAATCTAAATATTTTGTGTTGACAAGTCAAAACATGCGTGGTAAACTATTGTTAGTTCAGAAAACTAAACCGAAAATGAGGTGATTTTACGCAAAAAATGAACTATGACAAACTTTTAGGGGCGGCCCGTGCTTTGGGATTGAAACAAAAAGATATGGCAAAAATTGCTCACATAACGGAAAGCACCATGTCTTTAAAAATTTCTGGGCGATATCCTTTTACTTCTGATGAAATTCGTCAGTTAGTAGAGCATATGAAAATACCGCCAGAGAGGATAGGCGAATATTTTTTTACCCCAAAAGTTTAGAAAACAAAACGAACCTGAAAGCGAGGTGAAACACAAATTGCATGGCTTTTGAAACAATACGGTTAATTACAGCTCTAGCCGCCTTGGCGCTGTCTATCATCGGAACCGTGAAAAAGAAAAGGGTAATTCAATATTCCGGACAGGTAATTGGAATAATAATTGTTTTTTCCTTTTTCATTACTGGACTATGAACGTTGAGCCGCAATTGCATCTAGGATATCGCAAAAAAGCTTATCACTATTGGGCGTTGTGGAATAATCAGGCGCATGGATTTCTGTGATAAGTAAACTTATCTGTTCTTGAAGCGGTTTTTCTACAACGAACGAAAGAAGTTGATAAGAAGCAGAAACAAACTCAATGTAGGGGCCTATATCCGAGTTGAACCGCAGCTTTCCATAAGAAGAGACGAATGAGGATATTGATTTGTTTTTGTCTACGCAATTCATTTCATTGATTCTTCGTTTGGATTCTGATTTTGATGTGATATATGCGGTTACAGATGGGCTAACAGATGCAGCAATCGCGGTAAACATAGCAGCTAAAGCCGTAATGGTAGGTGCGTCCACAATTATCATCCTTTTTTACTTTATTTTATCACAAAGGAGTTGAAGCAGCTACTCAATCGGGCTATTGGAAAGCGATTTGTTTTAACTCAGAAGCGTTACCCCAATGATCTGGTCGTAGAATACCGTGAGATATTCAAAATGAGTGGATTCACTTCCATGTTGTAAAGTGGCGTTTCCAAGCAAAATCATGCCATCGTTTCCGGGGACACATTGTGGAGAAACCCTGTACTTTTCGAAATAGTCTATTGAGCTTTGCTTGGTGATGAGGGGAATTAACTCTGTTGAATCGTCGGATGGCATCCTGAGTACTGTCCCGGTTATTATGCCAGCGGCAGTAATAAAAGCGACGGCCCCGACGTTTTCCTCACTTCCTAATAATGCATAGGCTTTACAAAGGGTTTTCTTTAGACTTGGCATATCCATTTCATCACATCCTTTATTACAAGATACCACATCTAATGTCCGTAAAATGGGACAGAAAGGAAAATTATGACACTGAAAGATATTGAAGAAATGACGCGCGAACGGATTGGAACAAAGGAGATTGCCGCACTATACGGCATGTCTCCGGGTGATGTTCTGAGAAAGGCGCATTCAGACGACCCAGAGCAACGATGGCCATTCAATTTCACTTGGAACGGGAATCGCCTTATGGTTCCAAGGGAAGCGTTCCTTGCGTGGGCACGTGGCGTGAGAGGTAACGAAAATGGACAAACCTAACCCGTTCTGCCTGCGCCTCCCACGCGGCCTGCGCGGCTGGACAAGCCTTATCTATAAGGTGGTACTGATTGCATCTATACTGCCTGTACTAGACGGCCTGCAGGCGATAGGCCGTGGCAACTCGGACATGCTGCCGGGGCTTGTAACGCTGGCGTTTGGGCTGGTACTGGTGCTGGCCGGGATTGCGGGATACATAGCTGTGGGAGAGGAGGACAAGCATGAAAATAACGCATGAGACGCGGCGTGAGAGCTTTGAGCAGCTTGACCCGAGCGGGCGAAAGGCGGCTATCTTGGCAGAGCTTGAGCGCGGCGATGGCACGGCACTGGAAATCATGAGGCGAATGGGTTTTACGGATCCGAACCGAGTAAGGCCGCGTTTGAACGAGCTTGACCGTGCGGGATACATATTTCAAGTCGGCAAACGCCGTGACCCTTACACGGGTGTGGAAGGTGTCATATACAGCAAAAAAGCCCCTGCATCCGCTGGCACGGATAACAGAGGCGCGGGTAAAAATACCACACCAACAACATAACACATTTTTGAAAGGAGCGCAAGACATGGACAAAAAGAGCTTTCTTGAAATGAACAAGGGCGCAATTCTGGAGCGATTTGATTATGAGCTGGGCCGCGTATTTGACAATATTATGGACCCCAACACTCCGGCTACAAAGCCGCGAAAGCTGCAAATCACAGTTGAGTTTAAAGCGGATTCAGATCGTGTACAGGTAAATCATTCGGCGGTCGTGAAATCAACCTTACAGCCTACAAATCCGATTTCCGGGACAATGGCTGTTGTTGAAACCAATACCGGTATGCAGCTTGTTGAAATGCTGCCGCAGATTCCTGGCCAGCTCGGCATGAATGGCGCGGAACAGGATGAACCGAGTGTAATTGAATTTCGTAAACAGGCGTAAGGAGGAAAAAGCATGCTGAAAGAAGCTATTGAAAAAATCGTATCGCTTGCAGACCCGCACATCTACAAGGTCGGAGATGAGAATTTCACTAACGACCACATGACGCGCCTCGACCCCAAAATTGACCGCCCGGAAGCAATTACGCTGCATTCTCTGGATGGCGTTGTAAGAACCGTTCTGGCGGAACTTGAGCGCGATGAAATTGAAAAGCCTATTTTTGTTTGTCCGGAGGATCATGAGACGGTTTCGGTATTCACCACGCTTCGCCACGACAATCAGAAAAGGGATACGCTCTATTTGGCAAGTGCTGTACTTCCGCGCCGCGCGCCGGAGGAAATGACGCACGATGAAGCCATGATCGCACTGCGCAGCCGGTTCGTTCCGAACGATGGAATAGAATATCTGCTCAACCTGCTGTCCACCGTGAACGATGAAAGCGGCGTTAAATCGACCGATAACGGTGTGACGCAGGTCGTCGAGGCCAGAACCGGCGTAGCGTTGAAAAACAATGTGCGAGTGAATCCGATTATCCGGCTGGCTCCGTACCGCACATTCCTTGAGGTAGAGCAGCCCGAAAGCGAATTTCTGTTGCGTTTGAAGCCTGGCGACAAGGAAAAAGGCCGTTCCGCCACTGTATGCTTGATCGAAGCGGATGGCGGCGCATGGAAGCTTGCTGCAAAGCACGCGATTGCGGAATATTTCCGTGAAGCGTTTTCGAAAGTGGATTCAAGATTGATTATCGTGGCGGAGTAAAAAGAAAGCCGACCGATGCTGGAACCATCGGTCGGAAAGTGAGGTAACTATGCTACTAATAAAATACACCATCGGGGAGGATTTGTCAAATGCCTGAACTGCATTACATCGGAATATCGGCGGCGTTTGACCCAACCGACGATGGCGACAATCCTGCTTGCAGTAAGTGTAATGACCGTCTTAGCTGGGGAAATATCATGTTCTTTGACCGGTTCGGCACATTGGGATGCGACGGATGCTGCGACAGGCTCGACGATGGAACATTGGTAGATGCTGAAACGGGAGAATATATTGCAGGCCCCGGAGAATGGGACTGGTGTACCGTAGGCTATATGGCCGGATAAGGAGAAAACCATGAACATTTATGAAAAAATGAGCGCTATTACTGCTGAAATCAAGAGAATCCCCAAAAACCTTACGGTTGGCACGGGGAAAAACCAATACAAAGCGGTTGCAGAAGGGGACATCCTTGCCGTTGTAAAGGATGCCGAGAAAAAATACAAGGTGTTCAGCTATCCGCACTCGCACAAAATTGTTGATAGCCGCACATTGGTAACCAAAAATGACTATGGCGAAAAGGAAAGCCAGTTTGTGCGGATCGAGGCGGTTTACAGATTTGTAAACATGGAAGACCCGAAGGAATTTGTGGATGTAAACGCATTTGGCGACGGCGTAGACAGCCTTGATAAAGCACCGGGTAAGGCTACTACTTATGCGGACAAATACGCGTTAATGAAGGCTTACAAAGTGGAAACAGGAGAGGACACAGACTGTGGAGCGAGCGACGATTTGTTAGGGCATGACATTTGGAAGATCAAACAGCGGGTAGAACAAATCATTACAGCAAAACTTCAATCCGGACTATCACAGGATGAAATCATCGCGCGCGCCGGGCTGAACAAAAAGCAGTTTGACGCATGTATGAATGCGTTTCAGAATGTTGCGGCGTTGGAAGCGAAGATGAAAAAAGTATGATACACAATCAGGACCGAAGCGGATGGTTTGGTGCATCGGACACCGCTCGCATTATGGGAAACTGGAATACGCAGACCTTTGCTCGCTGGTGGGGCGAAAAGCTGGGAATGTTCAGCAATGATTTTAAAACGCCCGCAATGATGGCCGGTACGGCATATGAGCATCGCATTTTGGATGCGATAGGGATTCGGCAGCGTGATAGGCAAATTCGACGCTGGATTCTGCGGCTGCGTGTGAATCTGGACGGTGAAACTCCAGATATGGTACATGAAGTTAAAACATACAGTGCAGAGCATTTTCGCGTTTCAACCGCCTACTGGATGCAGTGCCAGGTTGAAATGTATGCATCGGGGAAAAAGTGCCGGATTGTTGCGTACCAACTGACAGATGAGGACTATAAAAACTATTTCAACCCCATCGACGAAAACCGGCTTTCGTACTGGCCGATTGAATATAATTCCGACTGGGTTGAGGGGGAATATCTGCCGCGTTTGCGGTACCTGGCCCGGTGCTTGAAAAGGAGGGAAACACCGGATGGCGAAGTCTTTCGGAAAAATAACTGCTGTTCCAAAATCGATGCTGATGGATGAGGCCGGAGGCATTGACATTACATTCCACATTGACCGGAAACACGCCGGATTGATGCGCCGGGAATGGCAGGACATCAGAGAAGCGTTGAACCAGGACAGACCAAACATTCGGCTATGTTTTGAGGAATGGCGCAACAGCCGAAGCCTTGAGCAAAACAATTTGATGTGGGCGCTGCTTGACCTTATGGCAGCGGCGATGCAGAAAAGCGGAATGGCACTGGATAGTTGGGATTGTTACCTTGCCTGCCTTTCAAAATACGGAGCGCGCCCGCAATATATTGAATGCCTAAAAGAGGCTGTTCCGGCTTTGCGAAAAATGTGGCGTGAAATTGTGGAAGTGGAGGACAGGAAGGGCGGGAAAACGGTGCTGCTAAAATGTTTTCCCGGCTCATCCACATACGACACATTGGAAATGTCCCATTTGATAGACGGAATTTTTGCAGAGCTGGACGCACATGGAATTGCGAATGCGGATGCAGAATATTGGCGGGAGGAATATGGATATGACAAAACGCACCCGAGCGCTTGATATTACACCGCATGTAAAAAAGCTGGTTTGGGAACGCGATGGCGGCAAATGCATTTTGTGCGGTTCTCAATTTACGGCCATGCCGAACGCACATTACATATCGCGCGCACACAGTGGGCTTGGTGTGGAACAGAATATCGTGACACTGTGCATGGATTGTCACCATGCATATGATAACACCGCAAAGCGCACGGCGCTGAAAGAATGTATTCGCGAATATCTGATGCAGTGGTATCCAGACTGGGACGAAGAACAACTGATTTACAGAAAGTGAGTATACATATGCTGAATGTTGTAGCTTTGATGGGCCGCCTTGTAGCGGACCCCGAACTGCGCCACACACCGAGCGGGGTTGCGACATGCACGTTCCGCATCGCGGTAGACCGCAGCTATTCCAAGGATGGAGAACGAAAGGCCGATTTTATCGACATTGTAACATGGCGGCAGACAGCGGAGTTTGTATGCAAGTATTTTCACAAAGGCAGCATGATCGCCGTGAACGGTTCCATCCAGACCCGTAATTACGAGGACAAAAACGGGAACAAGCGCACGGCTTTTGAAGTGGTCGCGGGAGGCGTCCATTTTGCCGGAGGGAAAGATGATGGCGCAACGCACGGAACGCCGCAGACGGGCGCACAGCACGCGCAGGAGCCATTGCGTACGAATCCGGCGGCTGCAGATGTGCAGCAGGAAGAATTTGCGGTAATTGACGATAGCGGTGATTTGCTGTTTTAGGAGGAGCCATGCTTGACGGAGGGTTTGTTTTGGTACACAGGAGCCTTTTGAAGTGGGAATGGTACGATGATATCAATACAACGCGGTTGTTTTTGCATCTGCTGCTTACTGTGAATTACGAGCCTCAAAAATGGCAGGGCGTCATGATTGAGAGAGGGCAACGTGTTGCAAGCTTTTCAAAACTGTCGAATGAAACCGGGTTGACAATTAAGCAAATTCGGACAGCCTTAGAGCATCTCAAGCGGACTGGCGAAGTGGCACACACATCAACGCCAAAATATGGCTTATTTACAGTAAATAATTACGATAAGTATCAACCATATGGCACACCTGACGGCATACAACAAGGCACAGAAAACGGCAGTCTAGGGGCAGTCAAAGGGCACACAAAGGGCAACAATGGAATAAAGAAAAATAAAGCTAATAAAGCAATAATAGAAAAAGATATCTCTATCGAGATATCCAAAAAGAAATTTGGCGAGTTTGAAAACGTGCTGCTCGACGGGCAAGAGCATGGGAAGCTGGTGGACAGCTTGGGCGATATTGGCGCATCGGAGTATATCGAGCGGTTATCTGCCTATCTTGCACAAACCGGGCACCGTTACAAAAGCCACTATGCCACGATTCTGAACTGGTGGAGGAAAGACGGCAAGCCTGTTAAACGCACATCGGAACCGCGTGTTATCAAGCCGGACGTGGGACGGGAGATCACGCCGGATATGACGGCAGAGGAGTTGTTTTAAATGCTCGGGGCAGAACAGAGCGTCATTGGCTGCCTGATGCTGGAACCCGCATTGCTGGATAAGGCGCGCACGATGCTTTCACCGAAGATGTTTGAGGCGGAGCCGCTGGCACGGATATTTTCCTGCATGCTGAAGTTGAAAAAGGCGGGAATGCCTGTGGACGCGGTGACGGTGGTTTCTAAGCTTGGCGCAGAGTACGACGGGATAATCCGAGAATGCGCAAGTATTACGCCGCGCATTGAGACATTTCCGCAATATTCGGCGCTTGTACTGGACGCATGGCGGGAACGTACATTGGTGACGGATTTACAGAGCCTTGCCATCAGCGGGCACACCGCCGACGAAATGACGGCGGAGCTTGAACGGATGGCAGCGCAGCAGCGTGACATTATGCAGCACGTACACAGCACATCGGAGCAAACATTTTTGGAGGCTGTGACGGAGGCTTACCAGAATCTATTCCGTCCCGATACGTCTCTGAAAACCGATTGGAAACAATTCAACGACGTGCTGGGAGGTTTACAGCGAGGATGCCTGTACATAATTGCGGCGCGTCCGGGAGACGGCAAAACAGATTTTTCCATGCATCTGGCCGTGCAGCTTGCAAAGCGCTATCGCGTGGATTACAGAAGCCTTGAAATGACAAAGGAGCAGCTTGTGCACCGCATACTTTCTCGGGTATGCATGATAAATTCCACACGCTTTCGGGATCACGACATTGACGAAAACGCGCAGAAACGCATCGGCATTGCCGTAGACCGAATGGGAGATTTGCACCTCGTGATGGACGATACGCCCGGAATATCCGCCGAGGATGTGGAGGCAAAGCTTGCGTCAAATAAGCCGGACGCAATGTTTATCGACTACCTGGGATTGATGCGCGGAGACGATACAGGGAAAAAGCCTTTGTGGCAGATAACGGGCGAGATTACGCACGCGCTCAAGGCCATGGCGCAAAAGCACAATGTTGCAATTGTGGCATTGGTACAGATGGGACGAGCAGTGGACAGGCAGAAAGAACCTACGCTGTCGGATTTAAAGGGCGGCAGCGACATTGAAGCGGACGCGGACGGCGTGATCTTCATGCGTCCGAAAAAAACAGAAGATTTTTTGAGCGGGGATGATGCGTGGGAAGTGGATGCGATCATCGCAAAAAACCGCCACGGAGGAATGGGCAGAATGCAATTCCACTGGCAACCGCAGTACCACAATTACATCCCGGTTGATAACAGGAGGAGCGAATGAGCGAAAAAGAACTGGAGCGGCGTATTGACGTGCTTCTGACTGCGATTGAAAAGGCTCAGTTTTTTATCAACTACACAAAAACAGAGCTGAACGCATTAGAAAAGGAACTGCACCATGAACAGCCGTGAAAAAGGGAAACGCGGAGAGCGTGAGTTGGCCGGAGAGCTTCGGCGGCACGGATATGATGCCAGACGAGGGCAGCAGTATTGCGGTGTGAACGGCGATGCCGACGTTGTAGGCCTGCCGGGGCTGCACATCGAGTGCAAGCGTGTGGAAAGGCTTGACCTGTACGCCGCTATGGCGCAGGCCGAGCATGACGCACCGGACGGGATGCTTCCCGTGGTGATGCACCGGAGAAATAACTGCCAGTGGCTGGTTACAATGCGGCTGGACGACTACATGGAGATTTACCGGGAATGGGAGGCCGGAAAACATTGAGTAAAAACCTTGCGCTTACGCTTGCCCGTGTAAAGAACTCCGGCATCCGTGAAGGAATCGACGCTGTGTGCGAAGCCATGGCGCTGGCGCACTACAACGCCGCGATAGAGCTTGAGCTTGATGAGCGAGAGGTCGGAACATTTTATACGCGGATGCGGAAGGAGCTGCTGGAGATCCTTGCACAGGGCGGAAGAGATACGTTTACAGATGAGATGCGGCACGCTATAGCGGTTGCATATGAAAAGATGGGCGTAGAGCCGATGTGATTGGAGAAAAGAATGGATTATCAACTTGAGTGGAATGAAGCTGGTCGCACCAAAAACGCGCCTGATGTGGAAGCTATAAAACTGCTGCAATTTTACGAGGGAGCGGCGCTCCACGCAGATCCTCGCGGGTATTGTGTCTGCACCAGCGAGGGAAAGGACAGCCGCGTGCTTGGACATCTGATGCGCCGGGCCGGAGTGCGGCATTTTTATATGCATAATATCACAGGAATCGACCCGCCGGAGCTTGTCTATTTTCAGCGTGCAAATTTCCAGACATACCGCGATCTGGGGTATTTAACTTATGATGTGCTGTATGAAATGAGTATGTGGGAGCTATGCCGAAAAAAACGGATGCTGCCAATGAGACAACGACGCTTTTGTTGTGAATCCTTAAAAGAACGTCCTGCACCAGAATGCGGAAAGGCTTTTAAGTGCATGGGCGTTCGCAAATTCGAGAGTTCAAATCGAATGAAAAAGCGCAATGAGCTTGAAATTGTGGAGCATGGCAAGGACGGAAAAAATATCGTAATGCCATTCGATAATAGTGAAAATCGGCGCATATTTGAACAATGCTATACAACCGCTGAGCGGCGTGTGAATCCGATTGCATATTGGACAGATTCGGATATCTGGGACTATTCCAAGGATGTAGGGTTGGAGCAATGCAGTCTGTACGATGAGGGATTTACGCGGCTCGGCTGTATCGGCTGCCCCATGGCGCGCCGCGCGGGGCGTGAGCATGAGTTTAATAGATGGCCCAAATTCCGCGACCAGTATATACGCACAGCACAGCATATCATTGATGACCGTATCAGGGACGGGCTGGAACCGTTTAAGCTCGCGTCTACGGGAATTGAATACTTCGACTGGTGGATGCAAGACAGGGCACAGGAAGAAGCCAATAATGACCAGATGGACATGTGGGAGGAAGCATAATGGACGATTTTTGCAGCTACGGCCAGCGCCGGGAGGATACGAAGTGAAAATTTTAGTAGCCTGCGAAGAAAGCCAGGCAGTAACGATTGAACTGCGGAGGATAGGTCATGAAGCTTACAGCTGCGACATTGAGCCATGCAGCGGAGGGCACCCTGAGTGGCATTTGCAGGTGGACGCCCTGGAACTTTTGAAAATGAAATGGGATATGATTCTTGCGTTTCCTCCTTGTACCCATTTGGCTGTGAGTGGTGCAAGGTATTTTGAGCAAAAGCGCAAAGACGGACGGCAGCAGGCGGCAATTGATTTTTTCATGCGATTCGCCAACTCTGACTGCCCCCGAATCGCGATTGAAAATCCGGTTGGAATCATGTCAACGGTTTGGAAAAAACCAGACCAGATTATTCAGCCATGGCAATTTGGTCATGGCGAAACAAAGAAAACGTGCCTTTGGCTGAAAGGGTTGCCGCCGCTCATATCGACAGAAATTGTTGAAGGACGGGAGCAGAGGATATGGAAAATGCCGCCGAGCGAAGACAGAGCAAAAAACCGGGCAAAGACATTCCCGGGAATAGCCCGTGCCATGGCAGAGCAGTGGGCCGGAGACATACGGGAGGGTTGATATGGAAAGATATACATACTTTGACGGTGGGAAATGGCGGATTAAAATTGGCGATACAGAATACAGTGGAGACTGGGTTGACCGCCTCGCCGCCTATGATGAAACCGGTCTGGAGCCGGAGGATATGAAAAGAGCGTTTAACGAGGATGCAATACTAAAATTGGCCGGGCAGGCACTTGGCATGTCACCTGACCGCCTCCGCGAGCTGGCGCAGGCGGACAGGGAGGGACGTGTCAAAATAGATCCCAAAGCGCTGAAATGTCCAAAGTGTGGGAAGATGCGGCTTTTCCCCAGAATTGATTGGCAGTATTACTATTGTTATTCATGTAAAACGCAATTCCCACGCGAAGCCGCAGAGGCCGCGCTGGAGGAAAGGGAGGCAGAGTATGAGCAAACCGATTGAACTCATGCATGTGTATTTTGGAGAAAATAAAAATACATGCGGAACGTGTTGCAATCTTGTAGAGGTTATCAGAGGGAAGAAGAAATTACGTAAATGCAAAGCCTATGGAGGTTTCCACAGCAGCAAAGCTGATTGGGCCAAAAAGTGGGTGGCTTGTGGGCTGTATGGTGAACATGTGCCGCAACCGATGGTATCGGATGTGGAGCGGTTGCGTTTACATGCTAATTGCATGATGGACGAATGGGAATCAACACTATGTAAGCGTTCGGAATTTATAACAGCAGCGAATCGCATTGAACAATTGCGCGCCGAATTAACCAACGAAAGAATCGACAACACGAATCTCATAGGCGAACTTGCCACGGTGACCGCAGAGCGCGACCGATACAAGGCGGAGCACGAGAACCCGCAGCCGCTGACGCTGGAGGAATTACGGCGGATGGACGGGGAGCCAATATGGGGAGAATCATTGATAAGCGGAAAACCGGGTGAATGGTTTATTCTTAGGGTCGTGGAAATGAGTAAAATATGGTTTATCGCATGCGCGGGCGCTACACAAGGGTTTGGAGATAAAGATAGCTACGGCAAAACATGGCTTGCCTACCGCTCAAAGCCGAAGGAGGGAAACAGGTGAAAGGCTGTAAGAACTGCCCGGCGTTTGCGAAATGCACCGTGACGTATCGTGGTTCGGGTTGTGCTGCTTTAAGAAGTACATACGGTGTTGAAACCGACCCGGAGATTATCACCAACGCCGACCGCATCCGGGGAATGGATGATAATGAACTGGCGAAGTTTCTTGCGACAAAACTTAATGATGATTTTTATGGATGTCCGGATTTGATATTGCAATGGCTTCAGCAGCCAGCAGAGGAGGCCCCGGATGACGCAAACGAATGAAAGCATAGACGTTGCTCGGCATTGCATCGGGCTGAATCATAAAAAGCCTTATGTGAGGCATGGGAAGAGATTTTACAGGCCATATCGAAATTATTTCACGCTTCGGGGAAAAAACGAACTATGGGAAGCGCTTATGAGCGAAGGATATGCTGCACGCAATGAAATTAAAGATCACCCCGGCGACTGGGTGTACTGGCTTACGCGGGCGGGATTAGATTGGCTTGGAGATCAACTTGGTATTACGATTTACAATGAGAGTGATTAGAGGAGGCGTAATGATGGACTATGCAGACAAATTGGACATGATGGACGACGACTGCGATATACAGGGATATCCGTTGAACGATGACAGGTGTGCAGGCTGCCCGCTTGATGGGCATTGCGAATTTGTGGTTTGCCGTGAAAAGGAGGGTAGATAATATGTCCAGAAGAATAATTCATTGCTGCCTTGATATTTCAGGCGGAATAAAAAATGCAAAACAGCTAAGAGGCTGTATTACCGTTGACGGAAAAACGCTGACGACGACTGACGAAGTAAAATCCTTTTTATACAGTCAACTGGATATGGGAAGAAGAGTTTTGCCAATGGGTGATTGTGATAATTTTGATTACCAGCGTGGATGCATGGGACATGATGTAGAGGAGGAAAACCAATGAAAGAAGTATTTGAAAAGGCCATTCTTACATACGGCCAGACAGCTCAAGAAGATGTAGCTATCGAAGAAATGAGCGAACTCATAAAGGCGATTTGTAAAATGCGGAGGGCAGGCGTGAACGAAAAGCCAGCGGCTATGGATGCCATCGTTGACGAGATCGCGGACGTGTCTATTATGCTGGAGCAACTCTGCATGATGTACGAGTGCTTTTGACGCTGTGGAAAACCGCAGAAGGTACAAGGTGCGCAGGCTGGAAAACAGGCTTAAGGAGGCCGCAAAATGAAAGCATATAGACCAGATATTAAAAAATTTGTATCCGAGCGCAATAAGGCACTGCGTTCACTCAATAAAAAGAAATTCACAGAGCATTGTAGGAAATATGATGTTGCTGTGCCGGAAGATAACTATATTTTTTGGTGTGGTATGCATAAGGCTGCAACCGCGATTGCGGATATAGACATAGCTGAATGGCTACTGTATGCCGAATGGCTCAAGGAACAGGACAGTGTTCCGCTGTGCGACCGATGGGAAGAAGCGGAAAAGTTTATCGCTCAAGGTGGAAAAGCATTGGAACCTCCAGCAACATGTGATAGGCCAGAGCGTGTATACAGGGCGGATACGCTATGCTTGTAATGATGTTAGCTTTCGTAAAGGCTGTGGGAATTGTATTACTGCTGTCATGCCCTATTGTTATGTGGGCGTGTCTGGTGGTTTCAGGGAGGTGCGATAATGAGCACGATTATCATAAGCAATGATATGACGCAACCATACAGTGAGATGGTTACAGAAGCACTGCATGAGTTTTCAAAGCGTAGAATAAATAAAATTGCGATGGTTGGCTTATCAGATGATGCAACCGACACAGTAATCGGTTATTACAATATGCAGGCTTTCGATAAGTCTGCTGCCGCTGCGCACATATTGTCAGATGTTGTTATGCATATTTTACTGGCAAATACCGATGCACTGAAAGATGCTTTGAATGACGAAGCAAGCGAATAATGGAGGTGCGATGATGATTGAGCGACAGTGTGAAGTGTGTGGTGCTCCGATGATATTGAAGAGACCGAACTCGTCTCGGAAATATTGTGATGCATGTGCTAAAAAAGTGAGAATGGAAAATCAAAAAATAGCACAAGAACAACTAAAATTGAAAAGAAAAGCCGAAAAAATAAGAGAGCGGGACGCGCTCGGTGCATTTTTAAGGGAGCTGGATGAATATAACAACGAGCGCCGTAAGCGCGGAGAATGCCCAATCAGTTATGGAAAATATGTGGCGATTCGTGGAGGGTTTATCTGATGTATGATTTACCGCATGGAATCGTGCGCGCGTGCGCGGGAGTTGTTGAGGCGCTGGATGTGCTGCCAGACCGATATAAGCAAGCTGTGGCGCGTGCGGAGGAAAGCGTTGGGCAAAGCTTTGATAATGATGCCTTCGCGGCGCGCAGGGCGCTTATAGCCGCGGTGAAGTTATCCATCATCAATCAAAAGGACTGGCCGTATGACTTTCTGGAGGCGCATTACGGGTTTGCGGTAAGCCGCAGGACTTTTTACAAAGAAAAACGGAAATTTTGTTGGGCATTGGCAAAAGAATTGAATTTGATATAGACGAAAAGTGTGCCCAAAATCCAACTACTTTTTTGATACGATAGGCTTAGGGGAAACCCTGGGCCTATTTTTTATGCCTGAAAGGGGGTGGGCGGATGGCTGCTGCTAACAGCACGAAAACAGCAAAGAAGAGCGTACCGGGGAAGCCGTTTGAAAAGGGAAAAAGCGGAAACCCGAGGGGGCGGCCTAAAATTCCGCCGGATGTGCGGGACATGTTCAAAGCCGCAACGCCTGCCGCCGCAAAGCTGCTCATCAAAACAATAGATGACGAGGACGCTCCGCTGGCGCTGCGGATGGACGCGGCAAAGACAGTGATTGACAGGGTGTACGGTAAGGCTACACAGCCAATTGACGGGAACCTTGACGCGACGCTGCAAATCGTGATGTCCGATGAAGCGCGGGAGCTGATGGGCTGATGCAATGGAATATTGGAAAGCCAAACACAAAACAGATTGCTTTTTTTAAAGCGCGCACAAGGTTTGTGGCATATGGAGGGGCGCGCGGTGGCGGCAAAAGCTGGGCGGTGCGCAAAAAGTCTGCCGGGCTTGCACTGTCTTATAACGGGATCAGCATTTTGATTTTGCGCCGCACGTTCCCGGAGCTGCGGGAAAACCACATTTTGCCAATGATTGCCGACTTAATGGGGATTGCGCGATATCGGGACATGGACAAATCCTTCACGTTTCCCAATGGCAGCCGCATCGTATTTGGCTACTGCGACAGCGAGGCGGACGTGCTGCAATACCAGGGGCAGGAGTACGACGTTATTTTTATGGACGAGGCCACGCAGTTCACGGAGTTCCAGTTCACCACGCTGACGGCATGCCTGCGCGGAGCCAACGACTTCCCAAAGCGCTTTTATCTGACCTGCAACCCCGGCGGCGTGGGGCACACTTGGGTGAAACGGCTGTTTATTGACAAGCAGTACAAAGCGTCGGAACGCCCGGAGGATTACTTGTTCATAGCCGCAAACGTATATGACAACCACGCGCTGATGGAACATGACCCGGACTATGTGCGGATGCTGGAAAATCTGCCGGAGGAGCAGCGCAAGGCGTGGCTGCTGGGACAGTGGGACATCTTCGAGGGACAGTATTTCGCGGAGTTTGACCGCAATGTGCATGTGTGCAGGCCGCACGGCATCCCGGCGCACTGGCGGCGTTATGTGACGCTGGATTACGGCATGGACATGCTGGCGGCGCTTTGGATGGCTGTGGACGAGCAGGGGCGCGCCGTGGTGTATAAGGAGCTATACGAGGGCCGGGACAATGGCAAGGGAGCCAATAAACAGGGCCATATCATCAGCGAGGCGGCGCGGCGGATGCTGGAGGTAAACGGTGATGACGATATATACACATGGCTGGCACCGCCGGACCTGTGGAACCGAAGGCAGGACACGGGGAAAAGCGCGGCGGAAATATTTTTTGAGAATGGCGTCGCACTGACAAAGACCGGGAACGACCGTGTGGCCGGATGGCTGGCGGTGCGGGAATTTCTGGCTTTGCGGCCGGACGAGCAGGGCGGAACGTCTCCGGGGCTGCGCATCTTCGACACCTGTATAAATCTCATTCGCACGCTTCCGGCTGTACAGCATGACGAGAAAAAGCCGGAGGATGTGGCAAATGAGCCGCATGAGCTGACGCATGCACCGGATGCGCTGCGTGGGTTCTGCACCTATTGGAGCACAGCGGCGCAGGCTCCCAAAAAGCAGACGCACGATATCCTGCGGGATGATTTCAGCATAAAGAAGCCAACGGCGGGACCGCTGGGGCAAGGAGGGAAATATCATGTTATCTGACATTTTAACGTTTGTTCTGGCGCTGGCGGTATGCGGTATGGCGGCGCTGTGCGTATACTGCTACCGCCTCGGGCTGCGGGACGGTATGCATGTGCAGGAAGGAATAGCTCCGGAGCCTGCGAAGATGCCTGTTAAAGCTACGGTAAAGCGCACGGACAAATATGACACGATTCTGGCGAACATCGATGCATATGACGGGACCGGGAAAGGCCAGAGGGTGGTTAAATGATGCAGGAAAAAGAGTGTACGGACATCTGGCGCAAGTACCAGGCGGGCAAGGACCATCACAACAAAGCGAACATGTACACGCTGACGGAAAAATGCCACCGCTTTTACGAGGGCGACCAGTGGCACGGGCTGCAATCCGGAGATGAGGAATTACCGGTGCTGAACTTTATCAAGCCCATCTGTCGGTACAAAATTGCCATGGTAGCGATGAACGATACGGCGATCATATTTTCTCCAATGGATGACGACCCGCAGAAAGCCGAGATTTGCGACGCATTGACGGAGTTCGCGGCGGCGCAGTGGGAAAAGGGCAAACTGGACAGCAAGAAATGGTCCGTTGTGAAAAATGCTTGCATCACGGGAGATCATTATCTGTACTGCTTTGATGACCGAAAGCCGAGCAACAGCGTAGTAACAGACATGACGCCACGGCTGAAAATGAGGCTGATTGATAAGACTTCGCTGTATTTGGCCAACGAGCAGGAGCCGAACCTGGAAGAACAGGAATGGATTATCATTGCCGAGCGCGTGCCTGTGGACAGCGTGCGTAAACAGGCGAAGGAAAATGGGATAAACGAAGCGGATATCCGTATGATCGTATCCGATGAAGCGGACGAAACGCAGTTAGGCGTTACGAGTGCCGACGAGGTGCAGACGGACAACGGGAAATGCACAAGCCTGTTGTTCATGCGCAAGACAACAGATGGCATGGAGTTCTGCCGTTCAACGGAAACCGTTATTTACCGGCCCATGGAGAAAATCAACGGTTTGGACGTTTACCCGGTGTGCGGCATGCGCTGGGAAGAAAAAATGGGCAGCGCCCGGGGCGTGGGCGTTGTGGAAACGCTGATTCCGAACCAGATCGAGGTGAACCGCACGCTGGCGCGGCGGGCCATCTGCGTGAAGCGGTACAGCTTTCCCACGGTGGTGTACGACCAGGACAAGCTGCTGCAGCCGGAGAGCCTGGGCACAGTGGGGGCAAGCATCGGTGTGAAAAACCTGAACGCGAACCCGGTGGGCAGCTTTGTGCAGTATCTGAACCCCGCGCCCATCAGCGGCGATGCTGCGAATTTACAGGCCGAGCTTGTGGGCACGAGCCGGGAGCTTGAAGGAGCGAGTGAATCAGCCACTGGACAGGTAGACCCGACAAAAACCAGCGGCGAGGCCATCAAGGCGGCCCGCGACCAGAGCGCCATGAACCTGAACGAGCAGAGCGCGGCATATAAGCAGTTCGTGGAAGACCTGGCGATGATCTGGTACAAGCTGTGGGTGGCGTATTCTGTGCAGGGATTGAAACTGGACAACGGCGTTTTGATTTCGAACGCTGACCTTAAAAATCTGGACATTGATATCAAAATCGACATTTCGCCCATCGACCCGTACAGCGTGCTTTCCCGCGAGCTTTCGCTGGAAAATGCGCTGGCGCAGCAGCATATCACATTTGAGGAATACGTGGAGGCACTGGACGACAATTCCGGCGTGCCGAAAGACAAGTTCCAGGCCATTTTGGACAGGCGCGCACAGGCGCAGCAGGAGGCCGCTCAGGCGATGCTTGCTATGGGCGTGCCGAATGGTATGCCCGGCACGGGAATGGGCGCACAGGGAGTTGCAACCGCATCTCCTGTAATGACGGCAGGAGAGGGGATGATGCAAAATGCTATGCCCATTGTGTAAAACGGAGATGCGCATTTCCGGCAGCCGAACAAAAGCCGAGGGCGACAACAGCCCGGACACCGCTACCAAAGTATACATAGAGCAGGACCTTACCTGCACGAACGCGCAATGTGCGAACCACGGTAAAATCGTGGAGCAGCGGCGGGCGTATCTAATCGGAGGCGAGCCGGGCGAATAGCCCGCGCTTCAAATAATTCGCAGGCAACGCGGAAAAATCCAATCGCTTTCCAAGCGTAAAAAGGAGAAAAATGGACGAGAACATGAACACTACAGAAGCGCAGGTACAGGAAAATGCCGTGCCTGGCGCAGAAGCCGTTGCCGCAGAAGAAAACGCAGCGGCATCCAAGCCTGAAACTTCGGTGGAGAATGAAACAGGCGCAAACGAGGCTGAACCCGCCAAACAGCCGCAATCTCCGGAAGAAAACGCAAGGTTTGCCGCCATGCGCCGCCAGCAGGAGGCACAGCAGCGGGAAGAACAGATTTTCCACGAACTCGTAGGAGACGCGGTCAACCCGAATACCGGAAAGCCGTTTGCATCCAAAGCGGAATTTGTGGCATGGCGCGATGAAATGGCAACACGCCAGCGCGCACAGGCTGCGCAGATGGAGCCGGAGGCTTTCAAGCAGCTTGAAGCGCAGCTTCGTGAGCAGATTAAAGCCACAGACCCGGAGATTCGGGCGCAGGCAGAAGAATTGCAGCGACATCGGCAACGGGAAGCACAGGAGCAGTTTTCAAATGATCTGAAAGCCATCCGAAAAGCATACCCGGACGAGAAAGCCAAAAGCGTGGACGAGCTGGGCGTTGAATTTTTGAAGCTGTGCGCGAGCGGCATCAAACCGCTTGTGGCCTATGAGGCCATCCGGGCCGAAAAAGCGCGCAGCACGCCGAACCCACCCAGTATGGGAGATGTAAAGCCGACATCTTCCGGAGAAAAAGAGTTCTTCACGCGCGAAGAGGTGGCAGCGATGGACCAGGCGACGGTAAGCAAAAATTACGAAAAAATCAGAAAATCCATGGGAACATGGAAGTAAAGGAGGAGTTTTAAACTATGGCATATCAGAATTTTATTCCCACCGTATGGGCGGAAGCCATCAACCGCGAGCTGGAAAAAGCGCTCGTATATGCAGAGGGCTGCAACCGCCAGTATGAGGGCGAAGTAAAGGCGATGGGAGACACGGTACGCATCCTTGGAGTGGGAAAGCCCACCATCACCACAACCACTGACAAAGCGATCACACTGAGCGACCCTGAAAACGTGGATGACACCAGCGTGACACTTGCCATCAAGCAGATCAGCTATTTCAACTACAAGGTAGACGATATCGACAAGCGGCAGGCTGTGGGCGGCGTGATGGAGGCGCTGAACAAGGAGG
>ERZ1036455.131-NODE-131-length-33897-cov-6.465221_pt1 | contig 33897 bp, 27 predicted proteins | sample MGYA00514228_ERZ1036455 | MGnify/ENA primary metagenome ERZ1036455 (study PRJEB33795, sample SAMN09464920) | human gut metagenome | host: Homo sapiens | place: USA: Stanford, California | collected 2016-07 | study: EMG produced TPA metagenomics assembly of the... | reverse complement strand
TATAGTATAATATAAAGGAATAAGCCAATTTATGACTTATCTATAAAAAAAGAAGGGATTTATTCATGTATAAGATTGATTTCAACAAACCAATCCATATCCATTTCATCGGGATCGGGGGCATCAGCATGAGCGGACTCGCCGAGATCCTGCTGGAAGAAGGATTCACGGTTTCCGGATCAGACGCAAAAGAATCACCTCTGACAAAGAAACTCGAAGAAATGGGCGCCCACATTTTTTATGGGCAGAAAGCTTCCAATATTATTGATGGTATCGACTGTGTCGTTTATACTGCCGCGATCCGCCGCGACAATGCGGAACTGATCGAAGCGGTTGCCAAGAAGATTCCGATGCTGACCCGTGCCGAACTGCTCGGTCAGCTGATGAAGAATTACGATACACCGATCGCCGTTTCCGGTACGCATGGAAAGACGACCACAACCTCTATGATCTCCCATGTGCTTCTGGAGGGCGATCTGGATCCGACCATTTCCGTCGGAGGTATCTTAAAAGCGATCGGCGGAAATATCCGCGTGGGAAAATCAGAAACATTCATTACCGAAGCATGTGAATATACGAACAGCTTTTTGAACTTCTTCCCGAAGATCGGGATCATTCTGAATATCGAAGCGGATCATCTGGATTTTTTCAAAGACTTGGAGGACATTCGTCATTCGTTCCATCAGTTTGCAGCCCTGCTTCCTGACGACGGAACACTGGTGATCAACGGAGAGATCGACAACTATCCGGAAATTTATGACGGACTTTCCTGTCGTATCATAACCTATGGTTTTTCCAAGGATTTCGATTACAGCGCTGAAAATATCGCATTCGATGAGAAAGGCTGCGCGTCATTCGACCTGCTGCGCCACGGAGAGCCTGCCGGACATATCACATTATCCGTTCCGGGCAGACACAATGTTTCCAATGCGCTGGCATCGATCGCCACGGCAGATCTTCTCGAGATCCCGCTTGAGACGACCCGGAAAGGGCTGCTCTCTTTCACCGGGACCGACCGCCGTTTCGAATATAAAGGAACAAAGGACGGCGTGATCATCATTGACGATTATGCCCACCATCCGACGGAGATCGCCGCCACACTGCAGGCTGCCAAACACTATCCGCACAACGAACTGTGGTGTGTATTCCAGCCGCATACTTACACCCGGACAAAAGCATTTTTCCACGAGTTCGCCGAAGCGCTTTCCCATGCCGACCATCTTGTTCTGGCAGATATTTTCGCGGCGCGGGAGACAGATACACTTGGGATCTCTTCCAAAGATCTTGCCGAGGAAGCTGCCCGTCTCGGGACCGACGCACACTATTTTTCCAGCTTCGAGGAGATCGAACACTTTCTGGGCGAGCAATGTGCTTCAGGAGATTTGTTGATAACTATGGGAGCCGGAGATGTTGTAAACATTGGGGAAGATCTTCTTAAATAGAAGTTATCCACACTTTCCACATAGAGTTATCTACAAAAAAACCGCCCGTTCCCCGAAAAAATGCTTTTTCCCTTTCGTTTTCGGTGCTATAATACGCTTACGCCAAAGGGGATTTTAAGAGTATTAAGTGGGGAAGATCACATGAAGACATTGATTTTAAAGAATAAATACCAAGTCAACGCGACGCTGGTGGCCAATGATTTTATCGACCATTATATGAGTAAAGCGAACGGAGAATTTGTGAAAGTCTATCTCTTTTTATTAAGACATCTGGACGATCCATATTCCCAGCTTACGATCTCAACGATCGCGGACAGCCTGGACAATACGGAAAAGGACATCTTAAGGGCCTTCAGATATTGGGAATCTGAAGGGCTTTTAAGTCTGGAAAAGGATGCAGACGACCAGATCATCGGTCTTTCTCTTGAGAAGACGATCTGTGTGCCGCTCTCTCATCCGACACCACCGGACACGCCGACTACACCGGGACCGGGAGGAGGAAAGAGTTTAGAGGCTCTGCCGGGCGAGGAGATTTCCTCCGCTGCATCATTTATGCCGGATGTTTCCGCATCGGACGCCCCGATTTCAGATATAGCTGCTCCGAGCGCTGCCGTTTCGGCAGTTCCCGTACAGACTCCGGTTGCCCAGCCGATTCCGCTGGATTCTTTCCGTGCACAGAAAGAACTGAAATCTCTGCTCTTCATTGCGGAACAATATTTAGGAAAGACATTGACCAAGACCGACATGGATGCGATCACCTATTTCTATGACACGCTCGGAATGTCCGCAGACCTGATCGAATATCTGATCGAATCCTGTGTGGAGAACGGGCATAAGAGCATCCGCTACATCCAGAAAGTCGCTCTTTCCTGGTTTGATGACGGAGTCCGCACTGTCGCAGAAGCACGGCAACGTTCTGTAAACTATAACAAGAACTGTTATGCTGTCATGAACGCTTTCGGTCTGAAGAACCGTGCTCCGGGAGAAGCGGAACTTGCCTATATCAAGAAGTGGTCCGAAGAATTCGGTTTCACACTCGACATTATTCTGGAAGCCTGCAATCGTACGATCTCTGCGACACATCAGCCGAGTTTCGAGTATACAGACTCGATCCTGCAGAAATGGCGCAGCCGGCAGGTGAGGAAGATCCAGGACATCGCAGCTCTGGATGCTGCATTCCAGAAAGAACGCAGCCGAAGCGCCGCTGTTTCCCGTGTAAAACCGGCAGCGCGGAATCTGAACAACTTTGACCGCCGCTCTTATGATATGGATTCATTGGAAGAACGTTTATTAAACAGCAATTAAAGGAGTATTTTCGTGGGATTGAAGAATTCACAATATCAGGCAATCATGAGAAGTTATGAGCAAAAACAACTGAGAAGTCATGATCTTCTGAACAGTCATTATGAAGAAGTCTGTCGGGTGCTTCCGGAATTTCGTACTTTGGACGAATCAATCTCCGATCTGTCCATCCGGCGCGGAAAACAGCTTTTAAACGGAGATGACCATGCGGTGGATTCACTCCACGAAGAGCTAGCGATCCTTAGGGAACGTAAGAAAGCGCTTCTGAAATCTGCAGGATTTCCTGATGATTATCTGGAACCGCAGTATGAATGCAGCCTCTGCAAAGATACAGGCTACATTGATAACAAGAAGTGCCGCTGCTTCAAAAAAGCGGTCTCCGATCTGCTTTACAGTCAGTCGAATCTGGCAGGAGTTCTCCGCTATGAGAATTTCGATACTTTCTCACTGGATTATTATTCCGAGAACTTCAAAGACCCGCGTTCCGGTCGTTCTGCCAGAGATGTGATGCGCGAAGCACACCGGATCTGTCTTAATTTTGTAAAGACTTTTGAAACAGAACACAAAAACCTGTTCCTCTATGGAGATGTGGGTGTAGGAAAGACATTTCTCTCCAACTGTATTGCTCGCGATCTGATCGAACAAGGTTTTTCTGTCCTGTATTTTTCTGCGCCATCCTTTTTTAACACACTGGCGCATCATACATTTGACAAAAATGATGTCGATGCACAGAATATGTACGAGTCTATTTTTGACTGCGACCTGCTGATCATCGACGATCTGGGAACCGAATATACGAATGCGTTTATCGCATCCCAGCTTTTCTCCTGCCTCAACGAACGGCTGTTAAGCAGGAGATCAACGGTTATCTCAACTAATTTATCTCTGGATTCACTGGCTGATCTTTACACGGAGCGGTCATTTTCCAGAATCACAAGCAACTATATCATGCTGAAGATCATCGGAGATGATATTCGGATCAAGAAAAAACTTTTACACAAGGAGGAGCAATAATGCTGCGAAGAAGCGATCGAAACTTGGAGAATATTCCGGTAGGAGCACTGGGACTGATCCCGCTCACAGGATGTGAGGAACTGGGAGCGAAGGTAAATGATTACCTCGTAAAATGGAGACAGGAAAGTGCACATCAATACAAGGACGATGTAGCTTTCAACGGTTATGTAAAGGATAACTATATTATCGGAGCAAAAGTTCCGCGTTTCGGTTCCGGTGAGGCAAAAGGTATTCTCACGGAATCTGTCCGCGGAAAAGATTTATATCTTTTGGTGGATGTACTCAATTACAGCGTAACTTATCAAATGACAGGCAATACCAACCATATGTCACCGGATGATCACTTCCAGAATCTGAAGCGTATCATCGCCTCTGTCGGAGGAAAGGGACGCCGTATCAATGTGATCATGCCATTTTTATACGAAAGCCGTCAGCACAAACGCAGCAGCCGTGAATCACTCGACTGTGCACTGGCGCTTCAGGAACTGGTCCGTATGGGCGTTGACAACATCATCACTTTTGACGCCCATGACCCGCGTGTCCAGAATGCGATCCCGCTGAGCGGATTTGAGACGGTCTCCCCGGCTTACCAGTTTACCCGCGGACTGATGCGTACCTACAAAGATCTTCAGTTTGACAGCGAGCACATGATGGTGATCAGCCCGGATGAGGGGGCGACCGCGCGTGCGATCTACCTGGCAAACGTCCTCGGACTGGATATGGGTATGTTCTACAAACGTCGTGATTACACACGCATCGTCAACGGAAGAAACCCGATCGTTGCCCACGAATTCCTCGGAACTTCCGTAGATGGAAAAGATGTGATCATCATCGACGATATGATCTCTTCCGGAGAAAGTATCCTTGATGTTGCCAAACAGCTGAAAAAGCGCAAAGCGAAACGTATCTTCGCTGCCGCTACATTCGGTCTGTTCACGAACGGTATGGATCAGTTTGATCAGGCGTACGAGGATGGTATCATCGACGGTATCCTGACAACCAACCTGATCTACCAGACGCCGGATCTTTTGTCGAAACCTTACTATATCAACTGTGATATGAGCAAATATATCGCACTTCTGATCGACACTCTGAATCACGACGGATCGATCAGCAGCATTCTGAATCCGAGCGAACGTATTCAGAACGTCCTCAATCGCTACAAAAACGGCGAGGAAGTTTAAAGACATCCATAAGGGGCTATCAGTTAATACCGATTTTTAGGCTCTAAATCTTAAAATACGAATCCCCCGTAGAAATCAGTATTTTTAATACTTGAACTTCTTCGGGAGATTCGTATTTTTCTTTACTTACATATTTTCTAACAAAAGGAAACTGCCGCTTCACGATCATTTTCTAAATCGTTGAAGCGACAGTTCTTCCTTTTGTGGGAGAAGATATCCCCTCCCGTATGCACTTAGTTCAATTAATACCGATATTTTACAGAAGTCCTCCGATTGAAAGGAAGAGCGGTGCAAATACCAGTGATACGATTGTCATTAATTTGATCAGGATGTTGATCGACGGTCCTGAGGTATCTTTGAACGGATCTCCGACCGTATCTCCTACGACGGCAGCTTTGTGAGCTTCGCTTCCCTTTCCGCCGTGTGCTCCTGTCTCGATATATTTCTTCGCATTATCCCATGCTCCGCCTGCGTTGGACATGAAAATCGCCATCAGAACGCCTGTTACAAGTGCGCCCGCAAGCAGTCCGCCCAAAGCGTCCACGCCGAGTACCACTCCGACAAGCACCGGAACGATCACTGCCATCAGACCCGGAAGCAGCATTTCGTGAAGAGCTGCGGTTGTAGAGATGGCTACACATGATGTATAATCCGGTTTCTCAGTACCTTTCATGATGCCCGGTTTCTCACGGAACTGACGTCTTACTTCCTCGATCATCTTATAAGCTGCTTTGGACACAGAATCCATTGTAAATGCAGAGAATAAAAATGTCAGCATACCACCGATGAAAATACCGATGATCACTTTGTAATCCAACAGATTGATCGCATCCAGATCTACCGCTTCCGCATAAGATACGAACAATGCAAGGGCAGTCAATGCTGCGGAACCGATCGCGAATCCTTTTCCCATCGCTGCGGTTGTATTTCCTACGGAGTCCAGTTTATCTGTGATCTCACGAACCGAATCATCCAGTCCGGACATTTCCGCAATACCACCCGCATTATCTGCGATCGGACCATATGCGTCAACCGCAACGGTGATACCTGTTGTGGAAAGCATACCTACTGCTGCAAGCGCGATTCCGTACAGACCGTTTGCCTGGAATGCAATAAAGATTCCCACGCAGATCAGAAGCAGCGGGATCGCTGTAGACTGCATACCAACTGCAATACCACTGATGATCGTCGTCGCCGGTCCGGTCTCGGACTGTGCGCCGATCTTCTTAACCGGTTTGTAATCTGCAGACGTATAATACTCTGTTACATTTCCGATGATCACACCGACTACCAGTCCCGCGATCACCGCGATCGCAGCTCTCATATCGCCGAATAATACCTGGCTCAATACGATCGACGCGATGATCACAAGTCCTGCGGATACATAACTTCCCTTTGTCAATGCTTTCTGCGGATTTGCGTTCTCTCCGCCTTTTACGAAAAATGTTGCGATGATCGATGCAATCAGTCCGATCGCTGCGATTGCCAGCGGATAAAGCACGCCCGAAACAGCAGCGCCTACCGCACCTAGAGTCAATGCAGATACCAAAGAACCTACATAAGACTCAAACAAGTCTGCTCCCATACCCGCAACATCTCCGACATTATCTCCGACATTGTCAGCGATAACCGCCGGGTTACGCGGATCATCTTCCGGGATTCCCGCTTCTACTTTACCTACCAGGTCAGCCCCTACATCCGCTGCTTTTGTATAAATACCGCCGCCTACACGGGCAAACAGCGCGATAGAAGAAGCTCCCAGGCTGAATCCGGAAAGAACGTCTACATTCTTCGTTAATATGTATACAAGGCTCACACCAAGCGCTCCGAGACCGGCTACACACATTCCCATAACCGCTCCGCCTGAAAATGCAATCGAAAGCGCCTTATTCATTCCGCTCTCTCTTGCCGCATTCGCTGTTCTGACATTCGCCTTTGTTGCCACTGTCATACCACAGTATCCTGCGATCGTTGAGAACAATGCGCCGATCACAAAGCAAACTGCTGTTACCCAGCTTCCGATCCCGATTCCGATCAGTACAAAAAGTACCGCAACGAAGATAATCAGAATCTTGTACTCTGCTGTTAAAAATGCCCGCGCACCTTCGGCGATCGCACCAGAAATTTCTTTCATTCTGTCTGTTCCTACACTCTGGCGGCTGACTTTATTCGCCAGATACACGGCAAACAACAATGCGATCACTGCCGCCGCCGGAACAAGAAACATCCACTTTTCCATGTCTCCATCCTCCTAAATTGTAAAAAATAATCCCACTGTATGAATCATTCATACAAGTGCCGAAAAAAGCTCAGTCGTCAGACCAAGCTTCCTCAACTGATTCTTATTATACCTTTTGTTCTTTCATTTTGCAAGTAGTTATTTTATTTCTTGCATTTATTCTTTTCTCTTCTTTCTTTATATTTTATCTATGCCTTATTTTCTAGCTTTTATTTTTTTATCTAAATATTTTTTAGGTATACTAATGAATGTTTAGATGCACATCTTATTCAGTAAGTTTATTTTTTGATATGAAAATGTCCAAAAGTTCCGCAACTTTCAACCGTTTTTTTATGCGCACGCACAAACTATCCCGGAACTTCCCATTGATTTGTATTTTTTCCCATTCCTGTTTTTTACATAAAAACGGACGCTGCCATCGGTGAATGATCACCGATGGAACAACGTCCGTACTTTTCCGGCTGATACTGTCGAAAATATTTATTCTTCTGTCACAGTTTCCTCTGCGTCGGCTTCTACCGCATCCGCTGCTTCCATTTCTGCTTCGGCAACATCCGCTTCTTCCACTGCCGCTTCCAGTTCTCCCTGCTCCATATCCAGTGCAAGAAGATCTTCATCGTCCAGTTCAGCCTCTTCTTCTGTCTTCAGTTCGGTATTCAGATGTACGTCGCGGTACTTCTTCATACCTGTACCTGCCGGAATATGTTTTCCGATCAGAACATTTTCTTTCAGACCGATCAGGTGATCGACTTTTCCTTTGATCGCAGCTTCTGTCAGAACCTTTGTCGTCTCCTGGAAAGATGCTGCGGAGAGGAACGAATCCGTAGCAAGTGCGGCTTTCGTGATACCGAGCATGATCTGCTCTCCGGTTGCCGGCTCTTTACCCTCTTCTTCAAGCATTTCATTGACCTCGTTGAATTCCAGCACATTTGCCATGCTGCCCGGAAGAAATTCGCTGTCTCCCTTTTCTTCGATGCGGATCTTCTTCAGCATCTGACGCACAATGACCTCAATATGCTTATCGTTGATCTCAACACCCTGCAGGCGGTATACACGCTGTACTTCTCTGAGCAGGTAATCCTGTGCGGCACGAAGACCTTTGATCTTCAGGATGTCGTGCGGATTTACACTACCCTCTGTCAGCTCATCTCCGGCCTCCAGCACCTGTCCGTCACGGACTTTGATTCTGGAACCGTACGGGATCAGGTAAGCTTTGGACTCACCTGTCTGGTCATTCGTCACGATTACTTCACGTTTCTTCTTTGTATCGCTCAGAGTCGCAGTTCCTGCAAATTCTGTGATGATCGCAAGTCCTTTCGGCTTTCTCGCCTCAAACAACTCCTCGACACGAGGAAGACCCTGTGTGATATCGTCACCGGCAACTCCACCGGTATGGAACGTACGCATGGTCAGCTGTGTACCCGGCTCTCCGATGGACTGTGCGGCAATGATTCCGACAGCCTCTCCGACCTGAACCGCTTCTCCGGTCGCCATGTTGGCGCCGTAGCACTTGGAGCATACGCCGTTTTTACATTTACAGGTCAGGATCGTACGGATCTTCACTTTCTCAAGCGGATTTCCGTTCTCGTCCACACCATTCTTCATCACTTTCTCAGCACGCTTCGGTGTGATCATATGATTTGCTTTGACAATAACATTGCCCTCTTTATCTTTGATGTCCTCGCAGGAGAAACGTCCTGTGATACGCTCCTGCAGACTCTCGATTTCTTCATTTCCGTCCATGAATGCTTTGACATACATGCCCGGAATCTCTTTTCCGGTACCCTCCACGCAGTCGCTGTCATGGATGATCAGTTCCTGTGATACGTCTACGAGACGTCTTGTCAGGTAACCGGAATCGGCGGTACGAAGCGCGGTATCGGACAGACCTTTACGCGCTCCATGGGCGGACATGAAGTACTCCAATACGTCCAGACCCTCACGGAAGTTGGACTTGATCGGCAACTCGATCGTACGACCGGTCGTATCCGCCATCAATCCACGCATACCTGCAAGCTGTTTGATCTGTTTGTCGGAACCACGGGCTCCGGAATCCGCCATCATGAAGATGTTGTTATATTTGTCCAGACCGGAAAGCAACGCCTCTGTCAGCTTATCATCGGTGTTCTTCCAAGTCTCTACAACTTCTTTGTAACGCTCTTCCTCTGTGATCAGACCACGTTTGTAGTTCTTTGTGATCTTATCCACGGTATCCTGCGCTTCCTGGATCATCTGCGGTTTCTGCGGCGGTACGGTCATGTCGGAAATAGATACGGTCATCGCAGCTCTTGTGGAATATTTATATCCGATCGCTTTAACATCATCCAGAACTTCCGCTGTCTGTGTTGCGCCGTGTGTATTGATTACTTTTTCGAGGATCTGTTTCAACTGTTTCTTTCCAACGTGGAAATCAACTTCCAGTTTCAGTTCATTACCCTCGATCTCACGATCTACAAATCCAAGATCCTGCGGGATGATCTCATTGAACAGGAGACGTCCCAATGTTGCATCGATCGTCCCTGTCTTCTCGCTTCCGTCCGGCATCGTCTTTGTCACGCGGACTTTGATCTTAGAGTGCAGTGTGATAAATCCGTTCTCATAAGCAAGGATCGCTTCACTTACACTCTTGAAAAACATTCCCTCACCTTTGACTCCCGGTCTCTCCTGAGTCAGGTAATAGATACCAAGTACCATATCCTGAGACGGAACGGCTACCGGACCACCGTCAGACGGTTTCAGCAAGTTGTTCGGAGAGAGCAACAGGAAACGGCACTCTGCCTGTGCTTCCACGGAAAGCGGCACATGGACCGCCATCTGGTCTCCGTCGAAATCGGCATTGTATGCGGTACATACGAGCGGATGCAGCTTGATCGCTTTACCCTCTACCAGGATCGGCTCAAATGCCTGAATACCAAGTCGGTGCAGTGTGGGGGCACGGTTCAGCATAACCGGATGTTCTTTGATCACTTCTTCGAGAACGTCCCAAACTTCCGGCTGCAGTCTCTCGACCATTTTCTTTGCATTTTTGATATTGTGCGCAGTTCCGTTGGCAACGAGTTCTTTCATAACAAATGGTTTAAACAACTCGATCGCCATCTCTTTCGGCAGACCACACTGGTAAATCTTCAGCTCCGGTCCTACGACGATAACCGAACGTCCGGAATAGTCAACACGCTTACCAAGCAGGTTCTGACGGAAACGTCCGGACTTACCTTTCAGCATATCGGACAGAGATTTCAGTGCTCTGTTTCCTGGTCCCGTTACCGGACGACCACGGCGTCCGTTGTCGATCAATGCGTCAACCGCCTCCTGAAGCATACGCTTCTCGTTGCGCACGATGATATCCGGCGCGCCGAGTTCCAGCAGTCTTTTCAGACGGTTGTTACGGTTGATGATTCTTCTGTACAGGTCATTCAAGTCGGAAGTTGCGAAACGACCTCCGTCAAGCTGTACCATCGGACGCAGATCCGGCGGGATAACCGGGATAGCATTTAAGATCATCCACTCCGGTTTGTTTCCGGATTCACGGAATGCTTCCACAACTTCCAGACGTTTTACGATTCTTGCGCGCTTCTGTCCGCTTGCATTTTCAAGAGCTGCCTGAAGTTCTGCATACTCTTTTTCCAGATCAATCGCCTGAAGAAGTTCCTGAATTGCTTCGGCACCCATTCCTACACGGAAAGATTTGCCCCATTTTTCTCTTTCTTCCTGATACTCTGCTTCGGAAAGCACCTGTTTGTACTGGAGGGAAGTCTCTCCCTTATCCAGCACGATATAAGATGCAAAGTAAAGCACTCTCTCCAGAGTTCTCGGAGAAATGTCCAGGATCAGTCCCATACGGCTCGGGATGCCTTTGAAATACCAGATATGGGAAACCGGAGCAGCCAATGCGATGTGCCCCATACGTTCACGGCGCACACTCGCTTTGGTCACTTCTACGCCACAACGGTCGCAGACAACGCCTTTGTAGCGGATCTTTTTATATTTTCCACAGTGACACTCCCAGTCCTTGCTCGGTCCGAAAATCTTTTCACAGAACAGACCGTCTTTCTCTGGTTTCAATGTTCTATAGTTAATGGTCTCCGGCTTGGTAACCTCGCCTCTTGACCACTCCATGATCTTCTCCGGTGAAGCCAGACCGATTTTGATTGCATCAAATGTTAACGGCTGATATTGTTGTTCATTATTATTTGGCATAAAGTTGGCTCCTCCTATTCTTCGTCAAAAAACTCATCGAATTCAATCTCATCCACTTCGGCAAGATCGTCTTCTTCCGGTTCCACATCCTCCAGTTTTCCGTCTACGAATTCCTGCTCGGTATAACCGTGGTCGCCATAGGATTCGTTGTCGTCACGATATCTTCTGTCTCCCTCGATGATCGAACGCAGGTCTGTCTCACCGTAATCTACGCTTTCCATGATCTCAACTTCTGTATTGTCATCACGGAGTACGCGTACATCCAGTGCAAGGGACTGCAGCTCTTTCAGCAATACCTTGAAAGATTCCGGAATTCCCGGTTCAGGGATGTTCTGACCTTTGATGATCGCCTCATATGTCTTCACACGTCCCACAACGTCGTCAGACTTCACAGTCAGGATCTCCTGCAGCGTATAGGATGCTCCATACGCCTCCAGAGCCCAAACCTCCATCTCTCCGAAACGCTGACCACCGAACTGGGCTTTTCCTCCCAGCGGCTGCTGTGTTACGAGTGAGTAAGGACCGGTAGAACGCGCATGGATCTTATCGTCTACCAAGTGGTGCAGTTTGAGGTAATGCATGTGTCCGATCGTAACCGGGCTGTCAAAGAACTCTCCGGTACGTCCGTCTCTTAAGCGTACTTTTCCGTCGCGGGAAAGCGGAACGCCTTTCCACAGTGCGCGGTGCGCACGGTTGTCATAGAGGTACTGGCGTACTTCCGGAAGCAGTTCCTCTCCATGTTTCTTATCAAATTCTTCCCATTCCAGATTGACATAATCATTTGCCAGATCCAGAGTGTCCATAATATCGATCTCGTTTGCGCCATCGAAGACCGGGGTGGAAATGTTGAAACCAAGCGCTTTCGCCGCAAGACTCAAATGGATCTCAAGCACCTGTCCGATGTTCATACGGGACGGCACACCAAGCGGGTTCAGAACGATATCCAACGGACGTCCGTTCGGCAGATACGGCATATCTTCTACCGGAAGCACACGGGAAACGACACCCTTGTTACCATGACGTCCGGCCATCTTATCACCGACAGAGATCTTTCTCTTCTGTGCAATGTAAATGCGGACTGCCTGATTTACTCCCGGTGACAGCTCGTCGCCGTTCTCTCTTGTAAATACTTTCGCATCCACAACGATACCGTACTCTCCGTGCGGTACTTTCAGAGAAGTGTCTCGGACTTCACGCGCTTTCTCACCGAAGATCGCTCTCAGCAGACGCTCTTCCGCTGTCAGTTCTGTCTCTCCTTTCGGCGTTACTTTTCCGACCAGGATATCTCCTGCGCGGACTTCTGCACCGATGCGGATGATTCCTCTCTCATCAAGATCTTTCAGCGCATCGTCGCCGACTCCCGGAATATCTCTTGTGATCTCTTCCGGTCCGAGTTTTGTATCACGGGCTTCCGCCTCATATTCTTCAATATGGACAGAAGTATAAACGTCATCCTGTACGAGACGCTCGCTCAACAGAACGGCATCCTCGTAGTTGTAACCCTCCCAGGTCATAAATCCGATCAGCGGGTTTTTACCAAGCGCCATCTCACCCTTGGATGTGGACGGACCGTCTGCAATGACCTGTCCTTCTTCCACTCTCTCGCCCTTGTCAACGATCGGTCTCTGGTTGTAGCAGTTGCTCTGGTTACTTCTCTGGAACTTGGTCAGTTTGTAGCTCTTCTTGGATCCGTCGTCATGTTTGATCGTGATCTCTGTGGAAGTAGAACGCTCCACAACACCAGCTTTTTCTGCCACGATGCAGACGCCGGAGTCAACTGCCGCTTTTACTTCCATACCTGTTCCGACTACCGGAGCTTCGGTTGTCAGAAGCGGAACTGCCTGACGCTGCATGTTGGATCCCATCAGCGCACGGTTCGCATCGTCATTTTCCAGGAAAGGAATGAGCGCTGTCGCCACGGAGAATACCATCTTCGGAGAAACGTCCATGTAATCGAACTTGCTTCTCTCATATTCCTGTGTCTCTTCACGGTAACGACCGGATACATTCTTACGGACAAAATGTCCCTCTGCGTCCAGAGCCTCATTCGCCTGTGCCACATGATAATTATCTTCTTCATCCGCAGTCATATATACGACTTCATCCGTAACGACCGGATTCTGCGGATCTGTCTTGTCGATCTTTCTGTACGGAGCCTCGATAAATCCGTACTGGTTGATTCTCGCATAGCATGCCAGAGAGTTGATCAAACCGATGTTCGGTCCCTCAGGCGTCTCGATCGGACACATTCTTCCGTAATGGGAATAGTGAACGTCACGGACCTCAAATCCTGCACGGTCACGGGAAAGTCCTCCCGGTCCCAATGCGGAGAGACGTCTCTTATGTGTCAGCTCTCCAAGCGGGTTGTTCTGATCCATAAACTGGGACAGCTGAGAAGATCCGAAGAACTCTTTTACAGCTGCTGTTACCGGTTTGATGTTGATCAGTGACTGCGGAGAAATTCCATCCTGATCCTGCGTCGTCATACGCTCGCGGACCACTCTCTCCAGACGGGACAGACCGATTCTGTACTGATTCTGCAGAAGTTCTCCGACTGCACGGATACGACGGTTGCCAAGGTGGTCAATATCATCGTCATTTCCCATGCCGTATTCAAGATGGATATTGTAGTTAATGGAAGCAAAAATATCTTCCTTTGTAATATGTTTTGGGATCAGATCGTGGATGTCTCTCTTGATCGCCGCTTTCAGCTCTTCCACGTCTCCTTCTGTCTCCTCAAGCAATCCCTCCAGAACCGGATAGTATACCTGTTCTGTCACACCGACCTCAGTCGGGTCGATATCTACAACTGCCTGCAGATCTACCATCATATTGGAAAGGATCTTGATATTGCGGGACTCGTCCTCTCCCTCTACCCAGATATACGGAACTGCCGCATTCTGGATCTCGTCTGCCAGTTCTCTTGTGATCGTTGTTCCCTTTTCGGCAACCATTTCGCCCGTCACACAACTGATCACATCTTCTGCCAGCACACGACCTTTGACACGGTTTTTCAGAGCCAGTTTTTTATTGAATTTGTAACGTCCTACTTTTGCAAGATCATAACGTCTTGCATCAAAGAACATACTTGTGATCAGACTTTCCGCGCTGTCCACTGCCAGCGGCTCGCCCGGACGGATCTTTTTGTACAGTTCTAACAGACCCTCCTGATAATTCTCAGCAGTGTCCTTTCCAAAACTTGCAAGGATCTTCGGCTCTTCACCGAACATCTCAACGATCTCCGCGTTCGTTCCGACACCAAGCGCACGGATCAGCACTGTGATCGGCACTTTACGCGTACGGTCAACCCTTACATAGAAAACGTCATTGGAGTCTGTCTCGTATTCCAGCCATGCTCCACGGTTCGGGATCACAGTAGAAGAATACAGTTCTTTTCCGATCTTATCATGCGCGATTCCGTAGTAAATTCCCGGGGAACGCACAAGCTGGCTGACGATAACACGCTCGGCACCGTTGATTACGAACGTACCGGTCTTTGTCATCAGCGGAAAATCTCCCATGAAGATTTCATGTTCGTTGATCTCATCATTCTCTTTGTTGTAAAGTCTCACTTTCACTTTCAGAGGTGCGGCATATGTCGCATCACGTTCTTTACACTCGTCGATCGTGTACTTTACTTCATCCTCGCAGAGTCTGAAATCGACGAATTCCAGACTGAAATGACCGCTGTAATCTGCGATCGGGGAAATGTCATCGAATACCTCTCTCAGACCTTCGCTCAGAAACCACTCGTATGAGTTCTTCTGAACTTCGATGAGATTCGGCATTTCCAGCACTTCTTTTTGTCTGGAATAGCTCATGCGTGAACTTTTTCCGTTTGTGATGGGACGAATTCTGTTTTTCTCCATTGACGTTTCACTCCTCATATATTTTTTTGCGGGTATGAACTCTACCCAGTCATACTTCCCTGTTCAGTAATACTCTGCCACTGCAAAAGTATCACACTCTATAATAAGAAAAGAGCCATGTGCATCAGTAAATGTAATCTATAATGGCATACCTTTCCATAATAGCGCATTTTTTACTATATCACAAAGCTCTTTCTGATGTCAACCGTTTTTCTCCATTTTTATCAAAAAACTCTTGACATATTTTCTTTTTTGTGGTAATTGACATTTTCATCACTCTCCGGCAAACAAAAACCCGTCAAACTGCTCTGTTCACATATCAGATAACAGAAAAGCCGCAAATGACTTTCTCATCTGCGGCCGTAATCTTCTGTCAGAAATGAAATTATTTCATGTTAACTTCTGCACCCTCAGCTTCCAGTTTAGCTTTCAGCTCTTCAGCTTCTGCTTTGGAGATTCCTTCTTTGATCACTTTCGGAGCTCCGTCAACAAGCTCTTTTGCTTCTTTCAGTCCAAGTCCTGTTACTTCACGAACAACTTTGATAACTTTAACTTTGGAAGCTCCTGCAGATACAAGCTCTACATCGAACTCATCTTTCTCTTCTGCTGCTGCAGCTCCGTCTCCTGCTGCTGCAACTACAACACCTGCTGCTGCAGATACACCGAATTCTTCTTCGCATGCTTTTACTAATTCATTCAGTTCTAATACTGATAACTCTTTGATTGCTTCAATCATTTCAGCTGTTGTCAATTTAGCCATTTTGATATCCTCCATTTTTAAAATTTTATCTGCCGCTCATATGCGGCTTTCCATTTGTTTTCTGATTAAATCGTCCCGCCTGCGGCGAGTACCTGATTACTCCTCTGTTGCCGGAGCTTCTTCTGCTGCTTCAGCCGGAGCCTCAGCTGCAACCTCGCCGTCTTTCTCAGCGATCTGCTTAATAACACGAGCGAAGTTTGTGATAGGTGACTGCATACTTCCAAGCAATCTGGACAGCAGCACTTCTCTTGACGGGATCTTAGCCAGTTCGTTAAGACCTGCTACGTCATATACTGTTCCTTCTACTACACCGGCTTTCATCTCCAGTTTGTCTGCTGTCTTAGCAAACTCTGCAAGGATTCTTGCCGGAGCTGTCGCATCGTCTTTGGACACGCAAAGTGCGCTCGGTCCCTCTAAATACTCATCCAGACCTGCGAACTCTGTTCCCTCAAATGCTCTCTTCATCATTGTGTTCTTGCAAACTTTGTAAAGAACACCAGCTTCTCTAAGCTGTTTACGAAGCTCTGTATCCTGTGCTACTGTAAGTCCACGGTAGTCAACAAGAACAACAGACTGAGCGTCTTTGATGTCTTCTGCGATAGCTGCTACGATTGGTTGTTTTAATTCAACTTTTGCCACGTTCTGGTGCACCTCCTTATAGATTTTGAATGACTGCTCCAGATAAAATAAGAATTCTGCTTCGCAGGATTCTCCGCCTACGGCGGAGCTACAAAGCAGCTATATTCCAAGCCGCCGCAGTGCGATCCCGCGGAGCGTTTTTATTCGATAGGATACCATTCCTATCGAATAATAAAAAATCCTCCGGCTCGAAGCACAGAGGATTACTAAGTCATCTTCTAAAAGAATCTTGTCTTCCTCGGCAGGCGTTTTAAACCTTATGCCTAACGGCACCTGCTGTCTTCGGCAGTCAATTGCTATAATAGATTATCATTCCACTCAGGAAATGTCAAGTGTTTTTTATATTTTTCAAGAATACTCTCTTGTCCCTTTTGATCGACAGTTGAAACGGTCAATCTATAACGTATTCATTTCATCAAAATCCTGATAATATTTCTCCATGGAATCTCTCAGTTTTACAAACAAATGATAATATTCATCTACGATAACCTGAAATCTTGTTGCCGCAAAAGTCCCGTCATAATCATGCGCCAACCGATTTCTGTCCTTTAACATCTGTATCCATCTATCATCATTGATCAGCCCGTTCTGAAAAGCCTGCTGCAACGTCCCTCTTGGAGATCCTAATGAAAAGTCAAGAACCCCTAATTGCTTCACCAAAATATCTTTCATGATTTTCCAGGAAATATCAAACGTAAGATTAAAATTTAAAACGGTCGCTTCCAATACAAAATCTGCTTTTGGATCTGCCGTACAGCTTTTTTCCAAACTCTTTAAACTTTTGCAAAACGTATTGTATCGATTAATAAATTTGTTTTCCATATTTCTTTATATCCTCCAGCAAAAACTCATTATGGATATTCTCATAATCAAAAATATCAATTTTGCGTAGTGTTGGAATCTCCTCGAGCGCTTCTTCCAATTCCAATATATCCTCACAGCCATACACAACAAAATCAATATCACTGGTATCTGTTGCAGTGCCGGTCGCAAAAGATCCAAATAAGTCCAACCGTTTTACTCCGTTGGCTTTACATATTTCTTCCACCTTATCTATCAATTCCGAAACAGGCATTATATTCATATTATAGTTTTCCTCTTTTCCACCATCATACACACTGTTTATCCCCATTATACTTCACTCTGTTGCCAATAACAATGCCCGATTTCTTACTCTCTCCTCTGAGCCAACAGCCATGCTGTAATATGGATTGCCTGCTGAAACTGCCCTGCATCGATCATTTTCTCAATCATCTCTGCCGGATGTTTTATCACATTTAAAAACTCCGTATCGTCCAAATCTTGTCCGGATACTTTGCGGCAATTCTTTGCCATAAAAATATGTGCATAGTTGTCTGCTATGGTCGCATTTGACGGTATCGTAAGTAAATAGCTCCATTCATCCGACTCATATCCGGTTTCTTCCAAAAGTTCCCTTTTTGCCGCGTCAAAAGCATCTTCCGCTGAAATATCTTGTGCGTTTTCACCGTTCTGAGAACTTCCATATTCTTTCCCATCTTCCCGCTCGATCCCACCTGCCGGAAATTCCGTTGTCACCTGTCTGATTCCCGGTCTGAACTGTTTCACGCAAAGATAGTTTCCATCGGTATCCGATGCCACGATCACAACATAATCTCTACGGCTGTAACTGTAAAAAGGTTCAAATACACTTCCATCCGGAAATTTCCATGCCGATCTCCGAAAATCAATCCATTCATCCTGTACAATATGCTCCATATGGACTTCTTCCCATACAAGAGAGTCATCCAACTGATTTTCCTTATTATGATCTTCCATCTTTCATTTCCCCTTTCCAAAAGATTCCACGCCTTACAACAAACCCCCGCACAGCGAGAGCAGACATACGTCTGATTTCGCCGTGCGGGGGCTTCATTTTCACATTTATGATCTTCTCAGCAAATTACTGAAGTTTCATCGGGTTCAGTTTTACTCCAGGTCCCATTGTAGATGTCAGTGTAACACTCTTCAGGTACTGTCCTTTTACTGCTGCCGGTCTAACTTTGATAATTGCATCGATAAGCGTCTGGAAGTTGTCCGCTAACTGCTCTTCGGTAAAGGAAGCTTTGCCGATCGGCACATGGATAATGTTTGTCTTGTCCAATCTGTACTCAATCTTACCAGCCTTGATCTCGTTGATCGCTTTTGTTACGTCCATTGTAACTGTTCCGGCTTTCGGGTTCGGCATGAGACCTTTTGGTCCAAGTACACGTCCAAGACGTCCAACAACACCCATCATGTCCGGTGTAGCAACAACAACGTCAAAATCCAGCCATCCTTCGTTCTGGATCTTCGGGATCAGATCCTCTCCGCCTACGAAATCTGCTCCTGCAGCTTTTGCTTCCTCAGCCTTTGCATCTTTAGCAAATACAAGGATACGAACAGTTTTACCTGTTCCGTGCGGAAGAACAACAGCTCCACGGATCTGCTGATCAGCGTGACGTCCGTCACATCCTGTTCTGATGTGAGCCTCGATTGTCTCGTCAAATTTTGCTACTGCTGACTTTTTCACAAGTGCGATCGCGTCAGCTTTTTCGTAAAGATTTCCTCTTTCGATCTGCTTTGCAGCTTCGATATATTTCTTTCCTCGTTTCATTCTAATAAACCTCCTTGTGGTGTTTGCGGGAACGAACCCCTCCCACTATTTTCAACTCTGTTACTGTCTTTCTACTCTTTCACTCTTTCGAAGACACCGAAATGAGCTTCCGAATACATCAACTTACTCCTCTACGGTTACACCCATAGAACGGCATGTTCCGGCGATCATGCTCATAGCTGCCTCTACTGTTGCAGCGTTCAGGTCCGGCATTTTCAATTTTGCGATTTCTTCTACCTGAGCTTTTGTGATCGTAGCAACTTTGTTCTTGTTCGGAACGCCTGAACCGGATTTCAGGTTGCAGGCTTTCTTGATCAATACTGCTGCCGGCGGAGTCTTTGTAACGAAGCTGAAGCTTCTGTCGTTGTAAACTGTGATAACAACCGGGATAATCAGGTCTCCCTGGTCAGCTGTTCTGGCATTGAACTGCTTTGTAAATTCCACAATGTTTACACCGTGCTGTCCAAGTGCAGGACCAACCGGTGGTGCCGGAGTTGCCTTTCCAGCCGGAATCTGTAACTTAATATAACCTTCTACTTTTTTTGCCATTTTTCATTACCTCCTTGTGGTATTGTCGGGATAAAATCCCTCCCACTTAATCCATCTTCTTTACTTCTGAAAAGCCAAGTTCAACCGGAGTTTCACGGCCGAACAATTCCACATTGATCGAAAGGCTCTGTTTCTGCTCGTTCATCGACTGAACCACACCGACAGTTCCCTCCCATGCGCCGCTGAGCACGGTCACAGTATCGCCGATCTCGAAGTCATATACGATGTTCTCCTGATGGATTCCGAAGCGGCTCATCTCTTCTTCCTCCAGCGGAACCGGTTTGGATCCCGGTCCGACGAATCCCGTCACGCCTCTCGTATTACGAACAACATACCATGTATCGTCGTTCATGATCATATGGATCATAACGTAACCCGGGAAAAGCTTTTTCATGCTTACTTTCTGAACACCGTTTTTCATCTCGATCACTTCCTCCAGAGGCACTCTCACCTCAAGGATCTGGTCTTCCAGATGACGGTTCTCGATCGTCTTGTCAATGTTTGCTTTTACCTTGTTTTCATACCCGGAATAGGTATGAACTACATACCATTTTGCCTCTGACATAAAATCACCTTTCTGCTTCCGCCTGCTACTTCACCAGGAAGTCAATTCCATATTTCAGGATCGTATCGATCACCGTAATGATCGCTCCCAACAATACAGAGACTGAAACAACTGCCGTCGTCTGTTTCACAAGTGTTTTCTTATCTGGCCAGACAATTTTCTTAAACTCTGCCTGTAATCCTTTGAACCAGCTGGTTTTCTGAGCTTTTCCTGATTGCTCACTCATCTCGCCACTTCCCTTCAACGACTATTTTGTCTCTTTGTGCAGTGTGTGTGATTTACAGAACTTGCAATACTTCTTTGTTTCCATACGTTCAGGATGATTTTTCTTATCCTTGGTCATGTTGTAATTGCGGTTCTTGCATTCTGTACATTCCAATGTAATTCTTGTGCGCACAACTTCCACCTCGCTTTTTTTTTACTTAACTTAATTGTTACCGATGGTTGCGAAGCCATCCAAATTTAGGCATAAAAAAAAGACCTACTTCCATTCGCCAGTCGATTGTATCACAATCACCGGATGAAAGTCAAGTCTTTTACTTAAATCCTCCGGAAACTCTCCACCAAAAACTATCCGTAATGCACTGCAAATCATCAAATCTTAATATCTTTCAGCCGCCCGGCTCCGCGCAGATATTTCCTGTAAATGAAGAAAAATACCGAACTACTGAGCACTGCTGCGGTCAAGTCCGAGATCGGTTCCGCATAAAATGCCGTTTTTGCCGTAAAGAACAACGGTAAAATACATGTTGCCGCCAGATAGATCATTTTCCGCACAAGTGACAATGAAAGCGACAGTCTCGTCATTCCCAGCGCCGTCAGCGCATCGACAAATACATACTGAAAACTAAGCGGTACGATCATCAGCATGAACACACCGATTCCCCACACCGCAAGCTGCTGATATTCCGCATTCGATGTAAAGATCCGGACAAAATACATCGGAAGAATCCTGGCGATCCCGAACATCAATACGGTAAATCCGATACAGAGACCGAGGACGCAGGCTACGGTCTTCCGGATCCGCTCCGGTTTGTTCGCGCCATAATTAAAACTGATCAGAGGCTGCGATCCGCTTGTCACCCCAAGCATCGGCGCCGTCACAAGCAGCATATAACTCTGAACGATCGTCGCTGCCGTGATCAGCGTATCTCCCATCTCCTCACCACCATAATACTGAAGCACCGCATTCAATGCAATGATGATCACACTGTCCGTAGCCAGGATCAAAAACGGTGAAAATCCTATCTTAACTACTTGCTTTGCGATCATTCGTTCCGGCTTCATGATCCGGATCGGAATCAGCATTTTTTTGCCGTGAAGCGTCGCAAGTACGAAGAGACAGGATCCCATCTGCGCGATCACCGTCGCCACAGCCGCACCCGCAATGTTCATATCCAACCCAAAGATAAACACCGGATCCAGTACGATATTCAGCACAGCGCCGATCAATGTCGTCGCCATCCCGAGCATCGGAAATCCCTGCGCCGTGATAAAATAATTCATTCCCATAGATACGAGCGCAAAAAATGTTCCCAATGTATAGATCGTAAGATATGTATTCGCATACGCAAATGTAACTTCACTCGCCCCGAACCAGCGCAGAAGCCATGACTTCACCGCCAGAAACAAAAACGTCAGACACAGCGAGAAAACCAAAAGCAGCGAAAAACTATTGCCAAGGATCCGTTCCGCGCCTTTCTTATCCCCGGCGCCGAGCCGGATCGAAAACAACACCGAACCTCCGATTCCGATCAGCGCGCCGAATGACGACAGCAATGTGATGATCGGCGCACATACCCCGGCGCCCGCAAGTGAATCCGCACCGATCACCGGAATATTACCTATATAGATACGATCCACAATGCTGTAAAGTACATTTACAAACTGCGCAAACATAAACGGCACCGAAATCTTCAGAACAAGCTGTGGAATCGGATCACTGCCAAAATCATTTACTTTTTTCTTTCCCCTCATCATTCGCAATTCCTTTTATTTCCGTTTCCTTTTCTTCTAAATCTTCTGCCTTGATCCCCCGCTCTTCCAGCCTCCGGTAAACATCGCCGCGGAAAATCGTATAGATCACCGACACAAGCGGAATAAAGATCAGCATTCCGACAACCCCCATCAGGCTTCCGCCGATGCTGACCGCCGCAAGTACCCAGATAGACGGAAGTCCCACGGAATTACCGACAACTTTCGGATAGATCAGATTTCCCTCGATCTGCTGCAATACGAAAAAGAGTACAAGGAAGATCAGAGCTCTCACCGGGTTGACCATCAGGATCAGAAACGTTCCCACCGCACATCCGATAAACGCACCGAAGATCGGAATCAGCGCGGTAAACGCGATCAACACGCCGACCAGAAGCGCATACGGCAGACGGATGATCACCATCACCACAAAGAACATCGTTCCAAGAATCAACGCCTCCACACACTGCCCGGTCAGGAAATTGGAAAATGTCCGGTAAGTCAGCGAACAGATCCGAAGGATATTCTCCCCTCTTCTTTTCGGAAGATAAGCATAAACGATCTTTTTCACCTGACCATGCAGTTTCTCTTTTTGAAGCAGAATATAGCACGCAAACACGAAAGAAATAAAGAATGTCGTCACGCTGCTCACAATACTTCTTGCCGCAGACATCGTAGAGTTCAGCACACTGCCCGCTCCGCTTTTGAAAAATGCGATCACACTGTTGACGATCTTCTCCCAGTTCATATCCATATTTCCGATCAGAGCCAGTATCTCCTGATTGTCATCAAACAACGCTTCCAGCCATCCGATCGCTTTCGGCATAAAGCTCTGGATATTTCTTCCCAGTCCGATCAAAGTCTGTCCAAGCTGCGGGATCACAACAAACAGGACGAGGAGCACGATCCCAGCCACGCCGATGATCGTCATGACAAGGCTGACCGGTCTTGCAAGACGACGGAGCTTCCCGTTCTCTTTCCATTTTTCATTGCCAAAAATATGCCGTTCCAGAAAACTCATCGGGACATTCAGCACAAATGCGATCGCACCGCCGATCAGAAACGGCATCAAAATTCCCAGAATAAATTTCAAAATATCAAGCACCAGTGTATATTTCCACAAACCAATCAAAATCAGCGCCGTAAACACGATCAGTTCTTTGATCTTTCGTATATTTTCTTTGTTCAGATCCATACTTCCACCCTTTCTTAATCTACTATTGAGAGAGTATATCAGAAATCGCTCCTATTAGAAAGCAACTTCCAATATATTCGCAATATTTTTATACTTTTTCACACAAAAACATGGTAAAAGCCACCGGAAAATTGTATAATATATATCACTAACACGAAAGAGAGGGTTTATCATGAAACAAAACAATATGTTAGCAATGATCCTTGCCGGCGGACGTGGTTCCCGTCTTCATGACCTGACAAATAAAGTTGCAAAACCGGCTGTTTCATATGGGGGAAAATACCGCATCATCGACTTTCCGCTCAGTAACTGCGCCAATAGCGGAATCGATGTTGTCGGCGTACTGACACAATACGAATCCATTCTTCTGAACAGCTACGTCGCAGCCGGACGCCGCTGGGGACTGGACGCGAAAGACAGCGGCGTCTATGTACTTCCGCCTCGCGAAAAAGCGGATGTAGACCTCAATGTCTACCGCGGAACCGCCGATGCGATCTCGCAGAATATCGATTTCATCGATACATATTCTCCGGAATATCTTCTCGTACTCTCCGGAGACCATATTTACAAAATGAATTATGCAAAGATGCTCGATTATCACAAAGCGAACAATGCCGACGCCACGATCGCCGTCATTGAAGTTCCGATGCAGGAAGCAAGCCGCTTTGGTATCATGAATACAGACGAGACCGGACAGATCGTCGAATTCGAGGAGAAACCGCAGCAGCCAAAAAGCAATCTCGCATCGATGGGTATTTATATCTTTGACTGGAAGATTTTGAGAAAGATGCTCGTTGCAGATATGAAAGATCCGGAATCCAGCCATGATTTCGGTAAAGACATCATCCCAAGTATGCTTGCCGACAATCGGAAACTCTGCGCATATAAGTTCCAGGGATACTGGAAAGACGTCGGAACGATCGATTCTCTATGGGAAGCCAATATGGATCTGCTCGCAAAAAACAACACGCTTGACCTCAACGATCCGAGCTGGAAGATTTATACCGAAGACACAACAGAGCTTCCACACTATGTCGGAACTAACGCTGAGATCAAAGGCGCATATATCACACAAGGCTGCCACATCGAAGGAGAAGTCCGTAATTCCGTATTGTTCACCGGCGCCAAAGTCGGTCCGAACGCAAAAGTGATCGATAGTGTCCTGATGCCGGGAGCGATCGTCGAAGACGGCGCGGTTGTCACACGCGCACTTGTCGCCGACAATATCCGGATCGGCGCAAATGCAGTGGTCGGAAGCGCCGACAGTGACCATATCGAACTTGTTGCAAAACGTGTAAAGGGGGAAGAATAAGATGAAAGCATTAGGTATTATTAATTTTTCCGGACATCACATTCGTGTGGAGGGAATGCAGGACTATCGCCCGATCGGAGCTTTTTCTTTCCTCGGAAGATATCGCGCCATTGACTTTCCAATTTCCAATATGAGTAACAGCGGAATCGACCAGATCCAGGTGTACGTCAACCAGAAACCTCGTTCTCTGGCGGAGCATCTCGGAACCGGTCGTCATTACAACATCAATTCCAAGCGCGGAAAACTACAGCTTCTGTTCTCCGAAAACGGAGCGGAAAATTCATTGTATGACACCGATATCGCGGCATACATCGAGAACATGGAATGTATCAAACATTCGACCTGCCCTTATGTGGTCATTGCCCCGAGTTATATGATCTACGCACAGGATTTCCACGATGTGATCAAGACCCACATCGAATCTGGCGCAGACATTTCTCTCTTGTACCATTCCGTGGACAATGCAAAAGAGGCATTTTTGAACTGTGATGTTTTGAACCTGAACAAGCAAAAAGGAGTCCTTTCCATCGAGAAGAACCGCGGAACTGCCAAAAACCGCACGATTTTCATGGATACTTATGTGATGAAACGTGAATTGTTCATCGAACTTGTATATAAAGCAAAGAAACTTTCCTCCATGTACACACTTCCGCAGATCATCAACGTAGAATGCGATGAGCTGGATGTACGGGGAATTTCACATCGCGGATATTTTGCGACCATCACTGATCTGAAGAGTTATTTCGATGCCAACCTCGCTCTGATGGATTTCAAAAATGTACAGAGCCTCTTCAATGAGGACTGGCCGATCTACACAAGAACGAACGACTCCTGCCCAACCCAATATTTCGACACTGCCGATGTGAAACGTTCGATCGTCTGCAACGGCTGTCTCATTGAGGGTACTGTTGAGAATTCCGTGATCGGCCGCGGATGTATCATCAAAAAAGGCGCTGTCGTCAAAAACTGTGTGCTTCTTTCCGAAACCGAAGTTGGGGAAGATGTATATCTGGAAAATCAGGTCGTGGACAAACACGCCCGCATCATCCATGCGAAAGAGATCATCGCACAGTCGGAGAAACCGGGATATATCAGAAGAGAAGACACGATCTGATCTTTCTTGGTCTCATCTTTTAAGCACAACATATTTTGGGGTCGACAGAAAAGTCAATGAATAACAGTAAATCTCCAAGTGGTTTATTTACGAAACAGCCACTTGGAGATTTTTCTTTTTTGTGTCCCCTTGTTAGATGACGAGGACTTGATAATTTGATTTAATTTATTTGTTCCAGATTTTATATACATTGTATAAAATATCTTTAAGAACTAACATCGAATCTTGTTTGCTATCCCCATATTCCTCCTTTATCTCATCAAACATTTTCGCAATTCTAAAAGCGTAATTTTCAGTATTTACTTCTGTCTGATATTTAAGAAGTATCTAAGTCCGCAATATTTCTTTCGGCGGTTCTATCTCACGCGCGATCGTATGCTCTGTCAGTTCTGACAAAAGCCTGATTTTTTTGTTGATAACCGGACGCATACAATTGGGGACATGCTCCTGATGTGCCCTATGTATCGCAACACATTCTTTGCAGTTTCCATGATATCTGCATGCTTTCTGACAAGGACAGTGGTCTTTCTCTTTGTATGCTTCCCTGAACTCTGCTGCGAACTCCTCCTGAAGTTTCAATCCCTCCGCACGATTTCCCTCATGAAACGCTTTCATCGCATCCAGCTCTTTTTGATTTCCCTCGATCTGCATTGTATCAGCCTCACTTCTTATCTTTCCGGCTATTCCAGATCCATGCTCCGCCCAGAATACCGCAGATATACAAAATATTGACAAGGATCGTAGGTTCATCTTTCAGAAAATAAATTGCCACCACACCTGCTGCCAACGATGCTACCAACCGGATCGTTGTGTTGATCCGTTTCCACTTCCTCTCTTTTGCCATCTGAAGCTTGTCCATTCTGGACTGCTCCAGCCGCAGGTAGTCCATCAGATCTTCACTCGGAATCCGCGACAAGATCCACTTATCCCGCGAAAAATGTTCTTCTTCCTGCTTATTAAACCGGAAAAACCTCTTTTTCGACGGCTCTTCGTCTGCGAAGACCACCGGCTCCGGCTCATCTTCCGTTTCATGTACCTGTTCTGTACTTTTTACTTCCGGTTCTGCACCGGTTGATTCCGCCTCTGCATTTTTCGGTTCTACTGTCTTCACGGTCGTTTCTACTGTTGTAACAACCGTCTCCTCCGCTTCTTTCATCGTATTCTCTGACATATTTCAGTCTCCTCTCGCTGTAAATTCATTCCATGATATCTCTGGCTTTATTCTATCACACTGTCTGAAAATCTTCCACCGGTTACATCACCTTTCTACCGGAATTGTCGGCATATTATCCAAACTCAGCAAAAGTCTACTGAAAAATCTTTCTTATTCATTTGTCACTTTCCTATTTAAATGTCAAAACAACTTTTCGGATAGAGGGATCTTTTGAGTCTACAAAATCAAAAGCCTCCTGTGCTTTTTCTATCGGATATACATGAGAAACAGTTCCTGACAAGTCCAATTTTCCCTCTTGGATCAAATCAATCGCTTCCTGAAATTTTTTGTTTTGTAAGCGGGATCCTCTTACATCCAACTCTTTTGATGTGATCAGAAATTGATTTATTTCGGTCGGTTCAACTGCAAATCCCATCGTGATCACCCTCCCCGCATTACCGGTTGCTTTTAACAATGTCAGAAGAGAATCATTTACACATGCAGCATCAATAGATACTGTCACGCCATATCCGGCCGTCAATTCTTTGACTTTCTCAATTACATCTTCTTGTGCAATATTGATTACATAATCAGCACCATTTTTTAAAGCCTCATGTAGTTTTTCTTCAATCACATCCGCTACAATAATTTTAGCTCCGCTCAATCGCGCAATTTTCAAAATAGAACTGCCTAATGCTCCATATCCCAAAATCAAAAGAGTATCTTCTTCACACAGTTCTGCTCTTGAACAACTTTGTATTGCAATCGTTGTCGGCTCGATCATGACAGCTTCGACATCAGATAATTTCTCCGGCAATAAATAACAGTCTTGTTCCGGTACTGTAAGATATTCTTCATATCCACCATCAATATGTACACCACGAACTTTTAAACTGCCGCATACATTTCCTCTTCCTTTTCGGCATGCATAACACTCTCCGCAGCTCACTACCTGATCAACGATCACTCTGTCGCCCGGTTTCAAAGACTTTACGTTTTCTCCCACTTCTTCTATCACACCGACAATTTCATGCCCAATAATACGCGGATATGTTGCTGCCGCATTTGTTCCGTGATAAATCCCCACATCAGAACCACAGATTCCGGCGGCTTTCATTTTCACCAGAACATTGTTCTGTTTATCAATCACTGGCTTTTCCACATCTATTACTTTCAATTCTTCTGGTTGCATAACTCGAACTGCTTTCATGATATCCCCTCCTAATTCTTTTTTGCATCATCGGAAACCGATGCTACAAGTATCAGTACCAGCACAGCCCCTTGGATCAGCCGCTGCATACCGACCGACAAATTTGCGGCATTTAAGAATGTAGTAAGCAAATACATCATAAGAGCCCCCAGACATACGCCCGCAACATTCGATTTTCCTCCCGAAGCCGCTGTTCCTCCGACAAATGCCGCGGCAATAGACGGAAGAAAATACGTCGTCCCCATATCTTGAAATGCTCCTCCATTGAAAGCGCCGCACAGAGTTCCCGACAGACCACACAATGCTCCTCCGATTACAAATGCCGATATAACCACTTTATTCACTTTAATCCCTGCATATTTGGCAGCTATCCTTTTCTGCCCCACTGCATGAAGCTGCTTCCCATATTTCGTTTTATACAAAAGCAACGCGAGCAAAACTGCAACAATCATACAGATCATTGTCAGCATGGAAAATCCCCCTGCATGCAGATTAATAAAATCCACAAATCCTGCATTCGGAAGTGTTTTCATCGTTGGAGCCAATACCAGGACAATGGTAAAAATAATATATCCTGTTGCCAATGTCGTCACCATAGCCGGCACTTTTAAGTAAATGTTAACGATTCCGTTTACCAAACCACAAAACGCCCCTACTGCAACTGCTGCAATAATTCCGAGAATCACATTATACTGCATCAGATCACATGAAATATACGCTGCCAGCGTCAAAATATATTGTTGTGACAAGTCAATCGCGCCTTCTCCGCTTGTTACCACAACCATCTGTCCCAACGCAAGAAGCAGAGCAAACGAGCAAAGTTTTGCACTGGAAAAAATCTGCCCAACACTAAATTTTCCTGATACGATTGAAATTGCTATCCACAAAAAGATGGATCCCAAAAGCGGCCATATAAACGCATATTTAGTCATAATTTTCTTCATAACTATTTGCCCTCCTTTTTATGCATAACCAATTTGATCGCCAACACAACAATTAGAATCAGTCCGGTCACTGCGGTCTGATAATTAGAATCTACACGGAATGATGTAAGGATGGTTGTTATAAATGACATCGCAATCCCACCACATACAACTCCAACCGGAGCAACAACACCTCCGGACATCTCGCAACCGCCCAGAATTACCGTCGCGATCGACATCATACAATACGTTGCGGAAGAGTTAGCATCTGCACCCATACATACTGCTGTATATGCCATTCCGGAACAGATCACCATCAAGCCAGCAAGTACATAATTGACCATCTTGGCACATAAGTAAGACCACCCTGAACGCTCCACTGCCAATGGATTGTTTCCGATCCCCCGTAAAATCATGCCGTATTTTGCCCGAAAGAGGATGTACCAACAACTTCCGCCTGCCAGAATACACAGAACGATCGGCATTGGGATAAGCGGAAAATCAAATTTATACAACCGAAGCAGCCACTCCGGACAACTTCCTCCCGGAGACGGCGCTATCACCAACGCAATCCCCCACCATACAAACTGCGCCCCCAGAGTTACTACGATCGCCGGTATATTCCGTACATGAATCAATGCTCCCATCAAAGCATACGCCCCCACGAAGACCGATAAACTCACAATCCCCATAAGTGGATTCCCTGTCAGGATTATTCCGACCAACACATTCACTAATGCAATCGAATAACCATTTCCCATATCCACATCTCCGGCGGTCACAATAAACATTTGTCCCAATGCTGCAAAAACCAACGGTACTGCTGATGAAACCAGCATACGCATTCCCATATAGGACAGGATTCTCGGATTCATAGCTGCATTTATAAGTATCATAAAAATCATAGCTGTAACCGGAAGAAGAACTCTTGATGTCATCACTCTATGTATCAGACTTTCTTTTTTCTCTTCTGACTTTTTTTGATGTTTCGTATCTTTAAAAGAGGCTTTTACTATATTAGGAACGGTAATATCTTCTCCTTTTAGTTCTTCTGTAATCTCTCCCTCATGCATAATATATGCGCGATCACAAATCTCAATTTCGGCATCTTCGGTTGAATAAAGAACAACCGCTTTTCCTGCGCGTTTCGCTTCATCGAGCAATCCGTAAATCTCCTGTTTTGTCTCAATATCGACTCCTGCCGTTGGATCATTCAAAATAATCAATTCTGCTCCTGATGCAATTCCTCGCGCAATCAATGCTTTCTGCTGATTTCCTCCGCTCAAAGACATGATCGGACTATGAATTCCTTCCGCTCGAAATTTCAGCTTATCATACCAGCTCTGTGCAAGCTCCTCAGATTTTTTCTTATTTAAAAACCATCCTTTTTTCACCTGATCTAAATTTCCAATGATTATATTATCAAAAATATCCCATAAGTGGAAAATCCCCTCTCTTGCGCGATCTCCACTGACATAAGATACGGATGAATTCAACAATACCCCTTTCTTTTCTATCCCTGTATATCTTCCCGCTTCAAATAAAATATTCAACAGTTCCGTCTGACCCGAACCTGCCAATCCCGATATTCCTACGATCTCACCTTTATGTACATGCAGATTTATATTATACAAACCTTTTCCCGTATAGTTTTTTACGGAAACTGCCATATCCCCCTTTGCTGCATTTTCACGATTTATCTTTTGTTTTCCTTTTGCTGCCCCACTTCCTCCAAGCATTTCTACCAGTTGCACTGTATCAATTTCTTTCGGATCACATTCACCGGAATTTTTTCCATTTCTCATCATTACAATACGATCCGATATCTTTAATATCTCTTCCAGTTTATGTGAAATATAAATAACTGACGTTCCTCTTGCACTTAATTCTTCTACTACCTTATGAAGTTGATTTGCCTTATCTGTTGACAGTGCTGATGTAGGTTCATCCAATATCAAAACTCTCAGATTATCTGTCATCAATGTTTTACATATTTCAACAATCTGTCGTTCTGCAAGTGTCAACCGTTCCACAGGTTTCATAATATCAATCTGATTATTTGGAAAATATTTCTCAAGAAGTTCTTTTGTTTCTTTTTTCGCCGTTTTCCTCCATCCTGGTTTTGTAAACATTCCATGCTCCACATTGAGCATGGCAAAGTTCTCATATACACTCAAATTTGTACATAACGATAAGTCCTGATATGCACAGGCAATTCCTGCTTCTTTCGCCTCCTTTGTTGTATATCGCTTCATTTCTGTTCCATCTACAATGATTTTTCCATCCGTCGGCGGGAGAACTCCTGTCAAAATTTTCATCATTGTTGATTTTCCTGCTCCATTTGGACCTACCAGCCCAATTACTTCACCTGAAAATATTTGAAAATCAATCTGCTCTAATGCTTTTGTAATTCCAAAAAATCTGTTAACCTTTGACAACTCAATATAAGGAGTCTGTTTTCTTTCCTTTTTCACGATTCGAAACCGCCTTTCCCATACACTTTATGTCAACGCAATGATCCTGATCGGAGAGCCTGATCCATCCTTTATCTTATTTGCCAGCCCGATCACATAAGAAAATACCGATATCTTTTTCAGATTTGTCAGGTTCTCTAAAATCGGAATCCCATTCCTAAGAAGCACTTGATGACTCGGATATTTCTCACTGCCGAATGGATCCAACGCAAGCGCATCTGTTCCAACGGATGCAACTTTCTTATCTGCAAGATATTTTGCTGCCGATTCACCTAAACCTGGCCAATCTTTCAAGAACTCTTCTCCCTTTTTTCCTATCGCATATTTTTCCTCCCATCCAAAGGAAAATAAAATCACATCTCCCTCCTGTATTTCTCCATACTCTGCTTCAAACGCTTTCAACATGTCCAGTGTATATTCCTCGCAAGGTTTTAAAAAAGACGCATCGATACATACACCTCTTCCCATAACTGCTTTTACCTTTACATGGTCGATTGCTGCGCCCTCTCTAAAAAAATGTCTCGGCGCATCTATATGAGTTCCTGTATGTTCCCCATAGCTCACTTGCCTGTGATAAGAAACATCTCCCTCATCATAAGTCTCATATACGATCGCACCAAATCTTGCATGACTTGACCAAACCGGCATCCCCGGTTCCAAGGTATAACTAAGATCAACGATTTCTGCCTTGTTCACTACTTTTTGTATTTTCTCTATCATTTGTAAATCCATGCACTATACTCCTTTTCTTTCACTTTTGGATATAAAATCAGCCGGGCATTATCTGATTGGATACCATTGATGCCTTTCATCGCCCGACTGTTGTTCATTTTTATTTATATAAATTTTCCCTTACCCACTCACGATCATAAGTTGGCGTACCAATTTCTTCATCGCCCATATCTTTGTAATTCTCCACCTCATCTTTGGTTACAACTGCAAAAGGATGAACCATTTCATTTGGCACTTCATATTCCCCGCTCAAAATATCACATGCAACATACACTCCTGTTGCTCCGTCCCATGGATTCGATGAAACAGAGATCGTATCATACCCATCCGGCGCTTCATTCGCCCACCATTTCAGAAAATATCCTCGATTGTCTCCGCCAATTACAGGTAATTCCATTCCTGCTGCTTCAAATGCCTGCACTGCTGCATAAGAATCCCCTCCTTGTGTCACAACACCCGCCACATCGTCAAGCGTCGGCAATACTGAGGCAAGTTCCGACTGAGCTTTTGAGCCTGTCCAGTCAGTATAAACTTCTGCAACAATCTCTATATCAGGATAGTTCTCTAATGCTTTCAATACACCTTCGTGGGCAATATTATCAAACTCGGCGCCTGCCGTCCCTCTCAACTCGATAATCTTTCCTTTTCCGCCAATTGCCTCACAAACATATTCTGTCAAAGTTGACATTTGATCAATCGTATCAAAATTGATCTGATAACATAATTCAGCTTCTGACTCTACCGGTCCGTCGTTGATAATAATACATGGAATTCCCGCATCAGACGCTTCTTGGATTGCGCCCGTAAGAGCAGTCGCTGAAATCGGATCTATAATGATCGCATCCATTCCTTCCAAAATAAAATTTTCAATCTGCTGTACCTGTTTAGACGCATCATTATTCGCTTCTACAATCACAAATTCTGAAATCTCTCCGGTTTCTGTCAATTCATCAGCCGCTTCCTGTGCATAGGCTTCCATCTGCTGTCGATATGAATTTCCATTAAAACTATTCGTCAATCCAATCTTATAGCCGCCTTTCTCGCCGTCAGCTTTCGCATCCCCCTGACTTTCATCAGCACTTCCGCATCCAACCATCCCCATTACCATCACAGCAGTCAGAAATGGTGCTAATACTCTTTTTTTCATTATTTTTCCTCCTTTTCTTTTTAAAATCGTTTTTCAAACTTGTATACTAGCATATTAACATTCAAGTATTGTTTTGTCAACTATTTATTGTTTTCTTTTGTAATATCGAACTATTCTCAGCACATTGAACAAAATTATCCGTTTTAATCCGTCCATTTGATCTTATATTTATATTTTTTAACTAAATGAAAAGATCATGGGATTTCTTCCAAAATCTTCCATGATCTTTTCTCGCATTTTATCTATTCCTCCACAATTTCAAAATATTGCGGATATTTTTCTTTTACAA